>Ga0172380_10005986_pt1 | contig 14390 bp, 11 predicted proteins | sample Leawe162metaG_FD_119747 | JGI IMG/M metagenome (GOLD analysis project Ga0172380, IMG submission 119747) | Leachate microbial communities from a municipal landfill in Southern Ontario, Canada - Leachate well 162 metaG | ecosystem: Engineered > Solid waste > Landfill > Unclassified | place...
TCATTTCGAACGTCAGCGATTTCCGCTCGGACCGCTTGGCGGAGGCGGGAGTGCGCGTCTTGACTGGGGTTGGTTGCGGCAGGAGATCCTCCCGACGGGAGCCACTCCCGGAGCCAAGCGTGTGGCTCCCGGCAGCCTTGTGCGGACACCAAGTGATGCAGGGCTTTCTGGGTTGATTGGGGCGAAGGGAACAACGAGCCAGAGGCTCCGGGAAGCACACCGGGAGCGAACGAAGGTAGTCCAGCCCATTGCCGGACAGACAGAGGGGCGGGCGCGGCCGGCTGGCCGGCCACGCGGTAGCGCCAGGCGAAAGAACGGCATTCGGTCGCTTTGGTCACCTCGGGATGGTGACGCCCATGTTCGTGCAATGGTAGCGAACGACTGAGGCGCCTCAGCGATTAGAGACACCTCGTCGCTCACCTTGATCGCCTCGGGCCCCACGCTCACAGAGTGCTACCTCGGTGGATCAGACGAGTGATACCACCAGAGCTGCCACATACAGGCCGAGTCCATAGACAAAGTGGGTGCTGAGGTTGCGCAGCCTTCCGGCAGTCGGATTCGCCGTCTTCGAACCGGCGATGCCGGCACCGAACGCGGGCTGCAACACCAGCCACGGAGCTAGGACCGTGCCGAGGCCCACGAGCATCGCTGGCCCGATCGTCGGAGAGTGCGCCCATTCCAGTCCCCACAGTCCGAGCAGGACAAATGCGAACGCTGCCCCGATGGAGTAGTGCGCCATCCAACCGAGCAGTCGCTCGCCTCGGATCGGTGCCGACGCTGCGATCCGCTGGTGGACGAATCGCCCCTGTGGCATGTGCCCGATCCATCGGCCGACCATGGCGTAATCGAGCGTCGGCACGTGCAGCGTCCGGCGCAGAACGAATGCCCAGGTGTCGATGAAGGCGGAGCCGGCGACCCCCATGACCATGCCGGTCGCCACGAACTCGATGCTCTCAGTCACTTCGAATCAGCCTTCCGGAACGAGATGATGGGAATCCCGAGGTCTCGCATCTGACTGAGCACACCGTGGAGAGCCGCCTGGTCAGTCAACGGACCTTCGAGGGTCGTCGTGCCGTCTACTTCATGGCGCATGGCCATTCCCTGGAGCCAGTCCGACCACTTCCTGTCGAGGTGGCCCTCGACGCAGATCACGTAGATGTCGCTCATTGGATACGTCCTCTGGGAAGCGTCGGAGGTGGGCCGCCGTGCGGCCCACCTCCGGTCGAAGCATCTGGACTGGCTACACGTCGCGGCGCTGGACCAGGACGTGAGCCGCGCCGAGCAGGACGACCACCCACACGACGATGGTTACAGCGGCAACCATCGGTTCCGGGTAGATGGGGTTGTCGACGAGGTGCCCTCCAGTGAGGCTGTCTGCCGCGGACTGCGGGAACCGGCTCATGACGTGCTCCTGCGGCCAGGCGGGCAGCAGCTCGCCGAAGACCTGGGGTAGCCACAGCAGGCCGAGGACGGCAGTGATGGCGCCGGCGGTGCTGCGGAGGATGATCCCGAAGGCCATGCCCAGGACGGGGAACAGCGGCGTGGCGGCGGCGAGGCCGAAGACAAATCGCTGGACATCCCGGTCGTCGAGGCCAGGGACCTCAATCCCGTACGAGCTGAGTACCGCCTTGCCGGCAAGGAACATCGCGACCGAGGTGGCAACGCCGAGCGCCAGCGTGATGCCGGTGACGAGCGTCAGTTTTGCGACGAACACGCGAGCTCGGCTCGGTGTTGCGGTCAGGGTCAGGCGCATCATTCCGCTCGAGTACTCACCCGAGGTGACGAGGACGCCGAACACGGACAAGGCGATGAGCATCACGACGACGCCCGTCATCGTCATGAGGATCGGGGCGAATTGCGCCTGGCGTTCGGGAGCCCAGCCGTCGAACGTGCTGCCCACGGCGAGGCACACGAGGGCTGACATTGCGACCGAGAGCAGTGCTCCCAGGCCAAGCGTGACGTAGGTGGAGCGAAGCGTGGTGAGCTTCAGCCATTCGGAAGCCATGGTGTTCATGAAGGTAGTCCGTCCCGTGGTCTCGCTGGTGACCAGCGCCGTGTTGGTCATGAGTGCGTCTGTCGTCATGTCAGTTCCCCGTCCCGACGAGCACCGCCGCGGCCTGCGTTGCCACCGCGGGCGTGCCGCCTGCGTAGTCGCGGCTGTCCTGTGTCAGTTCCATGAACGCGTCCTCAAGGCTCGCCCGCCGCAGACTCAGCTCGTGGATCTCGATCCGGTGCTCGGCGGCGATGGCAGCGATCCGGGGCGTCTCCATGCCAGTCACGACCAGGGCTCCGTCATCCGTCGTGACCCCGGCGCCCGCCGATTCGAGGAGCGGGACGAGTTGCGCCGCACGCGGTGAGACCACGCGGACGTGGCTGCCCGAGCTGCGCTGCATGAACTCCGCGATGTTCGTGTCCGCGATCAAGCGCCCGCGGCCGATCACCACGACGTGGTCCGCCGTCTCCTCCATCTCGCTCATGAGGTGGCTGGAGAGGAGGACCGTCCGGCCTTCCGACGCGAGGTGCTGGAGGAGCGAGCGAATCCACCGGATGCCGTCCGGGTCGAGCCCATTGACGGGCTCGTCCAGGATCAGCGTCTCGGGGTCGCCGAGCAGGGCCGTGGCGATGCCGAGACGCTGCGACATGCCGAGCGAGAAGCCACCGGCCTTGCGGGACGCAACCTCGCGTAGCCCGACCAGTTCCAACACCTCGTCGACGCGCGTGCGGGGGAGGCCGGCAGCCTGTGCCACCCAACGGAGGTGGTTGTAGGCGCTGCGTCCGCCCTGGATCGCCTTCGCATCGAGGAGGGCTCCGATCTCGCGCATCGGCGCGGGGAGGTCGCGGTACGGCCGTCCGTTGACCGTGACCTCCCCGCCGCTGGGGGCATCCAGCCCGAGGATCATCCGCATCGTTGTCGACTTGCCGGCGCCGTTCGGTCCCAGGAACCCGGTCACGCGACCGGGTGCGACGGTGAACGACAGGCCATCGACGGCGAGCGTGTCGCCGTACCGCTTCGAGAGGTCCTTCAACTCAATCATTGGGGGTGCCTTCCAGTCCGAGTGCTGCGCCAGCGGGGTTCCGTGGCTGAGTGAGGCCACTTTGCCGCGCGCCGGGCACCTTGCCCTCGGCCGAAAGGTGAAACCTGGGGGGTGTAGGTGGGGGTGAAGGTCCGGAGGTGCTAGAGGAGGTGCAGCGCGGCTGCTCGCACGATCGCCTCGGTGCGATGGCCGACACCGAGCTTCCCGTAGGCGTTCGCGATGTGCCGTTTCACCGTGGAGAGCGTGACGACGAGCTGATCCGCGATCTCCTGGTTAGTGAGCCCCGCCGCCACCAACCGGAGCACTTCGAGCTCCCGGGGCGTCAGCGGTTCTGCCAGGTCCGCGCTGGTGCTCTGTACCGACGACGCCCGGGGCACGGCGTCAGGGAATGCCGCGAGCAGTCGACGCACGTAGGCGCTCTGGATGCCACCTGCGACGGCATGGCGCAGCAGCTCCCGCATCGCATCGCCCTCCTGGACGAAACTGCGGACGTACTCCTGTGGTTCGGCCAGCATCAGTGCGCGCTTCAGCGGCGCCATGGCGCCCTCGATGTCGCCGGCCGCATGACGGGCGAGCGCCTGCAATCGGAGGATCTCGATGACGCTGCCGGTCCGCTGCATCGCGTCAGCCGCGTGCAGCAACCGCTCCAGCAGGCCTTCGGCGTCCTGAAGCAGGTGTGCCTCGCGCTCGCTGCGGTACCGGGCAATGAGCACCCTCGCGAGGGTCATATGCTCGAACTCGCGCCGATAACTCAACTCGTCCGCTGGGGACAGGTGTCGCTCGTTCGCCCACTCCGTAGCGTCGGCTAGTCTCCCCTGCGCGATCCAGATGCGTGTCCGCAACGCCCCTATCGGCCGAATGTCCGGGTAGAAGCCATCGGCGTACAGCTGGTCGGCATCGCGTAGGCGTTCGAGCGCCCCGACCAGATCACCCTGTGCCTCTCGTACGTCCGCCATCGCTACGTGCCAGCGGAAACGGTGCTCTGGGAGGGCGGCGCTCTCACCGAGCGCCTGACTGGTCATCAGATGCTGTACGGCCCCCTGCAGGTCGTTACGCTCGCAGTAGAGCTCGCTGATCCCGACGTGCAGGTCCCCGGTGCCGGGGGGTACCGGCTCCCCCTGTTCGGCGACGAATTGCAGCGACCGCTCGTAGGTCTCATATGCGTCGCGCAGACGGCCCTGCCCGATGCGCATTTGCGCGAATCCGATGGTGCTAGCGATGGTGTCCGGTACATACCCGATCATCCGCACGCGAGCCATTCCGGCAGTGAACGTGCTGTGGGCTTCCTCGAGATTCCCGCTTCCCCACAATGCGAGCCCGAGCAGCGACGTGGCTGCTCCGCGCCCGAGATGGTCCTCCTCCGGGATCAGGTCCAGGGCCAGCCGTGCATGACGGATTGTCTCGTCGAGGTCGCCGCGGAGTTGGGCCACGCCCGCGCGGTAGACCGCGATCATCCCCGGCAGGGCACGGAACTGCTGCTCATCGACGAAGACCGGGGCCGTCGAGGGGCGGGCGGCGGTGTCGATGTGTCTTGCCGAATCAAGGCAGCGCTCGGCGTCGATCAGCCGGGACTCGACCGCCTCCAACTCACCGAACTTCATCAGGGTCGTGGCGTACGCGACGCTCAACACAGGCCGTCGCCGGAGAAGGTCGTCGGGAAGTGCCTTCAACCATTCACGCAGCATGACCTCTTGCCTGCTCTCAAGCACGGTCGGCAGGACGCGCTCGACCAGCGAGGCGGCACGTTCGAGGTCCGCCGCTGCGAACGCGTGGCGGATCGCGTGGAAGAACTCCCCCTGCTGTTCGAACCAGGCACTAGCGCGCTGGTGGAGGACGGCGACCTGGGCGGCCTGCTCCTTGCGAAGGTGCGCCTGGAGCACATCCGCGAAGAGATGGTGGTAGCGGTACCACTCCCGTCGGTCGTCGAGCGGGACGACGAACAGGTTGCTGCGTTCCAGTCCGGCGAGGAGTGCCGTGCTCCCCTCGATACCCGTCACTACGTCACAGAGCGGGCCGCTGAGGCGCTCCAGGATGGACGTTGCCAGTAGGAAGCGTCGGATGTCATCGGGCTGTCGCTCGAGCACCTCCTCGACCAGGTAGTCGACGATGTAGCGGTCGTTGCCGGTGAACGCTGCGATGAACTCCTCGACGTCGTCACGGCCCTGCATCGACAGCGCTGCGAGCTGGAGGCCGGCAATCCAGCCCTCGGCCCGAGTCTCGAGCCGGGCGACGTCCTGCGTCGAGAGCGTGAGCCCCATCGCGTCCTTGAGGAACACCGCCGCTTCCTCCGCTGTGAAGCGGAGATCGGATGCCCGGATCTCGATCAGGTCGCCGCGCGCCCGAAAGCGCGCGAGAGGGAGCGGCGGGTCGGCGCGACTCGTGATCACGACGTGGACAGTCGGTGGAAGGTGGTCCAGGAGGAATGCGACGCCCTCGTGGACGTGCGAACTCTCGACGAGGTGATAGTCCTCCAGCACCACGATCAGTTCATGCGGGAGCGCTGCGAGCTCGTTGACGAGGCCACCGAGCAGCTGCTCTGTACCCACGGACTGCGGTGCCTGGAGGAGCGCCAGCGTGCCGCTGCCGATGTTCGGTTCGACCTGCCGAAGCGCCGTGACGAGGTACGTCCAGAACGAGGCCGGCTGGCTGTCGCCACGGTCGAGGGACAACCACGCGACCCGCCGCCCATGGGCCTCAGCCGATGCGAGCCACTCGGCCAGCAGGGCCGTCTTACCGAACCCGGCCGGCGCCGAGACGAGCGTCAGTCGGACGTGCGTCCCGCGGTCCAGACGCGCGAGCAGCCTCGGGCGCGCTACCGAACCGGGACGCCACCGAGGGGCGTAGAACTTGGTTTCGAGTAGCGGAGGAGATGTGACCGGTTCGCCTGACGGGCCAGCCATTGCCGAATTGTAGAGCGGCATGAACGGCATTCGACAGGCGTAGCCATGCCGCATCAAGTCAGGTGCCGAGGCCTAGCCGAGCGGCATGCCGGCGGAGAAGGGGATGGACCGGACTTCGTCGTTTCTGAACGGTGATGGGATGTTCATTCGGTGGTAGCGGACGCGAGCGCCTGATCCCGCTGAGCCGATCGACGGCTGCGAGACCCTGATCTCGGCCCCCGCCCCCCCCACCCAGGAGTCAGGCTGAGCGGCCCGGCACGAGGTGCAGGTCCGCATCGCCGATCACGGTGGCGAGGTCACGCTCCAGCGCGGGGCGGAGGCGCGAACGCCAGCCGGATTGCGGCGCGCGGGCGACGACGACGTGCGCGACGTTCTCGGTGTCCACGAGGTTCCTCACGGTCTCCGCCATCTCTGGCCGGGAGCACTCGAAGGTGCGGCCGCCGAGGTCGCTCGCCAGCCGGCGAGCGGCGTCGTAGTCGTCGGTCGGGTCGCCGGGCCGGGCGACCAGCAGGACGAGCAGTTCCGCCTGCAGTGCGCGCCCGAAGCGGGACGCTCGACGGATCACACGACCGGCGTCTGCGCCTCGGTCGATCACCGCCAGCACCCGCTCGGCGGCGGGCCAGGACTGCTCGATCGCGTGGTCGCGCATGTACGCCTGGAGATCGCGCTCGACCTCGGTCGACACCTTGCGCAGGACCAGTTCGCGCAGCGCCGTGAGGTTGCCCTCGCGGAAGAAGGAGTGCAGCGCCTGCTCCGCGCGCTGCGCCGGGTAGACGTAGCCCTGCTCAAGGCGCTCGCGCAGGGCGCGCGGGGAGAGGTCGACCACGTCGATCTCGTCGGCGTCGTCGACGACGCGATCCGGGAGTCGCTCGCGGACGGGCGCGCCCGTGATGCTCTCGACGATGTCGGCGAGGCTTTCGAGATGCTGGACGTTGACCGTGCTGATCACCGAGATCCCGGCGTCGAGCAGGTCGTGGACATCCTCCCACCGATGCTCGTGTACCGAGCCGGGGGCGTTGGTGTGCGCCAGTTCGTCGACGAGTGCGACCTTCGGGCGACGGGCGAGCACGGCCGCGAGGTCCATCTCATCCACCGTGACGCCGCGGTGCTCGAGCGAGCGCCGCGGGATCACCTCCAGGTCGCCGAGCGTCTCCTCCGTCACGGCCCGGCCGTGCGTCTCGACGAACGCGACGACCACGTCCTCGCCGGCATCGCGCAGGCGGCGCCCCTCGAGGAGCATCGCCATCGTCTTGCCGACGCCCGGCGCCATGCCGAGGTAGATGCGGAGCCGCCCCCGGCCGGGGGCGGACTCGCGCTCGATCCGGCGCAGGAGCGCGTCGGGATCCGGGCGGGTGTCCTCGGAGACGCTCATCGGGGCAGCGGGAACCGCTCGTCGAGTGCGATGTTGAGCAGGAGGACGTTCACGCGCGGCTCTCCGATCAGCAGCAACTGGCGCCCCTCGGTGAACTCGTCGACCAGCGCCGCCGCCTCAGCCTCGTCGATCCCGCGCGCCGCCGCTACGCGCGCGAGCTGCAGGTGCGCCGTCGCCGGGCTGATGTGCGGGTCGAGGCCGCTGCCCGAGGCGGTGACGGCGTCGGACGGAAGCGTGGCACCCTCGGCGAGTCCATTCGCGGCACGGAGGGTAGCGCCATCCTCGGTCACGCGGTCGATCAACTTCTGGCTGGTGGGGCCGAGGTTTGAGCCGCTGGAGTTGGCGGCGTCGTAGCCGTCGCCCGCGGCCGAGGGACGGCCGTGGAAGTAGCCCTCGCCCGCGAACGCCTGGCCGACGAGGCTGGACCCAACCTCGCTCCCGTCGACTTCGACGATGCTGCCGTTTGCCTGCCGCGGGAACGCGACCTGGGCGATGCCGGTGATCGACAGCGGGTAGACGATGGTGGTGATGAGGAGCAGTGCGACGGTGATGCTCACCGGCGGCCGCAACTCTCGAGAGAACGTAGTGTTCACGGCGGACTCCTATGCCAGGTGCAGCGCGCGCACCATGAGGTCGATGAGCTTGATGCCGACGAACGGCGCGACGACCCCGCCGAGCCCGTAGATGAGCCCGTTGCGGCGCAGCAGCGCCGCCGCCCCGATTGCGCGGTACGCGACGCCTCGCAGCGCGAGCGGGACCAGCGCGACGATGATGATCGCGTTGAAGATCACGGCCGACAGGATCGCGCTCTCAGGGCTGGTGAGGCGCATGACGTTCATCGCGTCCAGCGCCGGATAGGCGACGACGAACGCCGCGGGGAGAATCGCGAAGTACTTCGCGACGTCGTTCGCGATGCTGAACGTCGTCAGAGCGCCCCGCGTCATCAGGAGTTGCTTCCCGATCGCGACGATCTCGATCAGCTTCGTCGGGTCGCTGTCGAGGTCGACCATGTTGCCGGCCTCTTTGGCCGCCTGCGTGCCGCTGTTCATCGCCACCCCGACGTCCGCCTGCGCGAGCGCCGGCGCGTCGTTCGTACCGTCACCGGTCATCGCCACGAGGCGGCCCTTCGCCTGTTCGTCGCGGATCAGCCGGATCTTGTCCTCCGGCTTGCTCTCCGCCACGTAGTCGTCCACCGCCGCCTCGCCGGCGATGGTGGCGGCGGTGAGGCGGTTGTCGCCGGTGATCATCACCGTGCGGATGCCCATGCGCCGCAACTCCTCGAAGCGCTCGCGGATGCCGGGCTTCACCGTGTCCTTGAGGTAGATCAGCCCGAGCACTTCGCCGCCGTCGATCACCGCGAGGGGCGTGCCGCCCGCCTGCGCGATGCGATCGGACTCGGCGGTGAGCCGCGCCGCCGCCGGCTGGCCCGAGGCGGCCACGACCGCGTCGACCGCGCCCTTCGCCGTCAGGCGTCCGGCGACCCGGAGCCCGCTCATGCGCGTCTCCGCGCTGAAGGGGATGGTCTCCGCGCCCGCCGGCACGGCAACGATGAAGCGCTCGAATCCAGACGTCCGTGCGAGGTCGAGGATCGAGCGGCCCTCGGGCGTTTCGTCCGCGACCGAGGAGCGGACGGCGGCCTCGACGAGCCGGTCCATCGTCACGCCGGGGACCGGGACGAACTCCGCCGCGAGGCGGTTGCCGAACGTGATCGTGCCGGTCTTGTCGAGGAGCAACGTGTCGATGTCGCCCGCCGCCTCGACGGCGCGCCCGGACATCGCCAGGACGTTGCGCTGTACCAGTCGGTCCATGCCCGCGATGCCGATGGCGGACAGCAGCCCACCAATGGTCGTGGGGATAAGCGTCACGAGGAGCGCCACCAGGACAACGATCGAAACCTCGGAGCCGGCGTAGCGCGCGAACGGCTGCAACGTGACGGTCACGATGAGGAAGATGAAGGTCAGCCCGGCGAGGAGGATGTTGAGCGCCACCTCGTTCGGCGTCTTCTGGCGCTCGGCGCCCTCGACCAGCGCGATCATGCGGTCGAGGAACGTTTCGCCCGGGTTCGCCGTGACGCGGATATCGAGGCTGTCGCTGACGACCGTGGTACCACCGGTGACCGAGCTGCGGATGTCGGTGCCCGGCTCCTTGAGGACCGGCGCGGACTCACCGGTGATCGCCGCCTCATTCACGTAGGCGACGCCCGTGATCACCTCGCCGTCGGCGGGGATGAGTTCGTTCGTAGCGACCCGCACGATGTCCCCGCGGCGGAGGTCGCTTGCCGAAACCTCCTCGGTCACGCCGTCCGCGCGCAGGCGGTGTGCCGATGCCTGGCTGCGGGTCCGGCGCAGCGTGGCGGCCTGGGCCTTGCCCCGGCCCTCGGCGATCGCCTCGGCGAAGTTCGCGAACAGCACCGTGAACCAGAGCCACAGGCTGATCTGGAGTTCGAAGCGGAGCACGGCGAACTCAGCGCCATCCACCAGGTGTTGTACGTACAGGCCGGACGTCAGCAGCGCACCGATCTCCACGATGAAGATGATCGGGTTGCGGTACAGCGTGCGCGGATCGAGTTTCAGGAGCGCGTCGAGCACGGCCTGGCGGACAATCGAGCCCGTCCAGACACGCGGCTTCGTGCGCTTCACGACAGGTGCAATCGGTGATGCGGCCATCGGAGTGTCCTTGTCCCTAGAACAGCGTTGCGTCGCCGCGCATGAGGTGCTCGACGATCGGCCCGAGGGCCAGCGCGGGGAAGAAAGTGAGCAGGCCGACGACGACGATGACACCGGTGAAGAGACCACCGAACGTCCCGCCGTCCACGGGGAAGGTCCCGAGGCTGGGAGCGACACGCTGCTTCTTCACCATCGACCCCGCGATCACCATCACCGCGACGATGAAGACGAAGCGCCCCAGCAGCATGTTCAGCCCGATGCCGAGGTTGTAGAACGTCCCGTTCGCGCCCAGCCCCGCGAATGCGGAGCCGTTGTTGGCCGCGCCCGAGGTAAAGGCGTACAGCGCCTCCGAGAACCCGTGCGGGCCGCCGTTGTTGAGCGTCGCAGTGCCGAAGTCGTTCACGACGGCGATCGCAGTCCAACCCAGGATGAGCACGGGGAAGATGAGCAGCGCGGCCATCACCGCCTTCATCTCCCGCGCCTCCACCTTCTTGCCCAGGTACTCCGGGGTGCGGCCGACCATCAGCCCGGCGATGAAGACCGTGAGCAGCACGTAGAGCACTGCGCCGTACATCCCGGAGCCCACTCCGCCGAAGATCACCTCGCTCGTCAGCATGTTCGCGAGCAGGGTCATCCCGCCGAGCGCGGTGTACGAGTCGTGCATGCTGTTCACGGAGCCGTTGGAGGCGTCCGTGGTCGCGACCGCCCAGATCGTCGAGTTGCCGATCCCGAAGCGGACCTCCTTGCCCTCCATGTTGCCGCCGAGCTGGTCGCCACCGGCGGTCTGTTCGATGCCGGCCGCGGCAAGGTTCGGGTTGCCGCCCTGCTCCGACCAGCCGGTCACGACCGCGCCCAGGAGCATGAGGCCCGCCATGGCGCCGATCAGCACCCAGCCGTGGCGGGTCGAGCCGACCATCTTGCCGTACATGTAGACCGACCCGACCGGGACCAGCAGGATTGCCAGCATCTCGACGAGGTTCGCCCAGGCCGTGGGGTTCTCCAGCGGATGCGACGAGTTCACGTTGAAGAAGCCGCCGCCGTTGGTGCCGATCTGCTTGATCGCCACCTGCGCCGCTGCCGGCCCCATGCCGATCAGCTGCTTTGCGCCCTCAAGCGTCGTCACCTCGCGATAGGAGTCGAAGTTCTGGATGACGCCCTGCGACACGAGGAAGACCGCCACGATCACCGAGAGCGGCAGCAGGATGTAGAGCGTGCTCCGGGTGAGGTCCACCCAGAAGTTGCCGAGCGTGGATGCGGACGAGCGCGCGAAGCCGCGGATCACGGCGACCAGCACGGCCATGCCGGTGGCGGCCGAGACGAAGTTCTGGAAGGTCAGGCCGACCATCTGCGAGAGGTACGACATCGTCGTCTCGCCGCCGTACGCCTGCCAGTTCGTGTTGCTGGTGAAGCTCATCGCAGTGTTGAATGCGAGGCTTGGCTTGAGCCCGGGCAACTCCTGCGGGTTCAGGGGGAGCGATCCCTGCATCCGCAACAGCACGTACAGCAACAGGAACCGGAGGACGCTGAACCCCAGCACGGCCAGGAGGTAGCGCCACCAGTCCTGCTCGTCGTCCTCGCGGACCCCCGCGACGCGGTAGACGCCCGCCTCGACCGGTCGCAGGACGGGCGAGAGCCAGGTACGCCGGCCCTCGTAGACCGCCGTCATGTACAGCCCGAGCGGTTTCGCCGCGAGGAGGAGCAGGGTGGTGTAGAGGGCGAGTTGGCCCCAGTGGATGGCGGTCACGGGTTACATCTCCTCGGCACGGAACAGCGCGTACAGGACGTAGCAGCCAACGGCCGCCGACAGCAGCAGCCCAAGCACATCGCCGATGTCCACGTCAGACCCTCCAGAGGAAGCGGGCAAGGAGCCCGCACGCCACGAACCCCACCAGCGTCACCGTCACGAATGCGATGTCAGGCACCGCTCCCGCCTTCCGTCCTCGACTCATCGAGGTAGATGCTTCCCAGCACGTCGCTGACGAACCGGTCCAGTTCCTGGTCCACCGCGTCGGCGGTGAGGTTGTCGATGGCGTACACCGCCCGTTGCCCGCCCTCGCCGGGTTGTCCTGGCTTCGCGATCCAGCACCGCACTTCCACCGTCCGGTCCGCCGGATTCGCCGCGAACGAGATATGCGGACGGAGGTTGTGGTGTGCGCTTCCGAAGTCCCAGCCCTTCGGCTGCAGCGTCAGCGTCACGCGCGCCCCGCGCGTCCAGCCAGGGGCGGCCTCCACACGCTCCTCTTCGTTCACGTCGGTGCGGTGCCCGTGGGCGACCAGTCTGGCCTGGAGGGCGTGCAGCGCGGGCTCGATGACGAGCACCCGGGTCTGGGCGAACTGCTCGTCGAAGGCGGCGTCGGCCTGTGCCTGCGAAGCACGTGCGGCCGCCTCTTCGCTTGCGCGGGCCCGCTCGGCATCGAGCCGGGCATCATAGGCAGAGAGCGCGGCGTCGAACGGCTTCCCTGGGACGGTGTCGCCGGTCGTCTCCTCCGCCTTCCAATCGCCCTCCGCGAGGCGCAGCAGCGCCTCCAGCGGGAACGGCTTGGGGAGATAGGCGGCCGGCTTGAACTCGGCCAGCTGCTGCGGCGCGATGCGGATCGCGGAAATGACCACGAACGGCACTGCGCGCCCCTGCGCCTGGAGTTCGCGGACGACCTCCCACCCGGTCCGGTCCGGCAGGTCGATGTCGAGGAACATGAGGTCCACGTCGGCCTGCGCGAGCGCAGCCAGCGCCTCAGCCGCGGTCCCGGCACCGATCACCTCGTGGCCGCGTGCTTCGAGATTGCGGACCAGGACGCGACGGAGCGGCTCTTCGTCCTCCACGACCAGCAGCCGTTGTGTCATTGGGAACCTCCAATGCCGGGGTAGACCCGGCAGCCACGCACAGCGTGTGCCCGTACACGGTGCGGTAGAGGTGCTCAACGTCCGCTGAACGCGCTACGAACGTCTCCTCAACGGGGGCTCAATGTTCGAGGGGGCGGCCTTCGATGAAGCGGTAGCCGACGCCCGGCTCGGTCAGCAGGTGGCGAGGAGACTGCGGATCCTGCTCGATCTTCTTTCGCAGGCGCGCGACGTACACGTGGAGGTAGTGGCTCTCGTCCCCGTACTCAGGGCCCCACACCTCCTGCAGGAGCATCCGGTCCGTCAGGACGCGATCGCGATGCCTGACGAACGCCTTCAGCAGGTCGTACTCCGTGGGCGTCAGGCGCACCTCTTCACCACGCACCGTGACGCGACGCCGCTCGAGGTCGATCCGCAGATCGTCGCTTTCCCAGGTCGGGCTGGCGCCGGACTCAGGCCGCGCCATGTGCCGGAGCGCCACCCGGACGCGCGCCAGCAACTCGTCGATCCCGAACGGCTTGGAGAGGTAGTCGTCCGCACCGGCATCGAGCGCGACAACCCGGTCGCGCTCGGTCTCCCGCGCGGAGAGCACGATGATCGGAAGTGCCGAGCGCGACCGGACCGCCCGAATGAAGTCCACGCCGTCCATGTCCGGCAGGTTCAGGTCCAGGATGATGAGGTCAGGGTGCCTGGTGGAAGCGAGCCGGAGCCCCTCCTCGGCGTCCTCCGCCGTCTCCACCATGTAGTCCCGCGCCTCCAGGTTGCGTCGCAGCAAACGGAGCATCGAGGGCTCGTCGTCAACCAGGAGGATGCGCGCACCGGCCATGGAGGGAGCCTATCGCACCGCCACCGCACCGGGTGCTGACAGGGCACCGGGCAACTCGATCGTGAACCGTGCCCCGCCTTCGGGCCGGTTGCTCGCCGTGATCGTGCCGCCGTGCGCCTCCACGAGTGCCTGCGTGACCGCCAGCCCGAGGCCAGTGCCCCGGCGGTCCCGGAGCCCGCGCGCACGCTCGAACGGGCGGAACATCCGCCCGAGTTCTTCCGGCGGGATCCCCGGTCCATCGTCCTCGACAGTGAGCCGGAGCGTCCCCTCGTCGGCGGTGACGTGCACCGTGATCGTGGTTGTGGGAGGCGTGTGACGGCACGCGTTCTCGATGAGGTTCACGATCGCCTCTCCGATGGCGATCGGGTCGATCCGTGCGGGCGGCAGGTTGCCCGTGCTCGCCACCGTGATCGCCCGTCCCGGCCATTGCTCCCTCAGGCGGGCGACGGTCGCCCGGACGGCGTCGTCGGGGTCATGCCACTCGCGCTGCAACTGCAGCGTCCCTGCCTCGATCCGTGAGAGGTCGAGGAGGTGGCGCACGAGCCGGTCGAGGCGGGTCGCCTCCTCCGAGATCGAGAGCAGGAAATCCTCCCGGTCCTCGTCGCTCCAGGGGACATCGGAGCGCAGACTCTCAGCGGCCGCCATGATCGCCGCGAGGGGTGTCCGCAGGTCGTGGGACACGGTGTTCAGGAGGGCGTTCTTGATCTCGTCCTCGCGCCGGAGCACCTCCACCTCGTTCGCCTCGAGGCGGAA
>Ga0172380_10005987_pt1 | contig 14390 bp, 20 predicted proteins | sample Leawe162metaG_FD_119747 | JGI IMG/M metagenome (GOLD analysis project Ga0172380, IMG submission 119747) | Leachate microbial communities from a municipal landfill in Southern Ontario, Canada - Leachate well 162 metaG | ecosystem: Engineered > Solid waste > Landfill > Unclassified | place...
AGCAACAGAACCAAAATTTGACCCTAAAGTTGATACAGCCAATGGGACAACTCAATTAACGTTCCCGGGTGGGGCAAAATTTGATTCAGGTTTATATGTATATGCTGCGGATGGCGATGTCATAACTTCAGTAACTTACGCAACGGAATAGGAAAATGGCGGGGCCTAAAAACCCCGCCTATTTTTTTATGGTAACTAATATATTTAAAATTTTACTTTTACTATCTCCTATTATTTACGGTTTTGATAAAGAACCGAAAGTTATGGATATTGTTTTTTTTCAGGTAGGTTCAATAATTCTTTTTTTAGGAAGTTTATGGGATAAACCAAAAAGAGAATTAGATATAAAACTTTTTGTAACTTCGTTTTTAGGATTAGGAATATTAAGCTTATTATGGCATGGATTTACGTTTATACCTATGATGGTATTTTTAAATATGTTTTTAGGTATTATGGTTTTAACTATACTTATCAGATATGTAGAAAAGCCTGAAGATTTGTTTAAATATATTGTTATAGCTGGAATATTAAATCTTGCTCTGTTCGTATCTCAAAGAATAATAAAATTTGACCCTATATTCGATAATAACGTAGGAGATCCGACTTTCCCGCAGGAATTTGGAGGATTCATGGGGAATTCTTCAAGTTTAGCTATATATATCGCGCTTATTCTTCCATTTTTATTTAATTTTTCATTCTATCTGGCTTTGGGTGTATTTGCCTTTTTTATGTTTTACTGTAAAGAAGCAATGCTTTTTCCTGTAATAATATTTTTATGTTTTTTTAAATTTAATAAATTTAAATCAAGGGCTATAATTTTAAGTCTTTGTTTAGTAATAGACTTCTTTTTTTATAAACATTTCATATCTTCTATACAATTCAGATGGGTCAATATTTGGAAAGAAGCTATAAATGAATTTTTTAATAGGCCTTTCTTGGGACATGGATTAGGAACGTTCTATTTTAATTACGGGAGCGATTCTTTTAATAGCTATCTTCCATTTATCTTCGGAGTGGGGATGTTAGGAATAGTATGGCTATTTTATGTGATGAAATATTTTGTAAGAAAATTTAGCTTTACTTATTCCTTGCCTGACATTGCACTTCTTTCGTTTTTGGTGATTTCTTTAAAAGAATATCCCGTAGAAATGCCTAAATTATGGTTCACTATAATTTTTATAATAGCATGTTTTATAATCAAAAAAGGGGGTTGTGATGAGGGTAAAGTATCAAGGTGGCTTGTCGGTTCTAATAGCGGAATATAATGGGGTAAGATATGCTTTTCCGAGAGGAAGTATAAAAGACATTCCTATAGAAGTATACGACTATGTAAAAGCTTCAGGACATGTTCATTCAAGAGAACTTATGCCTGATATAGAATCTTATGAAAAAGAGATCATGGAACTTAAAAATAAAATATCGGAATTGGAAAAATCCAATATAACTATAACAGAAAAAGAGGTAAAAGATGTCAGGAAAACCTCCAAGAAAAAATAGACCTTTTGAACCGATAGAGACTCTTCCTCAGTATGATAATATTTATGATTCTGTAGAGTTTCAGCTTGCTACAGGACAGACTGATTATAATGTAAGGACTGTTCAGACAAGTTCATTTATAAACGCTCCCAGAGCGCACTCTTTAATAATAAAAACAGACCAAACCATAACTGTAAAATTTAATGATAATACAAATTCTTCTCACACTATCTCAAGGGGTGAGGGAAGTTTGACTATAACAAGAAATATGGGTTTTGAGATTACAAACATATTCATTACTAACGCAAGTGGCAATACGGCAAATATAAAGATATTTTTAATACCATAGGGAGGAAACATGACGGATTTGGAAAAAAGAGTTAAGGATTTGGAAGAATTATTGCAAGGAATATATGACCTTCAGAATATAGAGAAAATTACTAAAGGTTGTAAGGAGAAAATATCTTCTCTTACTAAAGATATAGAAGACTTAGAAAAAACTAAGAAAAAAACCATTTGTGATACTCAATTCGAGGTAAATAAGATACTTTCAGATATAAAAAAGGAAAAAGACAACTTTGAGCATATTGTGAGTCAGGAAAATAAGCGCCTTGAGGAACTAAGTGATAAATTATCCAAAAAAGAAAAAGAAATTAATAGACTATTAAGCGAAACTGATACAAATAATAAAGAAGCTAAGGCGCGGGAAGAAAAATCTATAGAAGTCTTAAAAAAAGCTAATGAAGAACTTGATAATGCTATAGTTTTGCAATCTACGGAAAAAGCACTTTTAGAAAATGTCCAAAAGAAAGATGCAGAGGTTCAGAAAGCTCTTGACAAAGTTAATCAGGATAAAGAGGCTATTGCTGTTTTAAAAATAGACTTAGGAAATCAGTTACAGGAGGCCATAGGAAAAACTAATAAGCTTGAAGAAAGAGAAAAAAATATTAATGAAATAGAGAGGAAACAAAAGGATATAGAAAAAACTCAGACAAGGAGACAAAAAGAACAAGATGAAAAATCTGAAAAGTTAAGTGAATGGGAAGAAAGACTGAAAGAAGATGAGAAGAAGAATACCGAAATAAGAAGCGACCTTGAGGCGGGACAAAGAAATTTAGAGGCTTTAAAACAGGAATTTAACCTAAAATTCAATATAAAACCTAAATGAAAAAGATATTTTTAATTCTTTTTATATTAAGTATATCCATTCCTGCAATCGCTGATGGGCCAGGTTCAATACGCCTCGAAATAGCAGAAGAGGATGGATCACCTTCTGATTTCTATACTAAACTCAAATTTCCCAATGCTTCCTTAACTGATAATTCAGACGGAACTGTAAGTGTCGCAATATCCGGCTCTCTCGCCGATGCCGATTATGGCGATATTACAGTATCAGGTAGTGGTGCTACTTGGACAATAGATAATGATGTGGTGAATGATTTAAAAATTGACTGGGGTCTTGGTGCTAATCAAGTAGCAGCAGCCGATATTCCAGTAGCAATATTAGGCACACCAACATATACGACATTACAGCATTTTGTTAATTTATCTTCCTCGGCTGGCAGGATTTCAGGTGGTGCAATTACAGATGACGGAACTGCTGACGGGAAAGTAAGCATTGCAGCAGGAACAGGCTGGATTAAAGCTACTGATAGCGATGTAGCAGAACTTAACTTCTTTGACTGGGCAGGTTCGGCAAATGTTGATATACCTGCGAATACTACGAGATTTATTGGTGTTACATATAATTCAGGCACTCCTATTATATCTGTTTCTACTACACAGAATTGGGACTACGATACTTCATTTCCTTTGGGCATAGTAGTAAATGAAGCAGATGTTTTAAGCATAGTTAGCGACCCTTGGTGGACAGGCGACCCTATAACTAATATTATAGAAAGATTTCAAGCAGAGGGTAGGATTGTAAGAGATGATACGGTAGGTGGTTTGATTTTAGGTAATACAGGCACAAGACAGCCTACCTTAACAGGTGGAACTCTTTGGGGTAGATTAAATGAGTTTACTGTTTCGGCTTTAACTGGTGGTGAAACATTTGAAACTTATTACTATGACGGAGATTTAGGTGGCGGTGCTGCTTGGGTAAAAGGAACAGGAACGCAATGGGATAATCTTAATTATAATACTGTTGCTACTGGACTTACCGCTCTCGGAACTGGAAAATATGCAAATCTTTGGTGGTTCGTAGATGTAGACGGAACGCTAATAATGCTTTATGGGCAAGATACATATACTACTGCTGCACAGGCAGCTGCAGGAACACTCCCAACAACAGTCCCCTCAAAACTTCAATATACAGCTTTATTCGTAGGAAGAATAGTATTTCAGCAGAATAATGACACGCCTCTTTCGATAGATAGTGCTTTTAGTAGTATTTTTACTCCTGGTGTAACTACTGACCACGGGAATTTAGTAGGACTTTTAGATGATGACCATACGCAGTATTTACTTGATACTCAATTAGACGACACCAAAGGCAACGGCGATACTACATATATCTGGTCGGCTGATAAAGTATATGACCAGTTAGCGTTAAAAGAGAATGTAGTTACTGAAGGAAGCCTTGCCGACTCAACAATAGTAAGTGCGGATATAAAAGATGGAACAGTAACTTATGCAGATATGGTAGCAAATGTTCCAGGACTACCACATCATACCCATATATCAATAGTAAATCCAAATGCAGTAGTTACAGCTTCAACTATTATACCAGTATTTACTTTAACAGACGCAGCATTGACAGTAACTAAAATAGAAGTATCTACAAGTTCAGCTTCTTATGAGGCAGCAGGGGATTTAAAATACGCCAATGCCAGGATAGGTTTAGCAAGTGCGACAGTGATAAACGACTTTGACACTACGAGCGGTGTTCGCTCTGATACCTCAATTACAAGTGGTGCAGTAGCAAGTGGAAAATTTGTCTATCTATCTTTTGATACTGCTCCAAATGCGAGTATGACAGATATGATAATAACAGTTTATTGGGATTACGACTAACGGGAGGAAATATGTCTTTGACAGCAGAAGTTACAAAAAAATCGGTAGTTTATGCTCAACCTAAATTACACAATATTACTTTTACCCTTACGTTAAAAGAAGATACCGTAGAGGTATTAAGCAGGGATTTTTCCTGTCAATTTTTTAATGGGGACTCACCTTCTACTAAAGTAGCACAACTAACAAAAATGATGCAGGAAGCCATAGACCAATATAAGGTTCAAAAAACTATATTCGATAGCACGGCTTTAAATAATGCTGTTAATGCAATTCAAGGAGGCTTAACGTGTTAAAAAAATTATTATTTATAATACTCTTTCTATCTTTTGCTGTCAATGCTAATGCGGCATTGACTAAAGCTGTAGAAAGTGTGGATACCTGGGCGGAAGTTACCGCAGGAACAGTAAGGGAGGGTGCCACAACTGATTTGTCTCCTAATTATCAAACTAATTTATGTATTGATGTTTCTTTATCCGAAGCCACAGCAGAAACCATCGGAGCGACCATAGTAGTTCAAATATCAAGTAATACTACTGGCGATGCCGACTGGATTGTTTTAACAACATTAGGCGGACCTACAGGAACAGGAATATCAAAAGCCTTGGGTGGGACAGAAGCAGTAGGGCAGACTGTTTTAAGTGTTGATAATCCTGCAACCGCTAATTTAAACCATCACGGAAAATTATTGTTTATTGAAAATACTACACCTGCCAATTCGGAATTAGTATATTCAGTTTCTGACTCTGGTGATGCAGGAGATACTATTACCGTTCAAGACGGGTTAACTACTGAACAGACCGCAGCAGCAAGCACTATATGGAGCATAGACGGCACAGCTTCTGCTATCGCTCAATATGTAGTAAATATTCCAGATACTGCGTATAGAGTAAGAGTTCTTTATGACAATATAAACTCTACTGGGGCAGATATTTTTACACGTGCAAGAATTACAAAAATGACAGGTATATGAAGAAAATATTACTTACAATTTTTATTTCAATATTATTGGTTAGTTCTGTCTATGCTTCTGGAAACAGGTGGACAAGTAAACCACCTGTTGGAAGTCAAATAGACTGGTCTCATCCTCTGTCTAAAGGTCTGGCTTTTGTTTCTATCCTTAATGAAAAAGGTGGAAAACCGATTGAACTTTTAACTAAAACTCCTGCAAATGTAAGGGATGGGATATGGTCGCCTAATGGAATAGATTGTTCTGCAATAACCACAACTCAAAAAGGTGCTTCTTGGGATTTATCAAATATAAAATCTTCTACTGGAAATGGTCTTGGAGATTATACAATATTAGTTTGTGCAAATCCTATAAGTGAAGATACCAAAAGAGCTTTGTTTTCCCAAAAAAATGATGCACTCGGTTCACCTTATACTCAAACTTGGTTCGCTGTAAATGCTGACGCATCTGATAATTCTTCTCAAAATAAAATTTCTATGAATATTTATAGTGGTGCTGGATATGGTGCTTATGGAAACTATACCTTTGATGGAAATTTTCATACTTTTGTAGGATTAAGAAAAAATGCCTTATTTTCTATCTATGTTGATTTACAAAATCTTTCATTAACAACAAACTATGTTGAAGGAAATAGAACGATGTGGAAAGTTGGTCTAAAAACTGCTATTGGTTCTATGGCAGGAACTTATACTGGAACACAATTTAATAGAACAATAAAATATGCTTATGCTTGGAATAGGGATCTCACCCCCACAGAAATAAAAAAGCTCTATGAAGACCCATACTGTTTTATCCAACCTCCAACAGTATGGAGTAAGTTTAAGCAAGCGGTAGGCGGGGCATATTCAGGTTGGGTAAGTATTATAAACGATTGAGGTTCTAAATGACAGACAAAGACAAAATAATAAAAGAATTGGCTGAAATGTTTTGGAAAAATAGAGGAAGTCCGAACTCAACGCAGGAAGAAATGGAAGTAGATATGATTATGGCTCGACAGGCTTACGAAAAAATATGCAAGTGTCCGTATTTTAATATACATTTAAAAATGATAAAAGTGGGGTTAACGAGCTGAAAGGGGTAGGGTATGGAACGCAGGCAAGATGTAGGGTTAAAAATAAGTTTTGTTATCTTTTCGGCTATTATAACAATACTCTTGGGCTTATTTTTCACAAAGACCTATGAGAGTGCTGCCCGAGCCTGTGAAGTCGGAACAGGGAACACAAAGGATATTGCGGTATTAAGGAGTGAATATAATCTTACAGTCGCCGAGATATATAGAAGAATAAATAATATGGACGGAAAACTGGATGTCCTAATAGGTCTTAAACTCAAAAATGAATAAAGACAGTATTATATATCTTGTTTTTATTATAATTATAGCTTCGCTTGTGATATTTTTTGTAAGAATATGTAGCATCCAGGGTGAAAAAATAGCGGCGTTAGAAGATGTCGTATTTAACTATGGTCTTTATCCAAAAATAGAAAAGGAGGTGTTAAATGGCAAAGGGCGGTAAAAAGGGCGGACGAAAAGGCGGGAGGAAGAAATGACTATTAAAGAGATAATCACTGCAAAAGCTACAAGCGGAAAATATTTCTTAACTGTTATAGCAGGATTAGTATTTGCCTATGCGAGTTACGCAAAGTTACTTGATAGCCAGGCTATCTCGGTAATAGTAACCGCGGTATTTATTTCGTATTTTAACAGGCAGGATAAACCAACGGAGGTAAAATGAAACGCTATATCGTATTAGCCTTATTAGTATTGGCATTGGCTACGCCGAGTTATGCGGGAATATTGGAAGATGTGAAAGACCACTCGGTAAAAGCTGTAGTGGTGTATGATCTTGATAATCATAATGCCGAAGAAGCGCTGGGAGCGGCGATTAACAAAGACGTGTTTGGTCTTAAAGGCGTTGATTTAGACTTATACGTAACAGGCCTAAAAGGTGAGATGTTCTCGAGCAATGACAATAAAAACCTATTAGGCGGATTATCCTATAACTACTACTTTGGAAAAGACAAGTCCTGGAGCATAGTTTTAGGTGGGGGGATAAAAGGAGAGGATTTTTTTGAAATGAGAGCATTTGAGGATATAAAAGAAATAGAATTAAATAAAACGGCTTATGCCGGCATTGGTAAGAAGTTTTAATCTAACAGGCTTGGGGTTATCCTTGGGTAACCTAAAAACCCTTGTATTATGGAATATAAACGAATTGACCCATTAAAAATACCGGAAAGCGACTTACCTCTTATAGTATGTGAAGAGGATAGAAGGTCTTTTTTAGGCTGGGCAATAAAATCACATAGCAAAGGGCAATACAATCACATTATGGAATTATTCAAGCCCTGTACGGTGGCGAGTCAAGATCCTGGGGGATTCAAGGAAAAACCCATAGACCTTTACCTCAAGCCCCAGGTCTTCCTTAAATTTTGGCGTTATAAGGGGCTTACAGAGGATATTAAGAAGGATTGGCTATCTAACATCAACAACGACCTAAAACAGCCCTGGTGGAGGAAACGCTATGATTTTCTTGGCATCCTGGGCCAGGCCCTAAATATCAAATGGATACAATCACCCTGGGCGAATTACTGCTCTGAACGAGTAGATAAGCATATAGCAAAGCCTTTAAAGATATGTCTATCAAAAGGTTCTACTCCGAGCGATATAAATATGGCGTTTAACACTAACCCCAAGTTTGAGGTTTATGGATATTGGTTCATGGATTGATTATGAACTATATTAAAATTTTAACAATATTATTTTTTATAGTGTCTTTATGGTCTACAAAAATATGGGATATGATATTTATTCAAGCTCCTATTCAAGAAGCCTTACCTCTATTCCATATAATAAAATATATTTTTTTTGGTGCTATTTTTAATTTTTGGAGTTATTTATTATGTTTTTTAGATGAATTACTGCAACTTTTAATTAAAGGAAGGGTATATTCTAATTTTGATATAGCTTATAACATCTTAGGTGCAAGTTTTGGCATAATGATTAGGATAATGTGGAAAAAAGAGGGGTGATATATGGGATTAGGTATTCCAAGACTTTCATTGGTTTGTGCTGTTTGTAATGATACAGGAGACGACGGAGAAGACGCCGTAGTAAAAGTAAGGCGTGTCATTAATAGACGAGGTAAGCAATTCTGTAATATAACAAATTGGCCTTTCCTGCGGAGTGATCTAACTTTTAATATAACTTCTGCTGGTGGATATTATTATTCGGGTGCAAGCTATCTCCCTACGACATTTAAAAAAGTGCTTTCAGCCTATCTTGTAGATGGCACTACGCATATACCTTTAACCGAAGATGGAATTGTAGAAAAATATAATTGGCCCAATCCCGATGACAATGAAGGCCGTCCTGATAAATTCTGCATTACAAGAATAGAATCAGGATATTGGCAGATAGCCTTTAACAGAAAACCTGATAATACTTATGCGGTTTATTTAGAAATAGAACTTCAGTGGACAGATTTGACAGGAGATACCTCCGAAACAGTTATTACAAAAGATTACGAAGAAGCATTTATACATTACTGCGATATGGGAAGATTTTTACAGCAGGGAGATACTGAAAATTATAGTATTTATAAAATAGATTGGGATGGAAATAATCCAAGAGATATTCCACGTCATTCTATATTAGGGCAATTATTAGCAGGGCTTTCAAGCCCCTCAAAGAAAAAACAAGTTGTAGGGCATGATTTTTCAGAAAGTGGATTAAAAACTACTTACGACTATAAGGAATAATATGCTTTCAAGAAATTTTTTACCTTTTCAAAAAGTGGATTCATGGTATGGCGTAAATGCGAAAGATACCTATGAAAATATGCTGGATGGCGAATGGAATGAAGCCAGTATAAATATAATTTCAGACCCTCAAGGTGGAGTTACCTCAAGACCCGGTTTTTCTGCTATTACTTCCGCTTCTATAGGTGCAAGTGTGGCATGGTGTGGGTTTTATCAATTCAGAAAATCCACTAAATCTAATTATTTTTTAGGCGGGGCAAGTAATGGAAAGATATATGGGTATGCCTCAAATGCTTATACCCAACTTTATACAGGTATGGGAACAAGCGATGATGATGACAGGTTCAGATTCGCTCAATTAGACGATATATGCGTAATAGTAGATGGAAATAAAGCGCCTTTAAAATATACAGGGACAGGTTCATGCGCTTCGTTGGGCGGAACAATGGTTACTGCGGACTTTTGTATTGAAGCCTGGCGGTATATGTGGCTACATTCTACGGTTGATCCGCGTCTTTTGTATTACTGCACAACGCTGGGAAGCATAGAAAGTGGTTATACTTCATTCCTTAATTTTGATGAAGACCCTTATGAGGTCATAGGAGCAAGCCGGCAAGGGGACGATATGCTTGTTTTTAAAACATGGAGTATTTTTAGGATTGAATATACAGGCACAGAACCTAAATTCCCAAAAACAAGGATTACTTCTAATATAGGAACTCCATCCCATGACACTATAAAAGAACTTCCTGATAAAAGTGTAATGTTTTTGGGAAGTGATTTTAATATATATAGAATATTCGGAAATGACATTATTGAGGTAGGAGATAATATTAAAAAATTAATAAAATCAGGTGTAAATTCACGGCTTCCTTATGCTACGGCAGGAATATTGAAATCTCGTGGATGGTATTGGTTAAGTTTTACTTATACATCTTCTTCTACACAAAACGATAAAACCCTTATATGTGATTATAATAGACCTTATAAAGATAAATTTGGGAAACTTCAATATCCCTGGTTCATATTCTCTATAGGGGCTAATTGTTTTACTGAAATATACGCTTCAGGAAAATCTTATTTATACCATGGTGGTTATACTGGGAAAATGTATTATAACGATTCTGGCACAAATGATGACGGTTCGGCTTTTAGTGCTATTTATAAGTCGAAACCTTTTTCTCATGGAGATACGACATTAGAGAAAAAATACTCAAAATTATTCTTATCTTATGAAAACAAGGGAAGCCATAATCTTACAATAACTATAACTTGTGATGAAAATGCAAATACCCAAAAAGTAATAACTCAATCTATGTCAGGCGGGTCAGGTTATAACACTTTATGGGATGTGGCTCAATGGGACGTGGATTATTGGAGTTCTTCTACTGATATTGATATTGGAAGAGACATTGATAGGGTAGGAAAGCTCATAGATATAACATTTTCCGTTACGGGATTAAATGAGGCATTTAATATTTATAACCATACTATTTTAGCGAAGCCATTAAGAAGAGGAACCGTAAGAGTAAGAGAAACTACATAAGGAGAATTATGAAAATACTCACAATAGGCGCATGCCCATTATGCAAAAAAAATATTTGGAAATTCAAAAGACCGTCTTTCTTGTCAAAAACTATTTACGGATGGAGTATTAATTTTAAAAATACTCCTTATGAACTTAATGAATTGGGAACTCACTTTTGGCTTCTTTTAAGCGACGGAACTCGTATGCGTGTGGCGATATGTAAAGACTGTCTAAAACATATCACAGGCGACCAGGTAAAACAGATTTTCGCTGATATTACATATACAAAACTTAAAGCAATAGAAAAAGATAAAAGAATCAATATTCAATATAAGCTTTTTGACAGGGTTAGGACGATAGAAATAGTAACTTATGCGGAAAATGAACAGGATATAATAAATTTTATAGAAAGCAAAGTATAAATGGAAAAATCAATAGTATTGGGTGATTTATCTAACCCTGAAAATGTAAAGAATCTAACATCTTATCTGAAAGATGCTTTCAGGGATTTAGATATAATCTATTCGACATCCGCACCTAATGGGAATATTGGCGCTTCAAGGGGAAGAACTTGTTTATATAATAATTCAGGAACTTACACTATATGGGTCAATACTGATGGTGGAACTACCTGGCAACAGGTAGGAGCGGATCTGTGGGAAATAGACGGAACTGAAACACAGCTTAAAACCGCTGATGAAATAGATATGCAGTCCAAGAAAATAATCAATACTTTAGACCCTACACTTGCTCAAGATGTAGCCACTAAAAATTATGTAGATGGACAAATAGATGACATCATAGCTCAATCTGATGATGTAGGAAATGCAGCCAATAAAATTCCTGTTTTAGATAGTTCGGGTTATTTACCTAATGACTCTGTAGATACTACAGCCCTTAAAACCGCTTCCAGTGAGTATATAATGGGAACAAATTATACCCAGCAAGAAGTAACGGGGGGAAGGTATTGCTTTTTCCCTCAAATAAAAATGGATACTACTGATGTTGGACAATGGGAAGCTCATATATGCTCTGCTTACGGAACTGCAAATTTTGCAGGATGGACTACGTATAGAACGAATATAGGATTAAAGGGAATAACAACTGGAACCAATGACATAATGGCTCAGTTTTTATATATTACTGCATCAGGTGAAGATTATTGGCTTTGGGCCTTAGTAAATAAAGACACTAAAGAAGTATTATGTATGTCAGGTGCTCCTGACCATAACTCTTACGGAAACTCAAACGACTTTATTAAGACCCCTCATCCTTATTGGCAGGAAGATTTAACTAATAGAGAAGTGGTTTTAATAGAAAAATCCCAAGCAAAGGCTATTCAGAACGAGGCTAAGGAAAAAAGAGTAGGCGTATTAGAGATTGTGAAAGAAAAATACAAGATAGATTTTAATAATACCTATACTTACGAACCTATGCACACAGGGCAATATACGCCTGAACATGAACCTGTTTTGGTAGATATATTACCTGATTATGTCCAAATAAGAAAACTTGTTTTAATGACGGATAAAGATAAAACAGATAAGGAAAAAAGAAGAATAGAAAACAGAGCAAAACTTGAAGCTAAAAAAGTTGAAAATAAAAACAAAAAACAAGCAGTATTGAATAAATTAAATATAACCGAAGAAGAATTGAAGGAGATATTATGTTAAAACTATTTATTAAGATTTTCAAAGATGAACAGGGTGGGACGTTATCAATAACTTATTCTTTTTCACCAAATACTTTAATCGTAAGTTCACAAATGAATACTAATTTTACCGATGTTGTAACTGCGGTAAATGCTATTGATGCTGATAATATTTCAGATGACGCAGTGAGTGCAGCTAAACTCAATCCTGATGTAGTTCGTTCAGGATATGGGTTAGTCCAGCATACAGATGGCTCTTTGTATGTAGATGTATCCGATACTGACCCTGGTCTTGAAATAACAGATGGAGGCATAAGGGTAAAAGTGGATGGGACTACTATTCAACGGACTTCTTCAGGGTTATCAGTAATTTCAACAGTAGGAGATCATGGAACATTATCAGGATTAACAGATGATGACCATACTCAATATCTAAATACTACCCGCCATGATACAGACGACCATTCAAGTTTTGATTTTGCTACTATGGGAACAGGAATATTGCCATCAACAAGGATTTCAGGTCTATTAGGTTCTTGGGAGTCAAAAAGTTATAATACTGTTTATGAAGCAACAACTGATGGATTTGCAATAGTATATAATCCAAATGGTGGTTCTGGTAGCCAGAGAATCTATTCAGATAGTAGTAATCCGCCCACAACTATTAGAAGTGCTTCTGGTGCTGGAGGGAGTGGTATAAGCCCTGTCAAAAAAGGTCATTATTGGAAAGCGTGGAGAGATGGAGATTATGGTCAAGTGGTGTATTGGATACCACTCGCAAGCTAAAAGGAGGATTTATGTTTAAATTATTTATCAGGATTTTAAGGGATGAAAAAGGATTTGAATGGGGAAGTGCAGCAGCAGGCGCGGCTACAGGTGCAGCAACAGGTTCAACTTTTGGACCTGTTGGCACAGTAGTAGGGGGTATTGGAGGCGCTATTTTAGGAGGCCTCAGTAAAAAGAAAAAAAAAGAAGAAATCTATGACCCCTATGCCGCCCAAAGAGAGCAATATAAACAATATTTAACTGACAAACTCGGCACTTCTTCGGAATATGAATATAATCCTGAATTTGAAATTGACCAACCTGAAATAGAAAGCGCAGCAGAAGAAGCCATTTTAGGTAAGATACAGGGTGGGGTTACGCCCTATGAATATTCAAGCGATATTACGCAGAAATATTATGACGCTACAAAAGCCCGTCAGCAAGCAAGTTTTGATGAAGAAAAAAAATCTGCGGCAGATATGTATAATCGTTTGGGCCTTGTTTCATCAACTCCAGGGCTTCAGGCCCAACAGAATATAAGCGAAAAACAAAGATTATCAGAAGAGGAACTATCAAGTCAACTTATGTATGAAGATATAGCGCGGGAACTTTATGGAACGCAGATGGCAGAGGACATTTATAGCGATTATATAAATAAAGGTCTTACTTTGGGTGAAACACAAAGAGAATCGGAAGAATATACTCAAAATATGTCAATGGAAGATTTAGCGCGCAAAATTGCTGAAGAACAATATTGGTCAAGTTCTATGGGAACTCTTTTAGGGCTAAATCCAGCAGAGCGCACAGTAAGCTATCAACCGAATACTGCTTCACAATTATTATCAGTTTTACAAGGGACCGATTTGAGTTCTATTCTTAAATAAAAAATAAGGAGGAGGTTTTATGGCAACAAGATACTTAGATGAAGATCCAGAAAGTTCAAGCGGTGATATTTTTAGAGGGCTGCAAGGTCAATTAAACCGGATAGCAGTTAAGAAGCAAGCAGATCTTCTCAGAAAAAGAGAACAATCTGATAAAATCCGCCAAACTATAATAGAAGCCGTAGCTTCAGGAAAAATGAAATCTAAGGAAGGGGCTACGTTTGGAGATATACCCGATACGGAAGATGTAGGTTCTACGTTGGGGTATCTATCGAAAAATTTAGAGCCGAGAAATGAAGATTATGAGACACTACAAACTATATTAAGCGGTGGTAAACCAAGTGAACC
>Ga0172380_10005988_pt1 | contig 14390 bp, 9 predicted proteins | sample Leawe162metaG_FD_119747 | JGI IMG/M metagenome (GOLD analysis project Ga0172380, IMG submission 119747) | Leachate microbial communities from a municipal landfill in Southern Ontario, Canada - Leachate well 162 metaG | ecosystem: Engineered > Solid waste > Landfill > Unclassified | place...
AAACGTTAATATGATAAAATTAGGGATAAAATTTCTTAGTCTAGAAAACAATTTTTATGCAAAATCAAGAGCTTAAGGTACTTCATCATTGGGACGTGCTGGCTATATCATGTATAGACGGGCGTTTTGTTAAGAGAGAGACGGAGTGGGTTGCAGACAAGACTGACGGTGTTTTTGATTATCGCACTGAGGTCGGTTGCAGTAAAGCAATTCTTGATTCTCCTTTGGATCGAGAAAGACTGGTTGATCTAATCGCGGTTTCCAAGCGTCTTCATAGTATCAAAGAGATTTGGCTGATCGATCATATCGACTGTGGAGCTTATGGCGGCAGCAAGGAGCATGCTGATGCTGATTCTGAGTGCTCATTCCACGCCGGAAAATTGAGCGAGGCTGCCCGAATCATCAACGAAACATACCCGGAGTTAACGGTAAAAACTTTTTATGCCGACTGGGAAAAGATAAAAGAAGTATGATCTAAAGGGGAAGTGTCGCGGCCAGTTGAACTGTCCGGGGCTCGTATTGTTTTTTCTGCTGACTTGGTTTCGCTCTTCCGAAGAAAAAGAAGGAGCAATAGAACGAAGCTAGCAGCAAAAAACTCTATACCCCTGGAGGACGCGAATGAACCGGTCTAGTGTAAAGCCGGGTGCAACCCTGGCACGTTGGGAGTGTGTGAACCCGCAATGGGCTCCGGTATTCAATGCCCTGTTCGACATACCGGACCTGACGCCCGAAAGGGTGGTCGGCGTCACTTTCCCACGCCTCGATCGGCCAAGCAGGATGCTGGCCACGCTGGCGACGGCCATGCCGATCAACCAGCAAACGCTCAACGTATTTGCCGCAATTCCCGATGCTCATTTCAAGGATGAGAAAGCCGCTTACGCAAAAGCGGTCCAACATGCAGAACTCTTCGCCGAGCACGGATACCAGTCCGTCGCAATTATGCTCGGCGCAGAGACCTGGTACTACAACCCGAATGATAGCGAACACTGGGCGATCGAATGGCTGGTAGCCAACGCGCGTAACATGCACGGAAATGGCTACCCGGTCAAACAGAATCCCCGTGTGAATCGGTTGGTAGTACAAGACTACATCTCCGGACCTCGCCGCGGTCGGGAGATCTACCTCTCAACAGCGCTGATGTGCCACGGCGATGCCGTGGATTACGGCAGCCTCGAAGCTGTCAAGCGCTATCTCCCTTCCTCCAGCGTCATGCTCCAGTTCGACCCTACGATTCCCGCAGAGATCCAGGATGGATTCGAGCGAGGGTTCTGGAAGGTTGACTGACCGACGTCTGGAGAACAACGGCTGGTGGTGCGTGCCGCAATATGTACCACCAGTATCCAGTAAAACTGAATATGCGAGTTCGATCGTTTGGAGGATCCCCTATGGAGCCTGTCGAACAGACAGCAGCTGGCGTGTGGGTGCCGACTTTCCCGTCGTTCACGGCGGAGAATAAGCTTCGGCACATCGAAGGACAATATCGGGGTATTTGCACCAGTTGCCCCGACGGAAAGATTACGCGTGGTGCGACCAAGCATGTTGCCAAAATGGCGGGCATTCCCGATGATCAGTGGGACAAGAGCCTCTTTGACGTCCTGAATTTCACAGGATCGTCCAAGGGCTTTCTGCACCCGGTTCTCCGGGATTCCTCGCTCTACCAGTTGGAACTCCTGGCTTCCGTGCATAACTTGGAAACCTACATCCTCATTGATCACGAGAAGTGCGCTGCCTACCGGGAGGAACTTTCGGTCAGCCCGTTTCGTGACAATGAAGCGATGTTTCACCAACACCGGCTCCAGGAAGCCTACTGGATCATCAAAGGTCGGCTTCCGGAACTCAAGATCATTCTGGTCTATCTCTCCTATGTGGGGAACGACCTAATGTTCAGCGAGGTGCCGCCGCCGGCATTGATTCAGTTCAGTACCTAACTCTAGGTTTCCCCACCTAGAGTTGCTCAATCCCGAGCATACTCGCCGGTGACCGCCTCTGGTCACCGGCGTTCGCTATTTAGAAGCATGTTCTTAGTTCATTTTGAACAATTTCATCAGCTTGCTTTGAGCATGCGCTGTTCAGATTCATCAATAGGTTGGTTATTTGTAAGGGGGCTAATATTCAATTTCAGTTTTGCAGGTTTTACCAAAGAATCGATCCTGATAGATTGCTTTAATTCTTCTGGGATGATCGCTTCGATCTCTGTCAGCAACGTTTCTGTGTCTACTCCATCGGCTGAGCTGACACCGACAATAAGAAGGGGGGTCTCTTCACTAAACTTACCCTCCCTATCTGAATCTTTTAGATCAAAACCATGTCCGCCTGTGGCAATACGGAGAGCTATCTCCAGTTCTTTTTTGGCATACTCAGAATCTAAATATTTGCGGCTGATCACAAAGCCGGCAGGGAGATTATCATTTTGCGATGGATCAAAGCTGCCCGTACCGTCATAGTAGATCGCAACGGCCTGGTGCAGTCCCTCAGCCCGGATCAGCGGAGTCTCAATGACCGGGATATCTTGGCCAGATTCTTCTCTGTAAGCTTGGGCAAGGAGTTCGGCAAACTTTTGAGCGTCTTCATCGGTTTCCAATGGCAGGCCCTTTTCGTCTTCGTATAATTTCACCGCGCCGCAGTCTTTGTGGTAGGTAAATCCTCCGATATGAGCTGATTCGATGAATCTCTTCAATTTGGGCCAGCCGGGAGCAGCAACCAAATCCTCAACTGAGAGATTTGCCAAATCAGCAAGTAAAATTCCTGTCCCGGCCAGGTGAAGTCCGCCTGGCGTACCTTCGTCCATACAGCGAAGAAAACGGTCTTTCAACTCAAAAACTTTTTCCGGGTTTTCAAAAGATTCCAGGAACTGTTGGATGCCATCTCTATAAATTGGGTTCAGTTTCATCAGCTGTATCTGCCAATCGATCTCTTTTCCACTCAGTTGCTCTGTTTCCATTATGCTCCTTGTTATATGGTTGCCAGCTAATAGTTTACACTAAAAAAGTTCCAAAAATGAACAGGAGCCAACCTTCCGATCCCTCTCCCCTCTATGGATTGACAAGCAACAGAGCAGGAGAAATGATGGAGTGAGCCTGAGGAATAGTCCTCAGCAAAAGGAAGTCCGACGTATTGGAGGGGTTATGTGTAAGGATTGTACGAGACCCAGCGTCGTAGTGCCCTTGGTGACAGTACCGCTGTCACCCTACATTCATCCAGGTGAGACAGAGCCACGGCCAACCAAGCGGTTGGCTCATAGAGAGTGCCTGGATACTGATCTCATGGCGTATGAGTTGGGACAGAGCACAGTTTGCTCCCTGATTTCAACGCCGCCTAAGGAGGATTGGAGTCTAGTAAATGTCATTTCTCCCTATGTCCTCGGTTATCAGGTGATGACCATCAATCGGGGGACGATGCACTGTCCGGGACCGCGATGCAATGTGATCTCTGTGGAAACCGGAGAACACCTTGTGCAGGTTTGGGCAGAGTCGCTTCACCATTTCGCCGAAGTCGGCGCCAAGCGGCCGTTTCTCGGCTGGAATTGGTCGCCATTCTCCTGGGGTGACATCGAAATGGAGAAGGGAGGAGGACAGAGTCTACCGCTTCGCTGGCATATGATGGTCGGAGCGGAGGACGAGGAACGAGGGACAGAAGCAACTGAGTTGCTGGAGTGGAATGAGCTGACGCCTCACCAGAGGCGCCTTATGGGCGAGAATGATTACGGCGAGTTGTTCGGAGAGGCGGCAAACGAACGTCTGAGCCGTATTATCCCCGCCGATTCTATCGCCCGTTCGCACATCAATTTCGCCAATCCGCGGATTGATGGGATCGGGCTCCTCTTGCCGCTCAAAGTCCCAATTCTCGAGCTGGTCGGTTCCGGTTGGCTTTTCAGGGAGGTGATAAGGCCGATCGGGCGTATGGCTGAGGAACTGCTCTGGCAGATTTCTTATGCCATGACAACTCTCCACGACCAAGATCTCTGCCTGATTATGCGGAGGGTGGAGAAGGGCAGGTGGACAGATTACGATCTGGTTCGCCTGATGAACGATCCGGTGATGAGGAGCTATGATGAGGCGAAGGTGCGGTTTGACCGGCTTTGCCTCAATCCACAGCTTCTCGATGCGCTCTGGCAGCCTGTCAAAGCCCGGTGTGAACGAGACACAACTCTCATGGATAATTGGTGGCGTCGCGGGTTCGCCTACTCCGTCGCTATCCATGAGTCGGCAGTTGGCCCTGCCCTCAGAGTTGCGTTCTACGTTTATGTTGGTGCTTGCGGTGCCCTTGAGGCACAGGGCAAGTTGCTCAAACGACCGCTCAATCGAGCTAAAACAGGGGCGCAAATTCTGGCTGACAGCCAGGTCCTCTGGGAGCTTGACAAGCGTCTGAAGGTGAAAAAAATGGCAGTTTGACTGCGTTTCTATAGGACCCATTTGGGGACCAGAATAAAAACTTAATATCGGGGCGGCGCAATCAGCGCTGCCCCGATTTCGCTTATAAATTCTTTTTTGTATAATGTAAGACAGAATCAAAGTACTAAAGGATGGAGGGGGCAATGTCTAAGGTAGCAAAGATTTTATCAGCTGCGACAATCGGTCTGGATTCTTATTTAGTTGAAGTTGAAGTCGATATCGGACTGGGGTTGCCTAGTTTTACGATTGTCGGCCTACCTGATAAAGCAATAGATGAGAGCAAAGAGAGGATTCGGGCAGCGCTGCGCAATTCACATGTCTCCTTTCCGGAGCATCGTTTGACGATCAATCTGGCTCCTGCTGACATTAAGAAAGAGGGGCCTTCGTTTGATTTGCCAATGGCGGTCGGGGTACTTCTGGCAAGCGAACAGATCGGAAATTCAATTGATCTTGAGGAATCGTTGTTTATTGGTGAGCTATCGCTTTCTGGCGAGCTTCGCCATGTCAATGGAATCCTCCCGATCACAATGTTTGCGCTTGAACGGGGAACAAAACGTATCTTTTTGCCAAAAGTGAATGCCGGAGAGGCAGCCCTGGTCCATGGGATTGAAATAATTCCAATATCTTCGCTCGAAGAGTTGATCGAACACCTGCGAGGCGAAAAGTTAGTTAAAAGTTATAAAGTTCCTAAAGTTTGTAAAGTTGAGGAGACAGCAGCTGGTCAGTTCGATTTTGCTCACATCGCCGGACAGGAGCAGGCCAAAAGAGCATTAGAGATTGCTGCTGCCGGAAACCATAATATTTTAATGTCAGGGCCGCCGGGATCAGGTAAAACTTTGTTAGCGAGGAGTTTGCCATCAATTTTGCCGGCAATGACTGAGGGCGAAATTCTGGAGGTGACGAAAATATATTCTGTTGCCGGATTACTTAGTAACCGTAATTCACTGGTTGACCATAGGCCATTCCGTTCCCCGCATCATACTACTTCGAGTGTTGCTCTGATTGGCGGAGGACAATGGCCGAAGCCGGGAGAGATATCCCTTTCCCATCGAGGTATTCTCTTTATGGATGAATTCCCTGAGTTTCCAAGGAGTGTTTTGGAGGCCTTGCGCCAGCCGCTTGAGGACGGGGTAGTCACTGTTTCCCGGGCGTCAGGCACATTAACATTTCCTGCCGATTTTCTGCTTGTCGCCGCCCAGAATCCCTGTCCTTGTGGCTATTTATCAGATCCGGAGAAGCGTTGCATCTGCATGCCGACGCAGATAATGCGTTATCAGAAAAAGATCTCTGGTCCGCTGCTCGACCGAATTGATTTACATATTGAGGTGCCGCGGATCAAATACGAGAAATTAGCAACCCGGGAGAGTGCCGAAAGCTCGAAAGTCGTCCGAGGCCGGGTTGAAAAAGCCAGGAATATACAGAGAGAGCGTTTCGGGGGGCTGCCGATCCATGCTAATTCGGCCATGAGCGCAAAGGACATCAAAATTTATTGCCAGCTCGAGCCTGAAGGCGAAAAGATGATCGGGCTGGCAGTAGATTCGATGCGTTTATCAGCCCGGGTTTACCATCGTATTTTGAAATTGGCAAGAACGATTGCTGATCTTGATGACTCTGCCAATATCAAAGCAGTCCATATCGCGGAAGCCCTGCAATATCGGCCAAAAGAGAAAATGTACTAAATCAATAAGTTATAAGAATTGAGCATAGAAACCGCCGTTTTCTTTAGTGCAGAATCAACTCTTGCTTACCGCTCAAAATTACTGGCGCTGCTGTCAAGACTCCACGGACCGGTGCCACAGATGCCAGCGGTGTTTTTCTGAATTGTGAGAGCGGTCGGACTGGTTAGCTGTATGAAAAATGAATTATTAGAGGATTGGCCTTTTTCGGTGCTGGTTTCATAACAGTAAACTGTGCCATCGTTGGTAACCTCGGAAAATTCCCGATTAACAGTCTCGGAGTGAGTAGGTGAAAAGAAATTAGTACTTCTCTCGACACCCGATAAGCCGGTGCCGACAACAATCGCGCCATAACCAGGTTCGACATTATCATGGGCCAAAGTCAGATTAGGGTCTTCGGGATTTGCCGAACCCTCGGCTTTAATCCAAGCGCCCTGAGCTGTGTTGGCGACATCCTGACTTACTTCGCCACAGACTGGCGAGACAGTTCGTCTGGTTGTAAGATACCCCAAAAAACCGGAGAGAGTGCTCTTAGTGCTAGCAGAGTAATAATCAATCGGACAAACCGAGTGCCGGGTATCACTTGACCAACGATCGTTATTGGCAAAAGAAAGCGGCGAGATTCGGGTGTCTTTTGTACCGAAATCGAGCGCATTTTGATCAACACGTCCGCCGGCTGTGCCAAGCTGAGTTCCGCTGCTAACCTGGATGGAAACCGTTTTATCAGTAGTTCGAAAAGTTTTACCGCCAGTTGTATACGGTGACCCGGTATTTCCGCCAGTCGTCTGATTAAATTGATCAAGGATGCTCTGAGATAAAGTCGTGACGTGCCCAAAGGTACTACTGATTTGGCTACAAGGGGAAAAGGTTAGGCTGTAGTCGGTAAAACCGTCAGTGATATGTTCGCTGGCAGTAATGCGGGTGATGGTGATGTCGCCCGGGGCATAAAGATTCGTTTCCACCGGTGCGCTATTCCAATCACTCGGGTTGCTTTTTCTGATAAAGAAATAAATATGGCCAGTTGGGAAAATATGGCCGCCCGTGGGGCTAAAGTTGCCAAGGGGAGTGATACTTAAGAGATCAGAGGTTGCAATGGGTGAAGTCGAATAGTAATTATTGCCGGAACAGCTAGCCAGGGAGTTCGAATTATTACTCGAGCTGCTGCCTTCACTCGAGCTACTGCTTCCGCTGTCTCCAGAGGCTGAATTACCCGAACTGCTTCCGCCAGTATCCGCGGTTTGGCCAATTGATGGTCCGTTTGACGAAGCCTCGCTTGACGAAGCACTCGAGGGTTGGCTGGCCTGCCCCCGCCCTCCTTGATTGCCTGAGGTTTGTCCGCCGAAGTTTGTATTGGTATTTGAGCAGGAGTTTAAATTGGAACTTGCGTCTGAATTGGAATTTTGTTCTGTAAAGTCAGAAGTAGCTTTACTATCGGATAATTTTTGCTGGCACGTCACGAATATTTTTTGGGCCAGATCATATTTCTGACTATTGTTTTTTATATCACTCAACACATCAAGGCACTTTTGCCAGTCCCCGTTTTTATAGTTAGCCTGTGCTTGCTTTATCTGTTCGTCCTGTTGCAGATCGGTTAGTAATGAGATTTTTGAGGCCGCTTTTTGTTGTAAAAATTTAAATTTTTTGGTTGATAATCTGTACTTTTCGGCTGCTTCGTCGTACTGACCGATCGCCATCAATTTGTCGCCTTGTTTAATCAAATTCAAAGCCTGGCCATAGCAAACCCCGGCATAAATCCCAGAACCAATGAAGAGAGCACAAAAAACGATTAAAGTTATAGAAATAGCTTTAATTTTTAACAATGAGTAAACTCTTTGCAAAAGTAGCTCCATGATCCCCCCTGCCTTCTTCAGTTACAAATTAATTATCTGATATTTGGAAAAAAAATACAAATAATTATTGCAGTGTGTGTAATAGCTGTCTGAACCAAAATGCGGCCGCCCGGGGGCGGCCGCATAATAGCGGTCAAACAAGGGAGACCGACAGGGCAAATTCGTCATCCAGCGTATTTGGGTGGCTGGCGATGACGAGAAGGACAGTGTTGTCCATCTGGGCGACCACTGCGTGGGCGATCGGCGGGGCGATATAGATCGCCTGGTGAAGGCTGGCGTCAAGCTCGATCTGTTCTCGTGCTCCGGTCGCCAGATCGGCGAGATAGAGCGTAGCTTTGCCGCTCACCAGGTGGAACATCTCCTCCTTTACCCCGTGGAAGTGGTTGCCGGCGACGTGGGCTGGTGCATGGAGGTTGACGAGGTCAACGTACTTCGCAACCATGAACGGCCGGCGTGCATCCCCGAGAACCGTCAGGTCGCGGCCTGGTTTTTCCGGCGTTGCCTCGCGAACGCGAAGCTGGAATATAGTAGCCAGTCTGCCAGGAGAAGGGGTGATCGAGCGGGGATCTGAATAAATGTCCATCGGATCTACGTAGGGCGGTTCAGTCATGCCGGTGCTCCTTTCTGGTTGGTGTTCATATTGTACATTTTTTTAGCATTTTGTCAATCTGAGAGATGTTTTTTACGACATAACATTATTCCAGCAACCCAAGGCGTGAGCTTTGGCTTGCTGTTTTTAGGGTTTGTAATAATTTACAAAAATAACCAATTTTTCAATCGACCTATTATCCAGGTTTCTAAATTTTAAGTTTGGTTTAGAAGTTAAAATGGTCGAGTCTGACAAAGCGTTTTTTCGCTGTGTTATCAAGCAAAATCTAATCAAATTGCCACCGACTAAAGGAGACAATGAAAAAAACTTTTTTAGTGTCATTTCTGGTTCTATCGGTTATTTATTTATTATTCGGTCGGGCGAAGACCTCTCTTGCTGCTTTTCCGGATAGTACGCTCTTTGGTGCTGAGTCTGCCTCAAGCGAGGATCTGCCAACAAGCCAAAATCACATCTCTACTCTAGCCAAGGCTAGCGCCGTAACAAAATTCCAAAGTTTAGCTACATCTATCAGTCGTCTCATTTCCTCTCGAAAGCCGAGTGTAAAACCGATCGCGGCCGGTTTGGAGGATAAGATTATTGGAGAGGGCAATTGGAGCCAGGGATGTTTGACCATGGGGAATATTGCTGGAAGCTGCACAAGCGATTTTATTGATTATCTTGGGAGCTCTGACAAGCAGATCAAATTCACCGGCAATAAAAACTCTAGAAGGAGCGCGACAGTTGTTCTCTCTGACCTTAAGCCGGGCGTAAAATATCGGCTGAGTTTTCTTTTGGCGGTAGAGGATCGAGAGACTTATATTGATAATAGAATTGTATCAGCCAATCTGGCTGATCAGGTCAGGGCCGGTCAGTACGATGTCAAATTTCGCGAGACAAAAGCCGGCACTGGTCATGATGTTTGGAGGAATTCTCTTCAGCGACATGTTGGGAGCGGCTCGCCATATGTCCGACATGCCAATCGAGATTATTTCCTGAATGAGCTTGAATTTACAAGCGCTGATACCAGCGGGAATAAATTGGAGATTCAAGTGGGGCTCGATCGACTTCTGGGGAAGATTTACCTCAATAATCTACAGATCCAGGAGCTTAAGAGTTTTGCGGCTGCCATTGATCTAAAGCAGCCGGTCATTTCTTCGGAAATGAAAATTATTGGCATGGATCTCTCTCATACTCTTAAAAAAATATTTACTAGCACGGCCTCTTTTACCATCGATAACCGTTATCTGCGATCCAGCAAAAGCGGAGAAGTTGCTGCTTTGGATTTTGGTGCCAATTCTCTCCGCGACCTGAGAAGTCAAACGGGCGATGGCTATGTTCTCCTCGAGAATAAAGATTTTATTATTAATATCAGCGCCGACTCAACTGTAACTCTTGTTGCTAAAAACAATCGTAGTTTTTCTTTATCAGGATTGAAGCCAAGTTACTTTTTCCAGCAGAATGATGTGATTTTTATCCGGGATGCAAGCGGGGAAATAAATGGGAATCCCTATGGCCAGGGATTGGTGTTTATGCCGATTCTTGGAGACGGAGACTACCGCTACGCTGACAACCTTCCAAAAGATCTGGTCAGGTCGACCGGCAATATTATTAAAAATATAAATTGGAACGTTCGATATAGCGCAAAGGCGGGTGACGCTTTTCTTCTCTCAGTTTTTCCTCCCAAAGCAGCTGATATTTCGAGCTCTTGCCAGATGGCGGCAACAACTATCGGAGGAAGTGTACAGCGCTTTACCGCTGACGAATTGAAATACACTGCCCTTGATTTCACCAAGAGGGGGAAGATCGCCATTATGTGGATGGGTAATTATGGCTATGTTTTGCCAGAGAACCGGCGATTTGAGGCCCCTGAGATAGCCGGTATCTATGAATCGGAGGGAGGAGAGACTCCGATGATGGATCCTGATGGCCCGATGGAGCTTAATCCATTAAAAATGAATGATCTAGTAGCGCAGATCAACCAGTTGCATAGTCTGGGTCGCCAGGTTGTTTTTTACTTTACGCCAAACTATTTCTACTCAAAGGATCAGGATCTTTTTATTAACAATATCACTTCAATATTTACTGATTTGGCGCGAAGAGGCGCAACCGTTGATGGCGTGTATCTGGACGGGCTTTATCAGAGTAGTCCGTTCCACAATCTGCTTTTTGTTCGCAAATTGAGAGTAGCGCTAGGTGACAAAATTTACATCCAACATAGTGGCGGCAATATGCTTTTTTACGACGAGACAACAAGAAGCAATAATCCGACGACGTATCGACTACCATTTCTGGATGCATACGCTGATCTGATCTGGACTGGTGAGAGCCAAAGATTACAAAATTACGATCAGTCGACTGGTCAGTATAGCGACATGTCTTTGGCGGAGATCAGCGATCTCTTTGCCAATAACTTTAGCGGCAAAAATTTAAGCAATACACCGACCATGCTGCTTTTGGAGGACCGACGTCTGGATCCGAGTTCAACTGATGAATTTGCCATCGGCTCACCAAAGTGGCAGATCGACAAACAGCTAAGCTTTGGCGGCTTGGCCAGAGTTAATTTAACCTCAAATCCCTATATCGCAACGGCGATCAATCGTGAAACGGGCAAATCTACAACATTCGATGCGAATTATTACTTCAATAATTCGCATATAAAAAATGGTTGCCAGACAGTGAGCCTTAAGGGGCCGGATATCCAGAGCTTTGACAAACTTAGATATACTTTTGATGATCAGATTTCACGGGGAATCTCGCAATATATCAGGATTGCCAGAGACTCGAGCAGCAACAATCTTACTCCGGCGTACTTCCAAGGGCGGCTGGTAACTTATTCTCCGCCAACTCTCCTCGACATTGATTCAAGGAAGGTAGCCCGGTTTGATGGTACAACCCGTCTCTTCGGCTACTACGGTGATACATTAAGCGGAGCACTTGATTTCGTGTCTGGCTTCGAGATTACAACGATAGCCAAGAAGGAGAGCGATGTCTCTGGGCGACAAGTGATCTATGTTCAGAACGGCGAGCTTAAATTTGGATTTGAAAATAATAAGTTATTTGCTGAATTTAAAATTAGTAAAAACGGATCTTTGGAAACAATTAATTTACTTGGCAATTCCATAGTTAATAATGATTGGCATACCTTAAAACTTTCCTACTGCAATAATACCGTCAGATTGATAATGGACGACCATATCGAGAAGGAGAGTAATCTGACTGGACCGATCATTTTGACCAGCACTGATAACAATGGCCGGAGCTTTGGTATCGGGGCGTTGGCTGCGAACTCGATTACACAGCAATTAGTTCAGCCGTTCGTTGGAATGATCGATGAAATCTCAATTCGATAGATTTATTGTAGAACCTTCCAATTTGTTCTATCAATTATCGTCCGATTATATAGTAACCAACCGCCCTATTGTTGATAGAATCCAGCAATGAACAAATACATTCTTAAAAATACTCGCTTTTACTTTTTGGTTCTCGCCATTTTTACAGGGGTAATTTTTGGCAATACCGAAGCCAAAGCCGCTGTAGATTCGGGACTTTCTAATTTGATGAAGCAAACAAGTGGTATTCAGATCATCAGAGTAGCCAGCGCTGTCAAAATTATTTCTCCGAAGGACGCAGAAGATATTGAGATTGGAAAAAAATTCGATGTAGTTTTAAATAGAAACCAGTCGATAGTTGGTTACCAATTTGCAGTTGTAAAAGATGGCAATGTCACCCTTCTCGAGAGTAAAAAGATTTCAGCTTCAAAGTATACGCTTACGGCTCCGGTAGTTGAGTGTAACGAGTGTACCCTTGAGGTCGGGAAAGTTGTTAACACATTTATCAAAAGATATTGGGTCCGTGAGTACTCAAAGAAGATAAATTTTGTAAAAGCGGAGAGTGCCCAGATCGAAGATAAGGTTTCATTTTCGGGGCAATGTTTCGCGATGGATAAATATAATTACTCTCCCAACAGTACCGTATATGCAAGTCGAGCGGCAACGAGCTGTGGAAATGCGTCTTTTAGTTTGGTCGATGACCCAACAAGGGGAAAAGTGATCAAATCAACCGGAGATAAAGAGAAAGAGTTTAGAGCTGGGACGACAGTAAAGGTAGAACCTAATACAAAATACAAAATCTCATATTGGACGAAAATTGAAGGGCTGACAGGATTTGACATCAGTCAGATGTCCTATCCGCAGGCGATTAAGGATGCCTTAGCCGTCAAGGAGGGGTCTTCTTTGTGGTTTGGCTACAATCAATTTTTCTTTCGCGAAAAAGATTACGGTAATTGGCTGAGCTCAACACACATGCTGGTGGCTGACGCGGTCTATCTGCGGACAAGCGATAGAGATTGGTATTCGCTAGACGCGACTTTTACCACCTCCGGAAACGCCAAGGAGCTTGATTTATTTTTTCGGCTCTCTGGTTTTTTGGGCACAGCCTATTTCGATGATATAAAACTGGAGAAGGTCGAGAGTTTTGTGAATGATAGCGAAACGAAGATCCCAGTCACCTCTAAGGAAATGACGCTTGTAAAATCAGATAATAAAACAATTGAAACAAATGCGGCTAAATATATTTTAAGTGATGGGATTATCACTGGAACAAAGGAGAGAAAGAAATTAGCTGAGTTGACTGATAGCAAGAGAAGCCTGTTCGTGAATCTTCGAAAGATTGAGAGCGGCCAGGGCTATGTTGTCTATGAAAATGATAAGGTAAGAGTTACTTTTTCTGCTGATTCCTCAGCGATAATAAAGCTCAAAACTGCTGCTGACATAGCTATCTCCGGGGTTACTCCGGCTTATAAATATTACAAAAATGGTTTACTTTTTGTGAGAGATTGGGACCAGGTTGGAAAAACTTATGGAAATGGATTTTACTTTGTTCCGGTTCTCGGTAGCGCAGATTATGATAACTACACGATTGGAACGAGCGAGATGAAGGCGATGCTACATTTGATAAGTTGGTCGCCAGCGACTTTTCCAACAACGCCAAATTGGTCAATCACATATAAGGGCAAACCCGGGGATGCTTATATCATGTCTCTTTTCCCGCCAAAAGATTGGGATCCAGCGGCGGCATGCAAAGATCGTCCAAGTACTTTGTATGGGTCTTTACAGAGCAATATTAACCCTGAAAATTTTCGATATTATGCCAACCAACTTTCTCGAGATAATAATATAGCGATAATCTGGATGGGCAATTGGGACAGCCATACTAATTATAAATTTGAAAACGCTGTCATCGCAGGACGGTCGGCTGAAGCACCAAAACGGGATGTGGATGGTCCTTTTACGCCTAATGCAAAACTAAAGAGCTATGTTGATATGTTGCATTCAATGGGACTAAAGGCGGTCATCTATTTTGGGCCGGCTTTTTATTACAATCAGGATACTGATACTTTGTTGCAAGATGTTAAACGTGCCGTTGATGCGAGCGGAGTTGACGGTGTCTACTTTGATGGATATTTTCGGAGCGGTCCGTTGCAGAATCTGGAGTTAGTCAGAAAAACTCGCGCCCTGTTAGGGGAGAACCGCATATATATTCAACATGATTCTGGGAACTTCTGGTTTTTTGGGAACAGGTTTTTCCCTGACACAGGTTTTCGAACGCCGTTCTTTGATGCTTATCCGGATATCGTTTGGACCGGCGAATCTATGAGATATTTCAATAATGACCTTCTGCAGAACCAATACAGTGGTTACAAAGTTAGCAACACAAATGTTACATTACTGGCAGAGGTAAGGCGTGATACGGCGACTGGGAGGGAGATGGGCTACGCTGAACAAATAGATAAATCGATAGATTTCAATTCTCAAGCCCGGATAACTTTTTTTAGCAACCCTTTCATTGGTATACAAAATTACGTTATCACAAAGCCCTATCATAC
>Ga0172380_10005989_pt1 | contig 14390 bp, 17 predicted proteins | sample Leawe162metaG_FD_119747 | JGI IMG/M metagenome (GOLD analysis project Ga0172380, IMG submission 119747) | Leachate microbial communities from a municipal landfill in Southern Ontario, Canada - Leachate well 162 metaG | ecosystem: Engineered > Solid waste > Landfill > Unclassified | place...
ATTCGCTTCAGACTAGGCTGCTTTACTTCTACAAAATGAAAACTAATCCCCCGAAGAAAAATCCGGTTACCGCCGTTTTGCTTTCCGCTGCAATACCCGGTGCTGGAAAAGTATATACCGGAGAATTAACTGATGGTCTGATTGCCTTCGGTGCAACATTACTTTCCGGTTTTCTAGCCGTAAACAATTTTCAGCATGATCATCAATTCCGTGGCTGGCTTTTTACTGGTCTGACTGCTTTCTTTTACGGTGGAAGCATTTACGGCTCGGCGGCTTCAGCACAAATTTATAATGCTCGTCTCCAGTTTAATTTAGATAGCGAAATAAAAATCTTTTTCGAAGAAAGAAATTACTTCCTTCCAAAAATTGATCTATAATGTTTCTACCTAAGAAATATGTTTTAGCTCTGCTTTATATTTTTAGTGCTCTACAAGCACAATCATGGTCAGAGAAATCCCTAGAAAGAGCAGAACTATTATTCAATTCGAACCAATATTTTGACGCAATTACAGAATATAAGAGAACTTTGTTCTTCGCTAAAGAGAATGATCTTAGTGCAAAGGTGAATTTCAGAATTGCTCAATGTTACAAAGCCGGAGCGTTCTTCAATGAAGCAATTAATTATTTTGGATTGGCAGAAAGAAACTCAAACGATGATTTGTTTTTATTCGAAACGAAAATCGAAGTAATTCGCTGTAACATACTAAGAAAAACAACATCACGCGCATTTCAGCTTTGTAACGAACTTGAGAGCGATTCAAGATTCATCTCGAAAATTGAAGTGATAAACTTCTGGCGCGGCTGGGCGTATATGTTTGCAGATGATTGGGAAAACTCCTCAAAATCCTTCAGCAAACATGATTCGCAAAAAGAGCTGAAATTGCTTTGCGATCAAGTTCAAAACGACAAACTTTCCGTTACTTTTGCAAAGGTTATTTCTTATATTTTGCCCGGCTCTGGACAGATATACTCAGGTAAAATTTTATCTGGATTAATGTCTCTGGCTTGGAATTTAGCCGCCGGTTATTTTACTGTGAACGCATTTATTGCAAACCGGGCTTTTGATGGAATTGTGATAGGCGAACTGGTTTGGATTAGATTTTATAGAGGGAATCTGGAAAATGCCGAAACTTTTGCAGAGCAAAAAAATATAGAAGTTGCAAATAAAGCATTAGAATATTTACAGAATGAATACAGAGGATTAAAACCGTGAATTTTACAGAAAACGATATCAGAAGAATTACATTTGAAACCATAAGCGAGTTGGGTCCGAACGCAACTCCGGATGTGGTAAAAGAAGCTGTACGTAAAAAAGTTGAAACAAGTTCATCAGTAACATTTGCCAACAAGAAGCCGGATGCTATTTCGGGTAGGGTAATTCTCACTTCTTTTGGTTTGAACAAACCCGGAATTGTTGCCGCAATTACAACCGCACTTGGCAAATCTAATTGCGATATTCAAGATCTAAGTCAAAAAATCATGGGCGATTTTTTTACAATGATTATGATTATTGACATAACCAATTCACAAAAGGACTTGAAAGAAATTCAAGAAGAAATGTACAAGACAGCAGAACCACTCAATATTAAAATTTATTTACAACACGAAGATGTTTTTCGTTATATGCACAGAATTTAACGAAAAACGATAGACGGAAAACGAAATACGTTTTAGCCGTTTCCCGTTTCACTTTTCACGAGGAGCTATGAACTACGAATTCACCGAAATATTAGAAACAATTAGAATGACGGAAATCGAGCATTTTGATATCCGAACTGTAACACTTGGAATTAGTTTGCGCGATTGTCATGATAGAAGCATTGAAGTAACAAAGCAAAAAATTTATGATAAAATTGTTCGCTATGGCAGAGAGCATGTTAAAAACGCAAAAGAAGTTGAAGCACAGTATGGAATTTCAATTGCGAACAAAAGAGTTTCTGTTACTCCAATTTCAATTCCATTTGATGCTTTTAAAATGGAAGACTTTATTGAGATTGCGAAAACTTTAGATAAAGCTGCAGAAGAAATCGGAATTGATTACATAGCCGGTTTTTCAGCTTTAGTTCAAAAGGGAATGACAAACGGCGAGCGTGAACTTATCAAAGCTATCCCCCAAGCACTCGCGCAGACAAAGAGAGTTTGTTCGAGCGTTAATATTGGTTCAACTAAAGCGGGAATCAATATGGATGCAGTTAACATGATGGCTGAGACGATAAAACAAGTTGCGGAATTAACTAAAGATAAAGATTCCATAGGCTGCGCAAAACTTGTTGTGTTTGCAAATGCTGTTGAAGATAATCCATTTGTTGCCGGTGCTTTTCACGGTGTCACTGAACCAGAGGTTGTCCTTAATGTAGGAATTAGTGGTCCCGGTGTTGTTTTGGAAGCAATTAAGGAAGCCGGCAATGTGGATTTGCAGCAATTAGCTGAAGTGATCAAGAAAACTATTTTTAAAATTACTCGCGCGGGCGAACTGATTGGAAGAAAAGTAGCAGAGAAAAATGGCGTTCCGTTCGGAATTGTTGACATTTCTCTCGCTCCAACTCCGGCAGAAGGTGATAGTATTGCTGATATTCTTAAAGCTATGGGCGTTGAAGATGTTGGCGCGCCCGGAACAACTGCCGCCTTGGCAATGTTGAATGATTCAGTGAAGAAAGCGGGCTTAATGGCAAGTTCTTCCGTTGGTGGAATGAGCGGAGCTTTCATACCGGTTAGTGAAGACATGGGAATGATTCGCGCAGTGCAAGCCGGTCATCTTTCCTTAGAAAAGTTGGAAGCTATGACAGCAGTTTGTTCAGTAGGTCTTGATATGATTGCAATTCCCGGTGATACTCCGGCATCTACAATTGCCGGTATTATTGCAGATGAAGCTGCAATTGGAATTATCAACGATAAAACTACTGCCGTCAGAATTATTCCAGCTTACGGCAAAAAAGTTGGAGAGATGGTTGATTATGGCGGACTGCTTGGATTAGCGCCTATTATGGAAGTAAGAACCATTAGTTCAAAAGGTTTTGTCGGACGCGGCGGTAAAATTCCGGCTCCGATGAGAAGTCTAACTAATTAATCACGAAATTAACTGATCAGCATAAATTTTATTTTCTTTAAGGAGGATCGATGAGTAAAGGTCTAAAAATTACACTTGGAGTTGTTGGCGCAATTGTAATCATATTCATTATGCTATTTTCTTGGGTAACCGGAAAGTATAATGGTTTTGTTAGTTTAAATGAGGGTGTAAAAGGAGCTTGGAGTCAAGTCGAAAACGTTTATCAGAGAAGATCGGATCTTATTCCAAACTTAGTTGCAACTGTTAAAGGCGTTGCTAATTTCGAAAAAGAAACTTATACAGCGGTTACAGAAGCGCGTGCTAAAGTTGGACAAATGAAAATTGATGCAACCCAATTAGATGATCCTGAAGCATTCGCACGTTTCCAAAAAGCGCAAGACGGTTTAAGCGGTGCGTTGCAGAGATTAATGGTTGTTTCTGAAAACTATCCTCAATTGAAAGCAAACGAAAACTTCTTGCAACTACAGTCACAATTGGAAGGAACCGAAAACAGAATTACTGTTGAACGTCAAAAGTTCAATCAAGTTGTGCAAGATTATAATACTGCAATTAAAAAATTTCCGGGTGTAATAATTGCAAACTTTGGCGGCTTTAGAGAAAAGGCATATTTCAAAGCAGCTGAAGGTGCAGACCAAGCACCAAAAGTACAATTCTAATTTAACGCAGAGTGTAGAGTGAAGAGAGCAGAACTAAATTCGAAAATTCTAATATTACTTTTAGCAGTATTTGTTAGTTCTGCATTTTCACAAGTTTCAGTTCCGGTACTGAAAAATTATGCTAATGATCAAACCGGAACTTTAAACAGCTCGGAACTTTACACTCTTGAATCAAAATTAAAATCTTTCGAAGACTCGACTTCCAACCAAGTTGTGTTTTTAATGTTGAGCACACTTGATGGCTATCCACTTGAATCATTCTGCTATGAAACAGCCGCGAAAAATCAAATAGGCTCTAAAAAAAATAATAACGGAGTTCTCTTCTTTCTTGCTAAGGAAGACCGAAAAATGAGAATCGAAGTTGGTTATGGACTCGAAGGAACTCTTCCAGATGCTTTAGCCAGCTCAATTCTTCGCAACGAAGTTCGTCCTTATCTGAAAGCCGGTGATTATTATGCCGGCGTAAACGCTGGACTTGATGCAATAATAGCTGCTACAAAAGGTGAATACAAAGGCGAACCGAAAAGCAAAGGAAAAGGAACCGGCATTCCATTTATCTTCATTGTAATTATTTTTATAATAATTGCGGCGATTGGAGGAAAAGGGGGACGTGGCGGTGGTGGAGGCGGTCTTCTCCCATTATTGATATTAAGCTCTATGGGAGGCAGCAGTAGAGGTGGCAGCAGTTGGGGCGGAAGTAGCGGAGGCGGAGGTTTTGGCGGCTTTTCCGGCGGCGGCGGCTCTTTTGGCGGTGGCGGCTCCAGCGGAAGTTGGTAATTCGGCTTATTTTCGCACTTTTATTAGTCTAAACAGACTAGAAAGCTGAAATCTATCGTTGAATCATTCAAATCATATATTTTTTTCTTACTTAAACGATCTTCCTTGCAGTATTAACCTTGTTTTATTATTATTTCAAAGGCATTGGATAACATTATAGTTGGAATAGCGCTCTTTAACGATAGTGATTTTTTCGCGGCACATGACTTTTTTGAAGATTGCTGGATGGAATGTGAACGCGAAGAGAGAAAATTCTATCAAGGTTTAGTTCAAGTTTCTGTTGGGAGTTATCATTTAATTTCCGGAAACTACAAAGGATGCGTAAGTCAATATAAAAAGGCTGAAAAAAAATTAAGAAGTTATTCGCCCGTTCATAAAAAAATTAATTTAGCTTTACTTCTAAATCAAATAGAACCGATAATTTTTGAGTTAGAAGAAAATCCAAAAAATGTTGATCCAAAGAAGTTTTGGAACAGAATTCCGAAGATTGAAGTAACAAAATAAATTTTCAAAATAACCTAAGGAGGCCGATATGGCAATAAAGATAACTGATGAATGTATTAATTGTGGTGCATGCGAACCGGAATGCCCGAACACAGCAATTTATGAAGGCGGGGCAGATTGGAAAATTGGTGATAAAACTTTTAGCGGTGATGAAGCTTCACCAGCCGGCGCAAGCGGATTCTTTTCATCCGATTATTTCTTCATTGTTCCGGATAAATGTACAGAATGCGTTGGCTTCCATGATGAACCTCAATGTGCGGCTGTTTGTCCGGTTGATTGCTGTGTTCCCGATCCGGCTCACGTAGAAGATAAAGATGCTTTGTTAGCAAAGAAAGAACATCTTGATGGTTTAGGAAGATAATCTTCTAAAAATATTTGAAAAGAAAAGGGCTTGTTGTTAAAGCCCTTTTTTGTTTTAAAAAGTTAGTTGGAATAATTCTAATCGTGTGGTTTGTGATTCACGGAAATCTTGGAAAGTGCTTTTAAAAACAACACTAGACGTAGGGCTAATATCTGGCTGGTTATAAAAAGTATTTGCAATAGCTAAAGAAAAAACGATCGGAGATAACGTTGCCGCCAAATAAGGAATGCCACTATTCTTATCGTTTATAATCAATGCAGTTGTTGCTGTAGTTACTAACGATAGCCCGAAAGTCATTCCCAAGAATTCAGCATACTCGATTTTAGGATAGCTTCTCTTTGCATGCAAATATATTCCCGTAGTAAAGCCAATGAAATAACCAGCATAAGTTCCGAGTATCGCTCCTCCCAAACCCCGTAAGAATGTTCCACTATTAGATCCGGAAACTTCTATAACGTAACCCATTAGTCCACCGCCAATACTTGTCACAATTGCTAAACCGGCGCCCGTCAAAAATTGCAAAGGTATAGACGGTTGGGTTGTAATAACTGGATATTCTACTTTTTTCTTAAACTGAGTTGTATCTGCAATTCTCGCCGATCCTTGTTTCGATAGTGTACAATCTAAAGTGTCGTTTTCACACTTTTGATAATATTTCCAAATGCCAATATTGTTTTCGATAGCGTAATGTTCTCTTTTAGCCATTCTTTTGGACTCAACACCAATGGTGTTGGGGATATACTTTCCGAATCCTCTTTCTAAAAAGCGGGAATTTATCAATACCGTTTCAATTGGGTATTCCCTAAATAAAAAAACAAGTTGATAGTCTTTGAATTGCCCTAGTACAGTTATCTTGAATTGCTGATTTTTAAAGTAATTTTTAGAAAAATCAATTGTCTCTTGCGCTATTTCCTTTAGTGATTCATAGCTAATGCTTTTTTGCGGGGCATCAACACCGGCAAGCTTAATAATTCGCCCGTCCTCAAGCTTAAATAGGTTAGCATCTAATACTTCACTAATCGATACAGTTTGCGCAACAAGTGCTACACACGAAATCATGATTAGAAATAATAACAATATAAACCGCACAACTCACCCCGTGAATTTTTGTTTCAACTTATTAAAGAGTTATTACTCAATCAATGCTAATTATTTCACATCGCCAAAACTGCCGTAACCGGAAAATGGTCTGATGGGAATTTGCCGCTATAACTGTCTCTTACTATTTCAGCATGCTTAACTTTCAGATGCTTAGAAATAAAAATGAAATCTATTTTCTCTCCGCTGGTTACACCCTTAAATTCATTGAATGAACCTTCATCGGCCGACTTTTTGTGTAAAACTCTGTAGGAATCATCTAAACCGCCGTTTGTAATTGTTCTTATTGCCGGATTAGTGTCTCCGCAATTAAAATCTCCGGTTAGAATTTCCGGCAACTTTTCACTCTGCATATTCATCTTTGTCAGAAGTAACTCTGTGCTTTTTTCTCTGCTCGGCTGTGATTCATGATCGAGATGTACATTGTAGAAATAAAACTTTTTCTTGCTCACGGAATCTGTAAACTTTGCCCAAGTGCAAATCCTCGTAATGTTATTTCCCCAATTTTTTGAACCCGGAACGGTTGGTGTTTCAGAGAACCAGAAAGTTTCTGTAGTATCAACACTGAAGCGGTTTTTATCATACAAGATGCAAGAATATTCGCCGGCTTGTTTGCCGTCATCTCTGCCAACTCCAATCAAAGCCATGTTTGGAAATTGTTTTAATATTTCGTCTATCTGAAAAAACAATGCTTCTTGAAGTCCAAGAATTTCGGGCCCAAATTTTTTGATCGTTTCAAAAACAATTTCACGACGGAATTGCCAACTGTTCTCGCCATCGTTTGCCGTACCGTAGCGGATATTGAATGTCATCACTTTCAAGTCGCCAGTTGGTTTTGTTTGTGCAGAAATGCCGGACGCTAAAAAGAAAACTGAAAAAGCCACTAAAAAAATTGTAAATGCAGATTGAACGAGAGTTATATGCTTTTTGTTGTTCATACTAAAATTCCATAGTTTTTAGATACACTTAACTTAATAATTACACTAACAAACATAAAACTTTACAATGACTATTGGTCCATATGAATTAAAAGTTATTGAGACGGGCTCTTTTGCGCTGGATGGCGGCGCAATGTTTGGAGTTGTTCCTAAGCCGTTATGGCAGAACACAAATCCGCCGGATGAATTGAACAGAATAACTCTTAACGCCCGAAATTTACTTCTCAAGAGCAACTCACAAAATATTTTAATAGATACCGGAATTGGCAGCGGCTGGGATGAAAAGTTTAACCGAATTTATGGTGTGGATTATTCCGAGTATACACAAAAAAAATCATTTGAGCAAAATGGAGTTGATCCCGAAAAAGTTACTGATGTAATTCTAACACATCTACACTTTGATCATACCGGCGGTTCAACTTACAACAAAGATGGTAAATGGTTCCCTACTTTTCCAAACGCTACTTATCATGTTCAGAAAAAACATTTTGAGTGGGCGCTAAATCCATCCGAACGTGATAAAGCCAGCTTCATTCACGATCGGTTTATACCTCTGATGAATGAAGGAATCTTAAAACTATGGGAAGATAAAGTGTTTAACGAACATATTGAATTAATAATAGTCAACGGGCATACATTTAATCAGCAATTGGTGAAAATTACTGATTCCTCCAACACACTTTTATATTGTGGCGATTTAATTCCCACAAGCTCACACATTCCAATTCCGTACGTAATGGGTTACGATCTTCAGCCTATCGTAACTGTTAATGAAAAGAAAGAACTGCTTCCTCGCGCGGTAGATGAAAATTGGCTACTTTATTTTGAGCACGACGCTTTTGGTGTGGCCTCTACAATTAGCAAAACTGATCGTGGATTCTCTATAAAAGAAAAATTAACGGTGCTGCCAGAATGAACCTACCAGAAGGATTTTCGAAAGTATGTAAAGTGAGCGACCTGAAAGATAAAATCGGTCAGCGCTTTTTTGTTGATGATGTTGATGTTGCATTATTTAGAATCGGTGAGGAAGTCTATGCTCTTAGTAATATTTGTATTCACCAAAAAGCTGCAATAATCTATGATGGTTATATAGAAAATAATTGTGTTTACTGTCCGGCTCACGGCTGGATGTTTGATCTGCGCACCGGCAAATTTCCGCAAGGATTAAAAGGGCTTGATGCTTACGAAGTGAAGATTTTAAATGGTGATGTGTACGTCAAAGTTTTTAAGAAAGAACTAAACTGGTGAAAACCAAAGCAGATAGATGAAAATTTCAAACGAAATAGTAATTCATAAAACTCACGAACTTGGTTTTGATTTAGTAGGATTTTCGAATGCTGAAATTTTAACAGAAGAAACATTGCATTTGCAAAGTTGGCTTGGACGTGGTTTTAATGCTTCGATGGAGTACATGAACCGGAATATTGAAAAACGCCAAGATGTAAAACAAATTCTTCCATCTGCCCAAAGTGTTATTTCTTTAGCACTCAATTACTATTCACCCGAACAACATTCTGAAAAAAAAGAGAGTGGAAAGATTTCCAGATATGCATGGGGAAAAGATTATCATTTGGTAATCTGGGAAAAACTGGAACTGCTGGAAGAATACTTAAAATCAATCGATGAAAATTTTGAATCGAAAAGTTATGTTGATACCGGTCCGGTTATGGATAAAGCGTGGGCAGTTAGAAGCGGAATCGGCTGGCTAGGGAAAAATTCAAATGTTATTAACAAAGAAATCGGCAGCTGGTTTTTCATCGCAAACATAATCACTAATTGCGAATTTGATTACTCAACTCATGTTACCGATTTATGTGGTTCATGTACTGCTTGTATCGATGCTTGTCCTACAAAGGCAATAGTTCAGCCGCAAGTTGTTGATGCGAACAAGTGCATCTCATTCCTAACAATTGAGAATAAAGGAAAAATAAGCCAAGAATTCAAAGGGAAATTTGACGGTTGGATTTTCGGCTGCGATGTTTGCCAGGATGTCTGTCCTTGGAATAAAAAATTCTCGGAACCAACTTTACTGCAAGATTTTCAGCCTAAAGGAACTAATTTACTCCTTGATGAAGTTATCAATATGAAAGATGAAGAATTCAAAACTAGATTTGAAACAAGCCCGATTAAGCGCACAAAGCTAAGCGGGTTAAAGAGAAACGCAGAATTTCTCGCCAGCGAATCCTTCGTAAAAGAATAACATCTAACGGTTATTAAAAGTCATAAACAATCAATAATTTTGGATAGAAAAATTCGGAGATACAAATGTCAGAGAATCATCATAAAGTAATAATTATTGGAAGCGGTCCGGCTGGTTTAACTGCCGCACTTTACACTTCACGCGCAAATTTGAATCCGGTGATTTTGGAAGGAATGCAGCCCGGCGGACAATTAACGATAACAACTGAAGTTGAAAACTTTCCCGGTTTCGAACATGGAATACAAGGTCCGGAGTTGATGGATACTATGCGTAAACAAGTTCTACGTTTCGGTGCAAAATCATATTTTAAAAATGTAACCGAAGTTGATTTTTCCATACGTCCTTTTACTGTTAAAACTGAAGATGAAACTTATACCGCTGATTCTGTTATTGTTGCTACCGGTGCATCAGCAAGATGGCTAGGAATTCCCAGCGAAAAACATTATCAAGGATACGGCGTTTCAGCTTGCGCTACTTGCGACGGATTTTTCTTTAGAGGATTAAAGATTATCGTAATTGGCGGCGGCGATACTGCAATGGAAGAAGCAAATTATTTATCCCGCTTTGCTTCCGAGGTTCTTCTTGTTCATAGAAGAAGTGAATTTAGAGCATCTAAGATTATGACAGAACGTACCGAGAAAAATCCAAAGGTTAAGTTTGTTACAAACTCAACTGTTAAAGAAATTCTTGGAAAAGAAGAAGCCGGCAGAAAAATGGTTACCGGTGTTTTATTAGAGAACACAAAAGATGGTTCTGTAACCGAAGTCCCTATCGATGGAGTTTTCTTGGCAATAGGTCACAAACCAAATACAGATTTGTTCAAAGGTCAGCTTGATATGGATGAAACGGGCTATCTAAAAGTTAAACCGGGAACAACTTATACAAATATTGAAGGTGTTTTTGCTGCGGGTGACGTTGCTGATCACGTTTACAGGCAAGCTATAACTGCTGCGGGTACCGGCTGTATGGCGGCACTTGATGCTCAACGCTGGCTTGAAGAACAAGGTATTGAATAAAACATTTTAAGAAACGGCTCAACGAGCCGTTTCTTTTATCAACATACTTGCTCATTCCTACGTAACCAATATTAGTACATCTCTCCAAACTATAATTATTTGCTTCGATACTAAAGTACAATTCGTTTAATTTATGAGTTAATGAAGCAATTATTTTACTAAGTTTGAGTTGGGTGTTTAATTCAAAAAAGACAACTCTGGATTATTATGAAAAAGCTAACCTTATTTTTTCTAGCCATTGGTTTAATTTTATCAGTTACTTCGTGCGATTTTTTGTTTGGGACTAGCGATACAACTATTGCTTATGTAGTTAAAACCAAAAAAGTAAATGTACGGGAGAAACCTTCCGACGATTCAAAAATAATCGGATCATTCGTTAAGGGAGACACTTTAATTCCAATTGGATTCTCCAAAAAGTTTATAGATGTAAAACTTGGGGATGATACCGGATTTGTTCTCACCAAAAGCCTTATTACTGTATCTGTTCCAAATAAAGTTATAGCGAATAGAGACACTCTGAAACTAGGAGTGAACGGAATAACTATTAAAAATTTTTTAGATGAATATATTACTTGGAAAAGCTTAACGTTCTGGGGAATAGCTCTAGCTTTAAGTATTACAACAATAGCTCTTATTACAGTTGGACAAAGACTAGATAGAAAATTGATGTTCTTGAAAGAAGGGAGAAAAGGCTACAAAAAAGAAAGTTTAACTCCATACTTAACTGCGTTATTGGGGTTCTTGTTTGGGCTGTTGTTTGTTTTGTGGGAAGAGGATGTATATAAAGCAATTTTTCTAAATCCATTCTGGTGGTTCCCGGCAGAGAAGGGATTTGTAGCGTGGTGTCTTTGGTCTTTCTCTTTGTTAGGAATGTGCATTGTTGGTTATTCAGCTTATACGGATGTAAATAAATTTGGTTCATACTTTCCGCTCCATGCGTTATTCTTCATCTTTTTATCTACGCTATCCTTTATAACAACTGCAATTATTACGGTAGCAACAGTTTATCTGGCAGTCGGGATTGTAATTGCCTACATAATATTTGGTTTTATAGGGATATTAACTTCTCCTTCGGGCTCAGGATATAATCAGTCTGTGAAAACTTCTAGAGAAGAGTTTACAGTTATGAAAAAAGAAGAGGAGCATAAAGAAAAAATGATGAATGAAAGAATGAGAAAAATTTGGGAAAAGCAAGACGCAAATAAATAGATTTTTATTGAATAAATATTGGTAAAATTCTTAGAAATTTAGAACTAAATGTTGGAGAGAGCGATAAAAAATGCCGGACTTAATCCGGCATCTTTATTGTATAATTCAAGTGGTATTAGTTCTGAACCGAATCAGTTTTTTCCACTTTCTTAGAGATGAAGTGAGCTACAATGGCTCCAATTCCAAGTCCCAAGAATGTTAACCAAACTCCATAAACCGGATCGTCGTGGTAGTATTTTCCACCATCGTAATTTTCCCAATAACCAAAGTAAGCGCGGTCAATCATACTGCCGACAATTCCGCCAAAAACTAAGAAAACCAAAATGATTCCCCCTTTTAACATGAAGTAGCCATTCTTTCTTTCTTTTTCTCTTGAGTGGAGCAGCTCAAACATCTGCTCGGTTGAAAGCCCTTTTTCAATCATCATTTGTTTTTCTCTTGATCTGAAATAGATTGCTAAAGTGATTACCAGACCAACTACTATAAAGAATATAATAGGGATAAAAACCGCTATAACTGATTCCATGATATTTCTCCTTTTATTGTTTAATACTTTTGACTGTGTTTCTTTTCTTATGGTTACAAATTAAACTTCATAATTATTTTTTCTTTCATTACTTTGGACATGAGTTGAATAGCAAAAGGTTACAGAAAACAACTTGTATTCTTTTTGTAACCTTACAAGAAGTGTCTTAGTCTAATGGAGTGATGAAACATTTAAGCGATATAGAAATAATTGAGTCGGTAAAACGGGGCAACATCTCGGATTACTCGCTTATAGTTAACCGATACAAGGATCGCGCTTTTTCGCTTCTAAAAAGGCTTCTTAAAAATGAGATGGATGCGGAAGAAGCTTTGCAAGACAGTTTTCTAAAAGCATATAATGGTTTAAAAGAGTTTAGAATGGATGCTCAGTTCTCAACTTGGTTTTACAGAATAGTTTACAATACCGGTTTAACAATCATTGCTTCAAAGAAACGCCAGGTTGAGCAGGAAATGACTTCGATTGATGAAGAAATTGAGCTTGGCAAGTTTGATAATGAAATTTACAGCACAACTGAAAATGTTAATCAGTATGTTTTAAAAATGGTTGATAAATTACCGGTTAGAAATGCGTTGGTTTTAATTCTGTTTTATTTGGATGGACTTTCGATGAGTGAAGTAAGCCAAGTAATGGGAATCTCTTTAGTTAATGTAAAAGTGCTCTTGCATAGATCAAGAAATTCGCTGAAGGATTTACTGCTAAAGCATAATTATCAAGAGGAAGTGTTATGAAAAAGAATATTGAAGAACTATTGAATGATTATATAGATAATCAACTTATTCCGGAAGAACTCGAAGATGTAAAAAATCTTTTGAATTCCGATCAGCTTGCTGCATCAAAATTAAGAGCAATGAGAGTTGTGCATCAATCGTTAAAACAAATTGAACCCGATTTGGCCCCTAATGGATTTACAGAACGGCTAATGGAAGGGTTGAATCTCTCACCCGGTTTATCTAAACAGAAAAAAAATTATTTCTTTTATGGAGTAGTCGGATTTTTTAGTCTGTTGATAATTGGTTCGTTGTTGGCAGTTGTGTTTTCTGTTAACTGGAATGTTGGGAGCTTAAACTTAACTACATATATTGATGAAGCAAAGTCTGGTATTTCGAAAAGTGGAAGCGAAGCTTTCTCAGTTTTTAAAAACAAAACCGTGCTGATGATAAGCTCTTCGTTGGTTTTGATCATGCTGATTTTAGCTTACTTTGGTTTTGAATCTCACAAAAGCTGGAAAAAGAAGATTAACAGCTTTTCTCATTAATTTCGCAAATCATTTTATTTATGATTTGTTAATTGGCTTATCGTCCCGAGTTGTAATATTTTCGCACTCAACAAAACCAATTATAAATGAATCATAAATCCGGATACGTTTCAATCGTAGGCAAACCTAACGCAGGTAAATCAACACTGCTGAATGCAATTTTAGGCGAAAAGCTTTCTATTGCAACTTCTAAACCGCAAACAACACGGAAGAAAATTCTAGGAATACATTCTGAAGAAAATTTCCAAATAGTATTTCTAGATACACCGGGAATAATGAATCCGGAATATCTTTTACAGCACAGGATGCTGGAATTTGTTGAACAAAGCGTTAGAGACTCTGATCTTGTTTTGTTCATAATCGATGCTGAAGCTGACCCAACCGGAATGAAAGCCTTGGAAGACGAAACGGTTCTGAAAATTCTACACAACGAAAACACCCCTAAAATATTACTTATAAATAAGATTGATGCTTCCAAGCAAGAAATAATTGAAAAGCTGGTTGTTACAGCTGAAGCAAAAGGTTGGTTTAAGAAGATAATCCCGATTTCAGCAATAAAATCTGTCAACACTCAAACAGTGGTTGAATCGATACTTGAATATTTACCCGAACATCCAAAATATTATCCCGATGATCAGCTGAGTGATGAGAATGAAAGATTTTTTGTTTCGGAAATTATAAGAGAAAAAATTTTCGAGATGTACCGGGAGGAAATTCCTTACAGTACGGAAGTTGAGATTGAAGAATTTGCTGAGCGAGAAG
>Ga0172380_10005991_pt1 | contig 14386 bp, 13 predicted proteins | sample Leawe162metaG_FD_119747 | JGI IMG/M metagenome (GOLD analysis project Ga0172380, IMG submission 119747) | Leachate microbial communities from a municipal landfill in Southern Ontario, Canada - Leachate well 162 metaG | ecosystem: Engineered > Solid waste > Landfill > Unclassified | place...
CTGCTTCATCCCCGCCCTCGCGCCGACGCAGGCACAGGGCTCCAATCTGCCGCACTTTTAGTCCGGCGCGGCCGAACAAATCAGCCGCTTCTGTGAGGGATTATTGCTCCGGCTTTTACACCCTATGGATAGACGGAACCCCATTGCGGGGGATTGGGGTATCAGAGGGTGCCAAGCGCGCGTCGACTCAAAGTGCTGCTACATGCTCATTTGCCAAGGATGTGCATACGGCAGGCGCGGTTCTGGAGCCCCACGATCGCGAATGCTCAAACGCGTTTGACAATTAAGTTGCCAACGCGTCTTCAGACTCCGACGACCTCTGTGCCTGGCGTAACAGCGCTCCGATGACGGTATCGCGATAGCTGCCGAACCGAAAACGGAGGCGCGGCAAATGACGAATGATGCAGAAAAGCGCGACCGGACGCTGTCGCGATGGATCACGCAACTGTTTGACCGCCTGCTGTGTGGGGCGCGTCCGCTTGGTATGTCATGGAAGGAGTTTTACGAGAGCGGGAGACAGGCAAAGGCGTCTGCTCGCGCTCGTCCAAAGACGGTATGAGATCATAGCCATAAGACTTATCGCCGGGGACATGTCGGCTTTTCTGCACCGGAACTGCTTGCGGCGTGTCTTAAGCGCTAGGTCGTCACCGGGTAGCCCTGACCGTCTCCTCCCCGCTCTGCGCACCCGCGTACCCTGCTATCTCACCGTATCTCCGAGGAAACGATGAGCAGCAAGCGCTCTCTCTGACGCAATCAGATCAATCTTTCTGATTGTTTCTGACGCGGAACACACCAGACAGAATGTTGATGGCGAACGAGCGGCACCGTCGTTACGCGACAGCTTTCGCGTCCCCGTGCGAGCCCTCGACATACCGGTAAGCATCTTCGAGCGCCATCGGCTCGGCATGTATCTTGTCCCAAGAAGCAAAAACATTGGCCTTGAATTCAACCGGGTCGCAGTTCTGGCATCTGATGCCTGGGATCATCAGTTCCGGAATATAGCGTACTCGTCGGCAATGCTCCAAAAGCTTCACGATGACGAGATCACCGCAGGCTTCCATCGCATTGCCGATTACGATCCACTCATCGATATCGAGCTTCTGTATCAGCCTGTTCGCGTTTTCGCTGTTCAAGAACATCTGGTGCGGAGGAAAGGGACCGTCATATGAAAAATCCGGTCGGCGCGCTTTCTTTTCGATGTAAAAAATATTGTAGGAATCACACTGCGACGACCAAGCCGTGTCATCGGAGTCCATGGGAACGAAGAGAGTATCTTTGAAATTCTTCTCGAACGCATCCTTCGGCAACATGTTGGCGCCGACGCAGGACGTTACGACCAGGGGAACGTGATTGCTGGTCGCCGCTCCGATCAACCGGTCAATCTTATCGCGATAGGGAGCGGCTCGACCGACGTAAGTCCATCCTCCCGAGTTTCGCGCTTGCCGCGTATCGATGTCGAAGATCCCGAAATTCGCCCTTGCCATTTTCCGCCTCGCCATTCCTCTATATTCAGCGGCAGTTTGCCGATTCAATAGTGATATAGTTTTTAAGATATATCGTACAGTGTGCTCTATCCTGGTCCGGCGTATTGACAAATGATGTTTAGTGCAAAGATATCGCAGTGCGATGGTCAGGCCGATATGATGTCGGCGCGGAAAGATCCATCAGCAGCGCGCGGACAGTCGAATGCAGCTTTTGTCCAGCACCACAAGCGATGAAGCAGGCGATTTCCACCAGGCTGGTAGGAGTTGCGCCCATGAAACATCCTGTAATTGTCGAGACAAAGAAAATCCCCGGGCATGAGCCTGAAGCGCGGAGCAGCGTTGAGCGCATTCTCTTTCGTTTCGTGCCACCGCGCCAGCATCGCATGGACCTGAGCTTGGCTCTCTCCATTCTCCTCCGGACGCTGATCATCGTGGCACAGCAAAGCCAGTCGACCCCCGCGCGTTTGCCGTACGGTAGGACATAGGACTCGAATACCGGTGGGCGTGCTTTGCTCAATCGGCGTATTCCAGAGAAACCAAACTAGATCACGTTGTGATGGGTCGGCGGCAAGAGCCGTCACAAGCCTCAAGCCGTCGAGGATGAAGGAGTCCCCACCGTCGCTCGCAAAGCAGGAAAATCACGTCGGGATAAGCCGCTCCGAACGCTGTATAGCCGTCGACATGAAGTTGTCCGCGCGAACTTATGTCGGAATGGACAGTCTCGGTTTCCGGATCAAAGCAAGACTTGTGACCAGGAGACACAAGAGTACTTTCCGCGATCCGAACTGGCTTGCGATATCCCACGAGGCTGTCGCCTAAAACCCGTTTCATGCCGTCGACCGCGTCTTCGGCCTTCAAGTTATCGACGCGAAGAATTGCGGCGCCGTCCATGGCTAACAGGGCGCGCGCCTTCTCTAGGCAATTCGTTCTTTCAGGAACTATTCCTACATTTATCATCACGATCTCCGTCTTGAGCGCAGTGCCGCCAGAAATCGGAAGATTGGCGATCCAGCAACCGGCACATTCGATACGTGCGCTTGTTGCCCACCTCGCATTCGCCAACACAATGTATGCGGCATATTGGATAGATGCCTGTATTCTGTGGCAAAAAAGCCATCAGTTAAATCGTACTACGATAGTTTTTGACGGCGCAGCTTGACCTCCATGAATATAGCTTCGAAATAGCCATGTGGCTATAGAAAGTTTTTTTCTATATCGTGCCGCTTTTGTGGGGGAGCCTCTGTTCGAGGAATGGAAATGAGCAATCCTGTGCGCGGTAAGACTGTGGCATTCGCGCTTTCGTTGGTGCCGTCGATGGTGGCGTTGTCTGCGATCATGGCATACGCGCAAGATTCAATTCCACTGCCGACGGTTGAGGTGGCGGGAAGTCAAAATCAGAACGCGACGACCAAAAAGGGCAAGAACAAAAGTAAGAAAAACACGGGGGGACTCAGCAAGCGAAGAGCGCGCCTGCCGCAGCGCCATCGGAAGACGCGCAGACGGGTTCGAAGGTCGTTGCCACAGGAAGCGCCAAAGAGGGTTATAAGGTCGACGCTATAAATCTCGGACAGATGGGTGATCGAAAAATCCAAGACGTCCCGTTCTCTGTGAACGTCGCATCGACGGAGCTTGCTCAGAATCGCCAGGCAAATACATTGGCGGATATCGTCAAATATTTTCCTTCGGTTCAGATTTCTGATTACGGGAACGGAGGATCCGGCCCGAGCGGTGGCAGCGGTCGCCTTCAGACGCGCGGCTTTGTCAGCGCGGTCTTTCAGAACACCAGAATTGATGGACTGACCGCATTTATCGTAGGTCTGCCCATCGAAGGCTACCAGAGCCTTGAAGTTTTGAATGGGCTGACGGGATCGCTTTACGGCGTTTCAAATCCAGCAGGCACGTTCAATCTCGTGCAGAAGCGCCCAACAGCAACTTCCGGCGGCGAAGTTTCCGGTAACTATCGTCGGGATTCTATTGGCCAGGGATATATTGACGCCAACACCGGTGATTTCGGAAATGGCATGGCTGTCCGTTTCACCGGGCTCTATAAAGATGGCGAGGGTTGGGTGCCCGAAAGCCGATCGGGTCGAGAATTTTCAAGTCTTGCGTTTGACTGGCATCTATCCCCCCAGACGACAATCGAGACCAATTTCACCCGGGCTGTAAAGTTCGAAGAGGGTTTTGCAGGACAGTTCGTCTTCTCGCAAAATGCGCTCGGCAAGGCGACAGTCGCGATCCCAAAACCCATAGACCCAACGCTGCAGGGCTATGGCCAGAGTTATCATCTCGGAGAATATGAAACGGATACCGCAACCGTTCGCGTACGGCACGATTTCAATAAGAACTGGTCGTTTAACGCGGGCGCCTTGTACCTGAATATGTCGAGTTATGCGCCGCGCTTTTATCATACGCTGAACAACGATGCCGGCGATTATACAACGCGGCTCGCGATACAGCCGGTTGTTGGATACGAATCGTGGGCAAACACAGCCACTCTAAACGGGAAGGTTGAAGCTTTCGGGCTGCTGCACGATCTTGTGCTGGGATCGAACGGATATTCCATCGCGACGCAATTTCTGGAATCGGTGCCGAACATTCTCGTCGGCAAATCCAACATCAATAATCCAACGATCTATCCGTATTTCTATTTCCCGCCGAAAGGTGAAACATACACTGGAACGTGGCAGAGAGCACAAAATCTGCTTTTCAGCGATACGGTGACCTTCAATGAATATTGGCAAGTCATGCTTACGGGCAATGAAGCATGGATTGATAATGAAATTGGACGGACACCCTTTTCCTCGCCCGGAAATTACAGCGCGTCGGGATTCAGTTCTAGCGCCAGCCTAATATTCAAGCCGACGAACCTCATAACGTCCTATTTCACCTACGCCTCGACCCTTCAGGAAGGCGACTTGGCGCCCGCGAGCGCAACGAACGCAAACCAACCCATTGCCCCCTACCGAAGTGAGCAATACGAAGCCGGCGTTAAGGTGCAGCTCTTCGATCTCGATGTAACTGCCGCCGTGTTTCAGATAGAGCGGCCATTCGCGAACGTCGATGCCGACGGCACCTACAAGATCATCGGCAATCAGGTAAACTCCGGCCTCGAATTCTTCACGGCCGGCCGCAGCAGGAACACCAGTATTTTTGGTGGTATCACCCTGATCGATCCGAAGTTGGAAGATACGAATATTCCGACAACATCTGGCAAGGATGTCGTCAACGTTCCAAAAGTTCAAGCCAACATGCTTGTCGAGTACGACGTTCCGGAGTTGCCGGGTCTGACCGTTGGAGCAAACGTTCACTACACAGGCCGAAGAGCCGCGGACAATGCCAATACGGCATATATCGATAGTTTTACGACGCTCGATTTGAGCGCGCGGTATACCACGATCGTTGCGGGCTACGAGACGATCTTCCGTCTGAATGTCAATAACGTGACCAACACGGAATACTGGGCGTCGGTGCTGCCTTCAAACCTGGTTGGATCGGGCACCGGCACGTACGCGCTGACGGCGGGCAGGCCGCTCGATGTATTTGGCTCCGTCAGTATGAAGTTTTAACAGCCATGATCATCAGACAACTCCATTATCGGCACTTGGTCATCGCACTGGCGATGCTGCTGACAAACGTTGGTAGCGTTCGCGGCGCATCTGCCGAAGCGGGTAGGCCTGTCGATCAGACTCGGCAGATCGTGGATCTGGCGGGAAGGCATGTCGCCATTCCGGGCGAGATAAAGAACGCCGCCTGTCTTCTCATCTCCTCGTACGAGAAAATGCTGCTGCTCGGCCAGGGGGACAAGATTAAGCTGGTCATGCGAATAACGTCCCCCTGGGCCACGAGAATATTTCCGAGGTTTGTTCAGTCGCAAAATCTTGAGGTGAAGTCAGCAATGAATCCAAACCTCGAGGACATGATGGCCAACAACGTCGACGTGGTCTTCTTTTGGAATCGGCCTGAGGTCATACAAAAGATGGCGACGGCTGGGATTCCCGTTGTTGTTACGCAAATCGATGATCGAAAGGAAACGGATACTCTTGAGGCCTTCATTGCGCTCCGCAAGAAGGAGATGAGTATGCATGCCGATATCTTTGGCGCCGAGGCGCAACGCAAGGCAGAGGCATGGAACCGCTACTTTGAGGACAAGGTCAACTACGTCTATTCAAAAACGAAGTTGATCGCCGAGGAGCAGCGACTGAGCGCTTATTATGTCCGAGGACCGGACGTGCTCATCACCCACAGCAAATATTCTCATACCTGGTGGGACATGAAAATCGCGGGGGCCAATCCCGTTGCTTCAGGCCAAACCAAGGATGTGATCGACCGCGTTCCAGCCGAGCAATTTCTCAGTTTGAATCCCGACGTGATCTTCATGGGATGGTTGGGTTCCACCGATCTCGTTTTGAAGGACGAGAAATGGAAACACCTGAACGCCGTCGTAAAGGGCAAAGTCTTTATCAGTCCGAATGGAGTTTACCGCTGGGACCACAGCAGCGAAGCGCCGCTCCTGATCATGTTTTTCGCCAAGACGCTCTATCCCGCGCTATTCCCGGAACTGGATCTGGTTGCAGAAACGAAAAACTTTTATTCGAAGTTTTATAATTACGAGCTCACCGACGATGAAGCGCAGCGGATCTTATCGCACCGTCCGCCAGCTGACCGTCTTCAGTAAATATCGGCATGTCTTGGGCGCAGCACAACGCGATTGGACGCGGAACGAACGCTTCGCGGCGAAGCGTATATCTGTACCTTTTGGCATTCGCGCTCGTGGCACTTTGCATCGTATCGTTAGGCATCGGAAGGTATGGCGTGCCCATATCGACCATCGTCCGTATTCTAGGTGCGATGGTCTGGCCAAGCGACGTCGCGCCAACGGGCTTGACCCAGAATGAATGGGTCGTGGTCACGCAAATTAGACTTCCACGCATCATAATCTCCGTCATTTCCGGCATGGGTCTGGGATTATCCGGAGCTGTTCTCCAAGGACTGTTCCGTAATCCACTCGTGGGACCGGACATTATTGGAGTTTCGCACGGCGCGGCTTTTGGAGGTGTCTTCGCAATTCTCTTGGGGGCAAGCGTACTGGGCATTGTCTCAGGTGCAGTGATAGGTGGTCTCCTTGCGCTTAGTATTTGCTTTGCTATCGCGGGCGCATCCGGCAACAACATCTTGACGCTCGTTTTGACCGGATTGATCGTCAGTGCATTTTTCGGCGCGGCAGTCGGCGTAATCCAGTACGTGGCTGATCCCGACGTCCAGCTTCCCAGCATCGTATATTGGTTGCTTGGCAGCTTCGCGAACGCCAACTGGTCTTCCGTCACGACGATTGTCGTGCCGTTTTTTGTGGCGGGCACCATGCTTTTGATGATGAGCTGGCGACTGAACCTGTTGTCGCTCGACGACTTCGATGCAATGGCGCTTGGGCTCAACGTCGCCCGCCTTCGCTGGCTGATCGTGTTTCTCGTGACTTTAATTGTTGCGTCTCAGGTGGCGGTCAGCGGTGGCATAGGCTGGGTTGGCTTGATAATTCCTCATTTCGCCAGGATGATTTTCGGCGCCGACCATCGGACATTGTTGCCCGCGTCGGCTTTGCTCGGCGGGATCTATGTCGTGGCCATGGACGACATCGCGCGAACGGCTTCCAACCAGGAAATACCGATCGGGCTGCTGACGGCGCTGGTCGGGACCCCTATTTTTGCGTGGCTACTCCAGAAAAATCGAAATCGAGGCTGGCGATCGGAGTGAACCGATGTCTTCAGTTGGGAGTGCGGTTTTGGAATTCGTCGAAGCCCTCGAAATGCTTCTGCAGGTAGAGTGATGGACACGTCCGTTCTTGGCACAGCTGCCGTTTCATTTTCCGGCCTCGGGCATGCTTACATTTCGGATTCATGGATTTTTCGCGGCTATCACGCGTCGATAAAGAAGGGAGAAGTATTTGCTATCCTGGGCCCGAATGGTCGCGGGAAAACGACATTGCTCAAGATTCTCCTCGGGGCTCTCCAGCCGAGCGAAGGCTCTTTACACGTAATTGGCGATTTGGCTTTCGTACCGCAGCTGTTTCAGGTGAGCTTCGACTTCTCTTGTCTCGACATGGTGCTGATGGGGCGCGCGAGGAAGGTCGGGCTCTTTTCTAAACCGAAGGCGAGTGACGTGCAGGCGGCATTTGCCGCATTAGAGCGATTGGGAATTCAGCACCATGCGGAACGGCCGTTCCATCAGCTGTCGGGCGGACAGCGTCAGCTTGTAGTCTTCGCGCGAGCCATCGCCGCAGACGCGCAAATCTTGATTTTAGATGAGCCGACATCGGCGTTGGATCTGGAAAATCAGAAGCACGTTCTTCTTTGGATCCATACCCTGTCTCGTGAGGATGGGTTGACGGTTCTGATGACGACCCATCATCCCCATCATGCTTTTGCCGTGGCAGACCAAGCGTTACTTATGATGGGTTGCGAAAGGTTTGAAATTGGGCCTGCGAAAGACGTCCTGACGAAAGACGCGCTTTCCGATCTGTATCGCGTACCCATGGAGCGCGTGACGTTTCAACACAACGGCCGCGCGACTGAAACGTTGGTTCCCGTGTTTTCTGATCTGCGTGACAATGCCACTTGATTGATGAACGAAAGGCAGCCTCCGGTGAATCATCGCTTTACTTTCGCAGTCGCTGTCTCGCGTCACGATGAGCCGCCAAATGAAATGCGTAGCAGGCGGCAACGGCTTCGGTTCGGCGTTTCTACGAACGACCGCTTTCCGCCGCTCCGTCAGCAGCTTCCAATGCGCGCAGCAAATCGCGCTTCAATCATCGACGTCCTCGATCCCGACCGACAGGCGCACGAGTAAATCAGCAATCCAACGCGGGCGCGTTGCTCGGCCGGAATTGTCGCGTGGGTCATTGCCGCCGGATGCACGATAAGGCTAACCGGAAGACGTTTGAGGTATCGGTGGCGAAAGCCGCCGATATTTTTTCAGACAGTACAGGCGGCGCCGAGCTTTACGCTTTGGACAGGCAACGACCTGCACCCTCGCAACCGGGTTTGCTATGATCTAAAAGGGACGCATCCGCAAAAGAGGTGGGCCCTTCCGAATGTTGTCAAGCTACGGCGATGCGCAAAGCGGTTCGAAGATTTGGTACGATCTTATAAATCCGTCGCAGGATGATTTCGCTGAGGCCGAAGCGACAACGGGCCTGAAGCTGCCGAACCGGGAGAAGCTCTCCGAAATCGAAAGTTCGAGCCGCGTATCCGAGGTCGGCGGCGTTCTCTATCTCAGCATGCCTTTTGTGACGAGTGTCCAGGCGCGCGACAACGCTCCCTCGCCTATAGGGTTTGTTTTGTCCGACAAGGTTCTCGTTACGACCAGATTTTTCGAGATACGATCGTTCAACGTCTGCAAAGCCAGCTTTGAAGAGGGAAAACGGATCACCTCGAGCGCCGAGGTTTTTGCGTCTCTCACCGGCGAGATGATTGACGCGATTTCGGATCTCTTGGAGCGAATAGGCGGCGAACTCGACAAGCTTTCGCGCCAGATTTTCCCATCCGCGAAGGGACGCCGCGGACGCCACAAAATAAAATCTAACGCGGCTCTTAGAAGCATCCTGGTCGAGGTCGGCAATACCGGCGAACGCCTGTCGAATATTCGCGCCAGCATTTTGGGCCTGCAGCGCATCATACCGTTCCCGTTTGCCAAAGAACGATCCTGGGTCAGCGCCGCCGTCGTGGGCGATCTCAAGGCGTCGCAAGCCGATCTGCTCTCGCTCTCGGATTTCGAGACCCAGCTCTACGGCAAAGTGCAATTTTTGCTTGATGCCGTGCTCGGTTTCATCACGACGAAGCAGAACGATATTTTTCAGGTTTTGACAGTTGTCTCCGTCGCCGGCATACCACCGACGCTGATCGCGAGTATCTATGGGATGAACTTTAAAAATATGCCCGAGCTGAACTGGAGCTGGGGCTATCCGTATGCGCTGGCTCTCATCGTTCTGAGTACGATTGTGCCTTTGCTATGGTTCAAATGGCGAGGATGGTTCTAGGCCATACTCGGGGCTCTCTATTCGACCTTGTCGCGCGGTCGACCGCTGATCCGTTGAACCGCCCGACGTTCGGCTGCATCGACAGCAAAGGGACCAGATGCGCGACGCGCGGTTGATACTGCAAATTCCGACGAGCGACGCCAAAGCAGCATCAAGCGGCGCCCATAAATTTTCGCGTCCGCTTTTCCCGCGGTCCAGAAGCCCGGATGGAGGGCCAGCTCGACGAACGAACGGAGCGAGCGCCACACAGCGACGACAGCAAGACCGGCATTGTTCATCAACCGCCGGATCGCAACGAGTGCAACGAAAAAGATCAGCGTTCCGCCGCGCGCGGAGAAGACTGCCACGGGCCATAGCGAGCCATTCGCGGATAGGCTGACATGGGGCACTGAACGGGAAATCTGTTCCAAACGAGATCGCGATCGATCTTCATCCGTCAAACGATCGAGGAATCGTTGGGCCGTTCTGAACGCGGAGCCCGCAACAGCGGACCCTGCGGCAAGCACGGGCCGGCGGAACTCCGCTTCATTGCGCCTCGGAGCCTTTGCACGCGCAAGCCGCTTCTTGAACCAGATCACGATCCCGGTGAGCGATAGCGCCGCCACGACGATGCCCATCACCGACAGCAGGATACGCCCCGGCAGACCCGCTATGCGCCCCGAATGCAGCGGAAACTGCAGCTGCATGAAAAGGTCGGCGGCCGTTCCGGACCATGGCACGCTGTCTCCAAGACCTGCACCCGTGTTTCCGTCGAAATAGAGCGTCTTGGTTCCCATGCCGCCCTCGCCATGCTCGGCGCCGGGCTCGAAGAATGAAACGCTGTAGACACCGAATTCCTGACTATATTCGGCGCTCCCCATTGGCTCTTGCCATAAGCGCGTCGTCGCGTTTTTGTCCGCCAGACCGATTGCGGTTTCGAACGTCAACGCCGGAGCGATCGGTTTGTCGAGCGGCGCCGGCGTGCGCACGTCAAAGACCTCGGGCGTGAGTGAGGAGATTTTGCTCAACATCGGACGGACGACTTCCGTACCGAGGTTCATCGAGATCGATGTGAAGGCAAGAATGAGCAGGAACAGCCACGCCCACAGACCGGCGGCACGATGGATGTCGAAGTTCAGACGATAGAGACTGGCATTGGATTTGACGCGCCATGCCGGCGCCCACCGCTGCATCCACGATTTGCTCCCGGTTTGGGCGCGCGTGACGGCGGAAAACGTCAGCCACAATCCGACGAAGCAATCGAACATCCAGACCACGCCCACGATTCCCATGAGCCAGACGCCCCAGCGATCATTGTTGAAGAAATCCGGAACATGCATCGAGTAGTGGAGCTTGTAGAGAAACGGCAGAAGGTTTCTCCGGTCGAGCGAGATCTCTCCCCAATAGCGCTTGCCCGCGACTTCGCCGGTCGCCGGCTCCAGATAGACCTGATTGTAATCGAGCGTGTACAGCTTTCCCGTCGCCGGATCGATGCGCGGCTCGACGAAAAGCTCCGCCGTTTTCCCCTCTTCGAACGAAAGCGGAAATGACGTTACGCGGGCGCGCTTGTCCGTCGCTTCGAAGCGTGAAACGAGTTCCAGCGGTGGCAATGGAGCGCCGGTCTGCGTTGCCTCGATGAGGTCGGGATTGAGCCACTCATCGAGTTCGTGGTCCCAGGAAATGACGGATCCTGTCAAACCAGCAACGAGAAGAAACACCGCGATGAAAAGACCGGCCCACCGGTGAATGATAACGAGTAAGCCGCGCACTTTGCCTATCCGGGTTTATCGACCACAGTCGCGAGCCATTTTCTCATTGCATACTTGAAATGTAAACAATCGCACGTTACCGTTTGCGCGTCGGGGACAGCCGTAAACTGGCGCGCGTTGTGCGCGGAGGGATTACATGACATCGCATTTGGGCAGCGTCCGGCGACGGACGCTAGGGGTTTTCGTGTCTTCGATCATCCTCGGAATCCCGCTTGCGAGAGCGCAGGAGCCCGCGGCGGCTGTTCCTCTGCCGGAAGTCGTCGTTCAGGAGCAGGCACAACCAAAGCCGCGCCCCAAAAAGACGACTTCGAAATCCAAGGCCACGCCAGTCAAATCGCAGGCGGTTTCGTCGCAGGCTCCCCAAGCGCCGGTGACTGTCAGCGATGGCGCGAGCACGCCGCCCGGAGCGACCAACGGTTATGTCGCCGTTGCGGGCACCGCCGCGACCAAGACATCCACCCCGCTTATCGAGGTCCCGCAATCGGTATCGACCGTCACGCGCCAGCAGCTTCAAGACCGGGCGCCGCAGAACTTGAGTGACGCGATACAGTATGTGCCCGGCGTCCGCGTCAACGTTTCGGGCTTCGATCCTCGTTTCGACTCTTTCAACATCCGCGGCTTTGATGCGACGTCCAACGGCATCTTCCGCGACGGCCTACGCCAGGCGAACAGCAGTTTCGGACAATTTCGAACCGAGCCTTACGGTCTCGACAGCATCACCATCCTGCGCGGACCGATATCGTCGCTCTATGGATCGGGCAATGCCGGCGGCATCGTCGACATGTTCTCGAAGCGCCCGACAGAAACGCCATTCAATGAAATTGAGCTGCAGACCGGAAGCTTCGATCGCATCCAGGGCAGCTTCGATTTGTCTGGGCCTTCAGCCCCTGGCAGCAACGTCCTCTACCGCTTGACCGGCCTCGCGCGCGACAGCAACACCGAGGCGATGGGCGTACCGGACAACAGAATATTTCTGGCGCCCGCCTTGACGTTCAAGATCGACCCCAACACCAAGCTGACGATCCTCAGCGAGTTCATGCATGCCGAAACCGGTGGCAACATGGCTTGGTATAACGACGAGGTCGACGGCCATGCGCATCGCACGAACATTTGGTCGGGCGATCCAAACTTCAATGCTTTCAATCAAACGCAAGAGCGCATCGGATACGAGTTCGAGCATCGTTTCAATGACGTCTTCACGTTCCGTCAGAAGTCGCGCTTCTCGCACCTCGACTCTGTCGGCGAATACATCGACATCTCTGAAGAAATCGAACCCAATGTTTGGACCCGCAACAACGGCATTATTTTCAGCAACGTCAGCAATTTCGTGACGGACAACCAGCTCGAAGCGCGTTTCGGAACCGGCCCTCTGAAGCACGTTGCGGTTGCGGGTGTCGACCTGGCTTACATCTGGTACCGGGAAGCAGAGGGCTACGGCGAGCCGGAAGAAGACGGCGGCATCGTTCCGCCTCTCGTGAACTACAACTACGGGCGGCAACGCATTCCGCGACCCGAGATCTCGTCGATCACGCATCAGGATCAACTTCAGGTCGGGACGTATCTGCAGGATCAGATCAAGCTCGATCGCTGGGTCTTGACCCTCGGCGGACGCCACGATTGGGTGAACACCGATACCGATACGGACGGCGATGCTCTGAAGCAGAGCGATGCGGCATGGTCCGGACGCGCTGGCCTCAGCTATCTGTTTGACTCAGGCTTCGCGCCTTACGTCGCTTACGGCACCGGCTTCGTCGCGAACTCCGGTACGGATTTCGTTTCGGACGCGCCCTTCAAAGCGACGACGTCGGAATCCAAGGAAGCCGGCATCAAGTACTTCGTCCCCGGCTACAATGCATCCGTCACGACAGCGGTCTTCGATATCCGCCAGCAGAACGGACTGGTGCAAGAGTGCAATGACCTCGACCAGTGCGGCAACGTGCAGAGAGGCGCGCTGCGCTCGCGAGGATTTGAGATCGAAGGCACGACGACGCTCGACAATGGCCTGAGCCTTCTGGCGTCCTATTCCTACATCGACATGCGCATCGAGGATGATATCGCCGGAACTCAGGGCAACGTTCTGTCGAGCCAGCCGTTCAACACGTTTTCATTCTGGGGTGACTATACGCTGCGTTCCGGACCGGCCATCGGTTTGGGATTCGGCCTCGGCGTTCGCTATATCGGATCGAGCTTCGGCAACGACGAGAATACGTTCAAGAATAGCGGCCACACGCTCTTCGATACCGCGCTCCATTACGATTTGTCGAAATATGATTCTCGATTCAAGGGAGCCCTGTTGCAGGTCAACGCCAACAATATCTTTGATACGCAGGACGACGTCTGCTCATCCAATTATTGCTACCTCGATCAGGGACGTTCAGTGCTGGCAAGCTTGCGCTACCGCTGGTAGCGGCGGACCGATCGGGCTTACTCAGTCCGGCGTTATGCCGGATGCGTTGACGGCATTCCTGGACGCGCGGCGTGCGCGGTCAGGCCAGCGCCGAGATCGGCAAATGCAGTTCAGCGACGAGACGCTCGCTGTGATGCGTCGCGGCGCTGTAAATTCAAGCGCCCAAATCTCAGTGCTTATCTTGACTGAACATGCTCCGGGCGAAAGCCAAGTCCGATCAGACGCCCGGCAAGATGCGCCAGCATCGGCCAGCGCGCCATAGTCGCCATGAAGGCCGGCGGACCGTCCCGCTTGGCTTCCGCGTTCTCGCGCTTGCGGCGGTCCCGGCGCATCATCAGCTGCAGCTTTTGGGTCGCCTTCGTGGGAAACGATCGCCGCGCTTCGACGTCGGCAAGATGCTTGTCGGTGAGCGCGTCGCTGCGCAACGGCGTCGCCAGAATATTGGCGGCTGCCACGGCATCCTGGATGGCGAGATTGACGCCAACGCCGCCGATCGGTGACATCGCGTGCGCCGCATCTCCAATGCAGAGCAGCCCGGGCCGCCACCAGCGCTTCAGCCGGTCGATGCGCACGCTGAGGAGATGCACATTATCCCGTGGCGGTGTGAAAACGCCAAATCAGTCCATGCTTCCTGCGATCCATCAGGGAGGCTTACATGGGCCGATTTGTAGAAGGCGAGGATCGTCGCCAGCAGATGCTGCTGCCCACCTGCCTCGAA
>Ga0172380_10005992_pt1 | contig 14386 bp, 10 predicted proteins | sample Leawe162metaG_FD_119747 | JGI IMG/M metagenome (GOLD analysis project Ga0172380, IMG submission 119747) | Leachate microbial communities from a municipal landfill in Southern Ontario, Canada - Leachate well 162 metaG | ecosystem: Engineered > Solid waste > Landfill > Unclassified | place...
CAAGGGTGTCTCTCTCAGTAAAATGGGCGATGAGAAGGGGGCCATTGAGCTGTACGACAGGGCGCTTGCCATAAAGCCTGACGACTACGACGCACTGCGAAACAAGGGAGCCTCACTCAGTAAAATGGGCGATGAGAAAGGGGCCATTGAGCTGTACGACAGGGCGCTTGCCATAAAGCCTGATGACTGCGACGCACTGCGAAACAAGGGTGTCTCTCTCAGTAAAATGGGCGATGAGAAGGGGGCCATTGAGCTGTACGACAGGGCGCTTGCCATAAAGCCTGACGATTCTTTAACAATTCGCGAATGGGCTGTTGTCGCATTCAATATGGGAGATCACGCCGCAGCCCGCAACAAGATCAAACGGGCGGCAGAACTTGACCCGGAGAAGTATCAAACTGATTTCCGAACCATAATGAGACTCACGGACAAAGATCCGGACAGAGAATGGCAAGATCTGTTCTCTGAAAAACCGGAAATATCTGCCAAACCGGTCGATGAGCTTCAGGAAATACGCGATTTCGTCGGCACTATCAGAAAGAATCTCGGTGAAACAGGGCAAAAGTTCCTGAGACAAAAGGAGGAGGCGGAAAATAATGTAAAGATGTTCCTGCAGCCGGAATCACTTCTGGCGTCAGATAGATCGTTTTTCCTCGTGTTGCGCAAATGGAACTCTTACACCCCGGCAATCCCGACAGATGACGATGAAAGAAGCCGGGGAGGCGGTTATTTTTTATATTACAACGGCAAAGGCACGGTCATCGATCCTGGTTATAATTTCATCGAAAACTTTCACCAGGCGGGTTGCCGTATCCATGATATCAACAGTATCATCATCACCCATGCCCATAACGATCACACCATTGACTTCGAATCCATCTGCACCCTGCTCCACCAATACAATAGAGGTGCCGACAAGAAACCTGGCGTTCCCAAGAAAAAAATCAGTCTTTATTTTAATAACGGCGCTTTCAAAAAGTTTTCCGGCCTGCTGAACCTGATGGACAAGAATTTTGAACCGCTGCACACCCTGAATGTGGGGAATGAATACCAGATCACCGCAGGCATGCAATTAACCGTGCTCTCCGCTTTTCATGACGAGGTGGTGTCTCGCGACCAGAGCATCGGTCTGCTCTTTACTATGCAGTGCGGTGAAAACAAAAGGAAAATCGTGTTTACCAGTGATACAGGACTATTCCCGCTCTGCACCGAGGCTGACGAACCAAAACCGGATACCAGCCATGGCGTTCTTTCTAAGGCGTACCCAGTACCAGCTCTGGAAAACCCTGACCTGCTGGTGGTTCACATCGGTTCGATAAAAAAAGAGGAACTGGAACATGATCTCAACGAAGACATCGGAAAGTGCCTTTACCCTAACCATCTGGGCTTGATCGGCTGTGCCTGGATGATTACCAAGCTGCGGCCAAAACTGGCGTTGGTCTCGGAATTCGGCGAAGAAATGCGCCTTTTCCGGAAAGCCATTGTGGAGAGAATTGAACTGGACGTGGTTCACAAGGTCATCAAAGATGAGCCGAAGTCACGAGTAGCGCCAGCCGATCTGGCATTTATTTACGATATCGCCGAAGGGAAGTTCCTTTGTTGCGCTCACGACACCTGGACCGATGTTGCCGAAATCGACTATGACTATGATGACGACAATACAAAGGAAAACATTTACTATTTCAGCAAAAAGAACCTAAATGAAATCGGCAAGAGTGCTTATGCCCACAAAATAAATGAGTTTAGGCAACGACGTAAAGAGCGAAAAGGGATGTATTTCGGCCAGATATTAAACTCAGTTCCCCCACCCTAACCCTCCCCCTCCTGGGGAGGGAACAAAAAGCTCGAATTTAAAGCTCCTCCACCCAGCGGGGGGAGGTTGGGAGGGGGGCTTTTGTCTTCTTGATGGAAGGAAGGCGGCAAAACATTCATGAACAACACGGAAAAGAACCTTTTCATCCCAGCTCCTGTACCTGCACCACTACTCGAAGCGGCCCGTGCCTTGCGTAAGAGTATGACAGATGCGGAACAACTGATGTGGCACTGTCTACGGCAAAAACAGCTTGGCGGTTTCAGATTCCGCCGACAGCACCCATTTGAACGGTTCGTCCTTGATTTTTACTGCTGCGAGGCAAAACTTGCCGTTGAGCTTGACGGCGGTCAACACAATGAATCTGAAACTATAGTTCGCGATACGGAGAGAACGGCTTTTCTGGAGCAGCACGGTATTCAGGTAATCAGATTCTGGAACAACGAAGTGTTTCAAAATCTGGAAGGCGTGCTGCAATCAGTGTACGATGCTGTGTTGCAACGTGTTGGACGTGGAGAATCACCCCCCTCCTAACCTCCCCCGCTGGGTGGAGGGCCGCTTCTCCCTCCCCCAGAGGGGGAGGGTCGGGGTGGGGGAAGAGATGGATAGAGCCAACTCCACCTAAATGCAAAACATGAAGAAATGATTGTCATCAAGCATCGCATTCCCGTATAAATAGCAATTACAAAAAACATACCCCGAAGAGGAAACTCGTGAGCGAAAAAGTAAAACAAAAAGTAAGCATGGTCAGCCTCGGCTGCCCGAAAAACCTTGTGGATGCCGAGGTCATGCTGGGGGTGCTCTCGAAGCAGGATTACGAGATCACCATGGACGAGAAGGATGCCGATGTCATCATCGTCAACACCTGCTCCTTCATCAAGGAAGCCAAGCAGGAGAGTATCGACGCCATCCTCGACCTTGCCGAACGGAAGCATGACGGCAAGTGCCACACCCTGATCGTCTCCGGCTGCCTGCCGCAGCGCTATCAGGAAGAACTTGCCAAGGAACTGCCGGAGGTCGATATCTTCATCGGCACCGGAGACTATCCCCGTATCGCCGAGATACTGGCCGAAAAGAGCGGCGTCGAGGGTCAGTTACGCTACATCGGCGATCCCGATTTTATCTATGACGAAACACTGCCGCGCCTGAACTCCTCCCCGTCCTGGTTTTCATACCTCAAGATCGGGGAAGGATGCTCCAACTGCTGTTCGTACTGCATCATTCCCAAGCTGCGCGGCGCGTACCGCTCACGCCCGCTTGACGCCCTGGTGGCCGAGGCGGAACGCCTTGTCGCCCGGGGGGTCAAGGAGATCAACGTCATCTCCCAGGACATTACCCGCTACGGCAGCGACATGACCGACGGCACCACCCTGGAAACATTGGTCCGGCGGTTGGCCGCGATTGAAGGGTTACGCTGGATACGTCTGCTTTACGCCTATCCGGATGGGATCACCGACAGCCTGATTGCCCTGATTCGCGACGAACCGAAGGTCTGCAAGTATCTGGACATTCCGATTCAGCATATCTCCGATCCGGTGCTGAAAGCCATGAAGCGGAGGAGTTCGGAACAGCAGATCCGTGATCTGATCGTCAAACTACGGAGCGAAATCCCCGGCATTGCCCTGCGCACCTCACTGATTGTCGGTTTTCCTGGTGAAAGCCTCGAAGACTTTACCAACCTCACCCACTTTGTCGAACAGACCCGTTTTGACCGTCTCGGCGTATTCTGCTATTCCAGGGAAGAAGGAACCCCCGCGGCGGAAATGCCGGATCAGGTGTCGGAGCGTGTCAAACGGGAACGCTACCGCAAGCTGATGCGGGCTCAGGCACGGCTTTCCTTCCGTCACAACCGCACGCTGATCGGGACAACCGAACAGGTCATCGTCGAGGGATACAGTGAAGAGACCGAACTGCTGCTTAAGGGGCGTTCCTCCCGTCAGGCGCCCGACATCGACGGACAGGTCTATATCACCTCCGGAAACGCCGATATCGGCGACATCGTCACGCTCAAAATCACCGATTCATCGGATTATGATCTGATCGGCGAAATGGTGGAAGAATAGTAACTGCAAAATTGAGACGGAAGGCTGACCTTATTCCTGACAGCCTTCCGTCTTTTGCCTTCAGTCTATTATCCGTACAAAGGCACCCATGAAGCTCAATTCCAAACTGATCATCATCATGCTCTCCCTGCTGGTCCTGGCGATGCTGACACTCTTCATCCTCAACCAGTTTGCCCAGACCGACCTGGTGAACGAAATTCAGGACAGTTCTCATGAAATTTCCAAGGCGATCCAGATTAGTATTGAGGATTTAACCTCCAGTGCCGAAACGTCGCGCCTGACCGAATATTTGATCAAGGCACGTGAAAAAGGTATCAACGAGATCAACATCTTTAATATTGAAGGGGAGATTATCGACTCGTCCGATCCTGAAAAGATCGGCAAGAAGCGTGAGCTAAAAAAACTTGAGAAAGGGGTGCACGCAGTAAAGCGCCCGATCGGCGGGGCGGTGCTCTCCCAGAAACCGTATGAAGTGGTGGTGCCGGTCATTGTCGGCGACGAGCAGCTGGGATATGTACAGATCAACATGCTGCTGGACAATATTCGAGATATCCAGCGGGCCAATTTCATCCGGCGCCTGTTTGCAACAGGCATGGTTTTTACTGTCGGAATAGCCCTGACCATCTTTCTTGCCCGGCGCTATACCACCCCGATCAAAAACCTGGTGGAGGACTTCAAGAGGATCTCGGCCGGTGACCTTTCGGTGACCATTCCGGTGGAAAGCAACGACGAGATCGGAGAGATGGCTGAAGGCTTCAACAACATGGTCGAAAAACTTCGCGAACGGGAGGCGCTGGAAAAGCGCCTCTATGAAGCCGAGCACCTCTCGCGGGTCGGGCAGCTGGCGTCAGGAATCGCCCATGAGATCCGGAATCCGCTCAATTATATCAGCCTGGCAATCGATCACCTCAAAACGGAGATGCTCCCCTGCTGTGGCGACAAGTGCACCGAACTGGAACAGTTGACGGACAACATCAAGGAAGAGGTGCGCCGCGCAAATTATATGGTGGTGAATTTCATGAACTACGGCCGGCCGCTCAAGCTGCGCCGGACGGAAGTTGTCTACAGGGAGCTGCTGGCCAAGGTGCTTCCGGTGCTGCAGGATCGACTGACGGAACAGCATGTTGTTATCGCCCAGCAGATTCCGCCCGATCTGCCGCCGCTCTGGATCGATGGAGAGCTGTTTCGAAACTGTATTCTTAACTTTGTTACCAATGCATCACAAGCCATGCCGGACGGCGGCACGATCACCCTTGGGGCAGGTCTTGAGAATGGCCGGGTTACGCTGACTTTCAGCGATCAGGGAAGCGGCATATCTCCGGACGACATCAGCAAAATATTCCAGCCGTATTTCACCACCAAGGATGTCGGCATCGGCCTGGGACTGGCCATCACCGAGCGGATCATCAAGGAGCATGACGGCACGATCGAGGTTGCAAGCACCGTCGGCAGCGGAACGACCATTACCGTGTCGTTGCCGCAAACGACGGCAGCCTGAAAAAGGGATGAACTATGAAAAATGTTGGCAGCATACTGATAGTTGATGATGAGAAGAGCCAGCGGGACATCCTCAATCTGATCCTGAAAAAAGAGGATTACGACGTCGTCGATGTACCTGGCGTCCGCGAAGCGCTGGCACAGCTGGAAAAACGCGAATTCGACCTGATCATGACCGACCTGAAGATGCAGGGGCAGAGCGGTCTTGACCTGCTGGAAAAGGTTCTTGCCGATGATCCGCAACAGTGCATCATCATGATGACAGCCCACGGTTCGGTTGATTCCGCGGTGCAGGCGATGCGCAAGGGAGCCTTCGATTATCTGGAAAAGCCGCTGGAGCGCGACAATCTGATACTGACCCTGCGACGCGCCTTCGAGCGGATCGGACTGGTACGCGAAAACCGTGTGTTGCAGAAGAGGATCGAATCGATTACCACGATCCCCACCATGCAGGGGGAACATCCCAAAATGAAGGAAGTGTTCCGGATCGTCGCCAAGATTGCCCCATCCAATTCGACCGTTCTGATCGTAGGCGAATCAGGAACCGGCAAGGAACTGATAGCACGGGCAATTCATGAAGGCAGCCCCCGCCGCGACAAGCCGTTTATGGCGATCAATTGCGCCGCCATCCCGGACACTCTGATCGAAAGCGAACTGTTCGGACACGAAAAGGGGAGCTTCACCGGAGCCAATGCCCGCGAAATAGGCATTTTTGAAGCAGCAGACGGCGGCACGGTTTTTCTGGATGAAATCGGCGAGATGAATGTTGCCATGCAGGCCAAACTGCTGCGGGCTATCCAGGAGAAAGAGATCCGGCGGGTTGGTGGCAAGATCAATATCGGGCTTGATGTCCGCTTGGTCTCGGCCACCAATAAAGAACTTGAGCAGGAGATAAAAAAGGGGACGTTCCGCGAGGACCTGTTCTACCGACTGAACGTAATCCGTGTCAATCTCCCCCCACTGCGCGAGCGGGGGAACGATATCAAAACACTGGCAGAATTTTTTCTCGAAAAATATGGTAAAGCCGCCGGAATCACGATGGATGGCATCTCGAAACAGGCGCTGAAACTGCTGATGAGCTATAGTTGGCCCGGCAATGTCCGGCAGCTTGAGTCGGTGATCGAACGCTCAATCCTGATGGCGGAAAGCAATTATATCGAGCCGGATGACCTGCCTACCGAGATCACCGCCTGCGGCTCACTGCCGGGCGGCGTAAATTTCGATCTCCCCGCAGAGGGCATTGATTTTGAATTGCTTGAAAAGGGGCTGATTATAAAGGCGATGGAACGGGCGGAATGGGTGATCGGCAAGGCCGCGCCGCTCTTGGGAATGAGCTACAAGACCCTGCAGTACCGTCTGGAAAAGTTTGAGATCGCACGCCCTGATAAGCGCTTAAAATAGCTGTCAGTCGGGATAACAGAATTATTTTTTCGCACTAAAACGGATACCCCAGTCCGACAAATACCGCCGGCCCGTCCTTGCCGATCCCCAGGTCCACCCTGCCGACAATATTCGGGCGGACGATCGCCCGGAAGCCGATTCCGGGATTCAATTCGATATTGCCGCAGTTGGCTTTGTTCAACGACTCCATCACCCCACCCATATCGAAAAAGGGCGCGACCTCCCAGTCTGCAGTCACGCCAAACACCTCCCAGCGGAAGAGCCGGATTCGTTCTTCAAGATTGATCAGCAGAAAGCTGTTGTCGATAAAGCGGTTGCGGCCGAAACCACGCAGGGTAGTTTCCCCACCCAGGATGCTCTGCTCCAGAAACGGGACGCCGGAACCAAGAGTCTGATTATACATTACGCGAAACACGCTGATATATCTGGCGTTGCTGATCGGGACAAAACCCTTTGCTTCAACCTCGTAGTGCCGGTAGTTGCCAGCCCCTCCCAATTCTTTCAATGTCGGCTCAAAGGATATTCTGGAGTAACCACCGAAGGTGGGGGTATCTCGATTGTCAAGTGTGCTATATGACAGCGAAATGCGCATTGCATGAGTACTGAAACCGTCAATTCCCGGCACTGAGGCTGACGAGAATTTATCTTTGATATTCGGCAACCCTCTAAAAGCGCCCGGACGAATATTGACATCGCGGTAACGATCGCCGAACGTTATCTGAAAGTGGCGTCCGAGCTTGTAACCGGCCGAAATATTATACCCTAATTCATCATTGGCATAATTTGTCTCCATCTGTTGCGGGCTTTTGGCGTTAAAACCGAAAAAGCGCGAGGAACCGTCGGCCAGTTTGAAGAAAAAACCGTTCAGCTCAAGTTTATCGTCGAGCAATGAAGTATCCCTGATACGAAGTTCATAATCATGGTTTACCCTCCCTGACTGGGAAAGGTTGAACTCCATGTTTCGTTCGGGAACAGGGTAGTAGGCGCCGTACAACGATGCGGTGACCCCGAAGGTGTCGTTGTAGTTGACCTGTGGAGCCAGCATGGTCGTGACATCTTCCTGGCTGTTGTGAGCCAGGAATGCCGTCAAGGCGCCGAACGTAACTCCCTCATTTGGGCTTGATGCGATCACCGGCAGCGGGATAGTCACCAGCTTTACCGTGTCTTCGAAGGGATTGCCGGTAGGGGGAAGCTGCAAATTGTCACGGGCAATGTAGCTGGTGCAGCCGGTCAAAAGCATCAGACCCGCGCAGAAGATAATCCGGACACGCCGGGACAGCCTGTATGGTAACGAGATGATTGGCATGAGCAATTTTGTAGCATTGCACTCCCGCACTGTCAATCCGTATGCCGATAATTTACTCTCCCGCCCTATTGCCCGTTGTCTGTGCACTATTCAATTATCTTGCCGGATAGCCTGTTTTTGCGTAAGATTTGCTTCTAGCACGCAATTGATTTGTCACTTATATCATTGGAGCAGACATCGTGAGTATTACAGAAAAAATCGTACAAATCGCGCAGGATGCCCGCCAGGCATCGCTGGCCATGGCGCGTCTTTCAACCACAGCTAAAAATGATATGCTGCTGAGAATGGCTGGAGCCCTTGAACTTGCGGCACCGGACCTGATCGTCGAAAACCTGAAAGACCTGGAAGTTGGCCGGCACAAGGGGCTCTCCGCCGCCATGCTTGATCGACTGATGCTCGATGAAAAGCGTATCGGCGGAATTGGCGATGCCCTGCGCGAGATTGCCGCACTGCCCGACCCCGTCGGTGAAGTGACCAAAATGTGGAAACGCCCCAACGACCTGATGGTCGGCAAAATGCGCATCCCGCTCGGCACGATCGGAATCATCTACGAGTCCAGACCCAATGTGACCGCCGATGCGGCCGCCCTCTGCCTGAAAGCCGGGAACGCCGTCGTCCTGAGGGGAGGTTCCGAAGCGATCCATTCCAATTTGGCCATTGCCAAAATTCTCCAGGACGTCCTGAAAGAGATGGACATTCCGGCCGCTGCCTTATCGCTTATCCCGTTCACCGAGCGCGAAGGCGTTCTGGAGATGCTCAAACAGGAAGAGTCCATCGACCTGATCATTCCACGCGGCGGCGAGAGCCTGATCCGCTTTGTGGTCGAGAACTCACGGATTCCGGTGATCAAGCATTACAAGGGGGTCTGCCACGTTTTTGTCGATCAGTCTGCCGATTTTGACAAGGCCGAACAGATCATCATCAACAGCAAGACCCAGCGCCCCGGCGTCTGTAACGCCCTGGAGACGCTGCTGATCCACAAGGATGTGGCCGCCGAGTTCATCCCGAGGATTGCCGCCACCCTGACTTCGCTGGGGGTCGAATTACGAGGGGATGAAACATTCCGCCGCTATGCACCGTCCGCCACGCCGGCCACTGAAGACGATTGGTATGCCGAATACCTGGAACTGATCCTGGCCTGCCGGGTGGTTGACGATATCGATGCCGCAATTGCACACATCAACCGTTACTGCTCGCTGCACACTGAATCGATCATCACCAGCGACTACAGCCGGGCCCAGCGGTTCATCCGCGAGGTCAACTCATCGTGCGTGATGGTCAACGCTTCGACCCGTTTTGCCGACGGCGGACAGCTCGGTCTTGGTGCCGAGATCGGCATTTCAACCACCAAGCTGCACTCGTTCGGACCGATGGGGCTTGAGGATCTGACCACCACCAAGTTCATCGTCTATGGGGATGGGCAGGTGCGGGAGTAAGCATTCCGACATAAGGAGCAGGTCATGACTATTCAAGAACAGATCCAACAATTCCTCGCTTCACCCGCTTTCGGGGTGGTTGGCGCCTCCACCAACCGTCAAAAATACGGTAACAAAGTGCTGCGTTGCTACCTGCAGAATGGCAGGAAAGCAATTCCGGTCAATCCCAATGAGCCGGAAATCGAGGCTGTCGCCTGCGTTGCTACGATCAGCGATCTCTCGTCGGACGTTGAAAGCATATCAATGATCACCCCACCTGCGGTTACCTTGAAGCTTGTGCCGCTGGCAGCCGCAAAAGGGATAAAGAATATCTGGATGCAGCCGGGTGCCGAACACCCTGACGCAGTGGCACTCTGCCGTGAAAAGGGAATCAACGTCATCGCCGACGGCAGCTGTGTGCTGGTGGTGATGGGATATCATGAACATTAACGCAGTTGTTCCGCACCAGACAAGACAATCACTGTTTGGCCGCCATTCTATTTGAAGCAGCTGCATTATTACTTTAAAAACATATCAGGATATTTACATAACAATATCGTGATATTGAACCATTGTTTTTTATATAAAATTGTTTTGCAATATTATAACTAATGATTTATTGTTCCCTCCTCAATGATCTATCGGCAGGAGGACGTCCGTATGGCACAACCAGCTTTAAACCCAGAACAACAAGGATTTGTCGGTGCAGTCAGCGACATGTCACTGGCTGATATCATTCAGGTCAAAGGTGGCAACCGTTACTCGGGGAGCATGGTCGTTGAGCACAAAGGCAACACCGGGGTTATTTATTTCCGTGATGGCGAAATTGTTCATGCCGAACAAGCTCTTTTATCGGGTGCGGAGGCTTTCTACGCCGTTATGGGGTGGTCTGGAGGAACTTTCCGGAGCGAACCGAAACTTTCAACCACCAGCAGGACTATCGATCAGTCGGTAGGATTTATGATACTTGAGGCGCTCCGCCGCGTGGATGAGGCCAAGAACCGTGAGAAACAGGAGCAACAGGTAGAAGCCAGCTCTTCCAGGGAGGGTACGGGTATGAGTGATATCAATACAAAGCTTTCGGTTATTCCGGAAATTGAGCAGGCGCTCGTTATGACCAAAGACGGTGTCGTAGTTGATGACACATCATACCAGGCCGAACTTCTCGGGGCTAATAGCCTGTTTCTGGCTCTTTTCGCAGGGCAGATCGGGTCGCAGTTCGGCATAGGGGAATTAAAATCCGCTACGGTGCATGGCAGCGAACATCATCTGTTTCTTTTCGATTCGAAGCGCCACCATCTCTGTATTTTAGCCAAAGGTGCCGCCAACGTAAATTCACTTGATGCCGAAATTCGTCGCGTACTGGCGCAGAAATAGGGGGTTTTATGCAGGCAATAATGCTCGGTCTAACCTCGGTTCCCGGAGTTATGGGAGGAATGCTCGCTGATGAGCGCGGCAATATTCTCGCCCATTCATTTCCTCCATACTTTGATACGGCCACTATCAAAGGTGCAGCAGAGCTTCTTCAGGACAATACTGTCGGGCTTCAGGATGTTACCGGCGGGGTAAAGCTGTTTGATATTCGCTGCGAGCTGGGTCGCCTGATCATCAAGACCATTCCGCATATGTTCGTTGTCGTACTCTGCCAACCGGCAGTAAACGTTCAGCTCCTGTTCATTTCACTCAATGTCGTCATCAAAAAACTCGAGAAGATGCCGGCGGAGCAGTTTTTGCCCCAACCTGGCCAGCAAGCGACTGCACATATTCCAGCTGCAAAAACGGTTGTTGCCCCCCCTCGTCCCGTAAGTGCTGCATCAGCTGCATCAGGTCGCTATCGTGCTGTTCCGGACGGTAAAGGCGCCCTGCTGACCTGTGAAATCATGAAAGAAGCAGAGGTGTTCTTTGGTGTAGACTCGGCAACCATCAACAAGAGCACTGCGCTTGCCCTCAGTGATTATTTCGAAGTTGACCAGATCAAGAAGCTGACAATAACCAACATATCAAACGGAATCAAGAAGAACGTCCCTGTTTCGGCATTACCGCATGACCGGGATGGTGTCTATGACGGAAAAATATCTCCGTCCAAATCGTTACTTGAATCGCTTAAAACTAAAGAGGGAGATCAATTACGAGTTGAAATTGTTACTAGCCGCGGTTTTTTCGGATAGGAATGAATTTGACCTTATTTCTCGAGGTCTGCCCGGTCAGCCACTAAATACTTGCTATATCAAAGAAAACCTGACATAGTATTAAATCTTCGACGGGCAGCAATGCCCGTCGTTTTATTTTGCGGAATTGAGGAGCTTTACCCATGCAGGAACGAATCAGAAATATCGCAATTATTGCCCACGTTGACCACGGCAAGACTACCCTGGTTGATGCCATGCTTAAGCACGCCGGAGTTTACCGAGCCAATGAAGCAATCACCGAGCGAGTCATGGACTCAAACGACCTTGAAAAAGAACGCGGCATCACTATCCTGGCAAAAAGCCTCTCAATTCACCACGGCCCCTACAAGATAAATATCGTTGACACCCCCGGCCATGCCGACTTCGGCGGCGAGGTAGAACGCGTACTTAAAATGGTCGATTCCGTGCTTCTGCTTGTTGACGCTCTGGACGGCCCCATGCCTCAGACACGCTTCGTACTGAAAAAATCACTCGACCTGAATTTGAAACCGATCGTTGTAATCAACAAGATCGACCGGCCCGGCAGCCGTCCGGACGAAGTACTCAACATGGTATTCGACCTCTTCTGCGAACTTAACGCATCCGACGACCAGCTCGATTTCCCAGTGGTCTATACCAGCGCCAAGATGGGGTATGCAAAACTGGATATCAACGTCGAATCAAACAGCATGGAACCCCTCTTTGCGGTGGTAGAAGCCAACGTCCGCCCCCCAAAGGGAGATGCCAACGCTCCGTTTCAGATGTTGATCGCCAACATCGACTACAACGACTACATAGGCCGCATGGCGACAGGCCGCATCTTCAACGGCACAGTCAAGGCAGGTGAAACGGTTGCCATGATCAAAGCGGACGGAACGATCACCAAAGGTCGCATCTCCAAACTGCTCGGCTACGAAGGACTTAAGCAGGTCGAGATCGAAGAAGCCGGAACAGGCGACATCGTAACCGTGGCCGGCTTTGAGGATGTCAGTATCGGCGAGACCCTGGCCTCGGCCGAAAATCCTATCGCAGTCCCCTACGTTTCTATCGACGAGCCGACCCTGTCGATGAACTTTATCGTCAACACCTCCCCTTTTGCCGGTCGCGAAGGCAAATGGGTTACCTCGCGCAACATCCGCGAGCGCCTTACCAAGGAACTGCGTACCAATGTTTCACTGAGAGTGGCGGATACCGACAGCCCGGACACCTTCATGGTTTCCGGCCGTGGCGAACTGCATCTCTCGATCCTGATCGAGACCATGCGCCGCGAAGGGTTCGAGCTGGCTGTTTCCAAGCCCGAGGTAATTGTACGGATCAAGGACGGCGTAAAGATGGAGCCGATGGAGTATCTGGTAGTTGACGTCGCCACGGATTTTCAGGGAGCCATCATAGAAAAGATGGGGCCACGCAAGGGTGAAATGGTCGCCATGGCTCCAATGGGAGAGATGGTACGTCTCGAATTCATCATCCCGGCACGCGGCCTGATCGGTCTGCGCGGTGAGGTACTGACCGATACGCGCGGCACTGCCGTTATGACGCATACCTTTCACGAATATGCACCATACAAGGGTGACATTCCTGGCCGTAAAAACGGCGCACTGATAGCCATGGACCATGGCGAAACCACTGCCTACTCGCTGGATGCCCTGCAACCGCGCGGCACCCTGTTTATCGGCGCCGGAGTCGAAGTCTATGGCGGTATGATAATCGGCCAGAACAACAAGGATAACGACCTGGAAATCAACCCCTGCAAAGGGAAAAAATTGACCAACGTGCGCGCCTCCGGCACCGACGATGCCATCAAATTGACCCCGCCAAAGCTAATGACGCTTGAGCAGGCGCTGGAGTTTATCGAGGACGACGAACTGGTGGAGGTTACTCCAAACTCGATCCGTCTGCGCAAGAAAGAGCTTGATCCGACCCGCCGCAAGCGTTCAGGCAAGAATTAGTAACCAGATCCATCTATACATCAGAAAAGGGCCGGGACTTTTTCCCGGCCCTTTTTTTATTCTTCGCGAAGATACGGAACGGCGATCAATCCAACGGCAATCACGCTCGGAATAATCAGGTGATTTTTAATCCGACGGATGCTATAGTTCGCCGTAAATATTCCAGACTTTCGAGACGGGGCATGAACCATGGCACAGCAAACAATCTATCTGATAGGTGCAGGTTTTACCGGTTGGGATGGTTTCCCTGCCAAGGCGCTGGAGATCATCAGTTCGGCCGATATCATGATCGGCCATCAACGGCATTTAGATGTGTTCCCCGATTTTTCGGGCGTCAAGCGCGAGCTGGGCGATCTTTCCGAACTCGTTGATTTTCTCAAGAAAACCGAGCAGTGCGTGGTTCTGCTTGCATCGGGGGATCCGACTTTTTTCGGTATCTCGCGCTTCCTGCTGCGCAACCTCCCTAAAGAACGTATCGAGATATTTCCCAATGTCACCAGCATGCAGTACGCTTTTGCCCGCATCAAAGAGCCATGGGATGACGGCATCTTCGTTTCGGTCCACGGACGTGGCATGCATCAGGCTGTTGACAAGATCATAGCCGCTGAAAAGGCCTGCGTACTGACCGACAAAGTCAATACTCCTGCCGCCATTGCTGCTGAGCTGATCGAACGGGGAGCGGAAGGGTATGAGGCATGGCTCTGCGAAGATCTCGGCATGCCGACCGAGAAATTTACCAAGACTCCATTACGCGGTCTGCTCGACATCTCAGCCTCC
>Ga0172380_10005993_pt1 | contig 14385 bp, 20 predicted proteins | sample Leawe162metaG_FD_119747 | JGI IMG/M metagenome (GOLD analysis project Ga0172380, IMG submission 119747) | Leachate microbial communities from a municipal landfill in Southern Ontario, Canada - Leachate well 162 metaG | ecosystem: Engineered > Solid waste > Landfill > Unclassified | place...
TGCGGAATCTGCGGCCCGGCGGCGGTGACGATGATCGCTGCAAAGGGGGCATTTTCCGGCCAGCCTTCGGTGCCGTCCGCAACCTTGCTCATGATGTTGTAGATCTGGAGCTGGTCAAAGGTCAGCCGGGCGCGGGCCAGGAGGGGCTTGAGCCGTTCAACCGTATAGACCCGCTGGCAGAGCGCGGCGAGAATGGCCGACTGATAGCCGCAACCGGTGCCGATCTCCAGCACCTTTTCCTGGCCGGTGAGCTGGAGTAGCTGGGTCATGAGGGCCACTACACAGGGCTGGGAGATGGTCTGGCCGTGGCCGATGGGCAGGGGGAAATCGCCATAAGCCTGGGCATGCAGGGCGGGGGCGACAAAAAGATGGCGGGGCACCATCTCCATGGCGTGGAGCACCGCCTTATCTTCAATGCCTCTGGGGAGCAGCTGCTCCTCAATCATGCGGGTTCGGGATTTTTCAAACTTGTTACTCCGCACGTGGCTCCCTGATCACAATGCCGCTTTTTTTGAGTTCCTCTTCGTTATAGGCGCGATAGAGGCAGGTGGAAACTCGGTCCTGGGCAAAGGTTATGGTAACCACATCATAATCCTCCGAGCCCAGCTTTTCTCCAAGGTAAGGGGTCTTCCGCAGGAGGCTTTTTTTCACCTCATAATAGGTCCAGACCTCGCCATCTTCTCCCTTCTGTTTTTGATCCGGGGGGCCAAGGGAGGAAATAACCTCCTTCTGGGTCAGGTTAGGGGTAATCAGGCAGATATCCGATGAAAGATGGCGCACCGGCTCGCGGTAAAAACACCCTGTTCCCACAAGAGCCAGCAGGCACAGGCAGACGACAAAACGTAAGGGCAAGGCAGATATCATCTTTCGCTCCTTCGAGAAAAGGGGGGAGGTGAAACGCATGGTAGGGGGAAAGGTAACGCTATTCGCCGCATTTTGCAAGAAACCGTGCGCCGGGTTTTCCCAGGTCTAACAAGCGGTGGTTGCTTTTTTGCCGCGGATGCGGGAGAATGTCTTGACCATCCGTTAAGATATATAATAAAGTTGTAGCGTTATCCATACTTTTTTCTTGGCGGGCCAATGGTTTGCGCGCCAGCCCCACTGTGAAAAGGGAGATCAATCATGCGTTGCCCTAAATGCGGTTACATCTCGTTTGACCGGCAAAAATCCTGCAGCAGGTGCAGCAATGATTTGACGGCTGTGGCCGAACAACTCCAAGGCACTGTGGTCAAGAATGCAGTCCCCTTTTTCCTTGGCACAGTCCTCGGCGCGCGAAAATCGGCCGTGGCCGAGCCGGAACCTGCTCTTCGTGCGGAAGAAGAGGCCATTGAGCTTAACGAGCTGGAAGGCCAAGCGCTGCCGGAGGAGGAAGAAGAGCTGAATTTCCCCGGCCCGTCGGTGGCCGGGAACACTCTGGAAGAGCAGGCTCCGCCATCCATTGGCCTTGAAGATATAGATGTTTCAGACCTTGTGTCGCTGGAGGAAGAAGAGCCCCCGACGCTTCCCCTGGAAAGCGAAGAGGAAGAAGATTTCCGTGGCGCTCTTTCGTCCGGAGAAGAGTCCTCGCTCATAGGCAGTATCGATTGGCCCAGCCTTTCAGCCGACGAGTCCATGAATATTGCCGAGCCGGAGAGCCTCCTTGCCGGCCTTGAAGATGAGGCGGCAGAGGTTTCGGCCGCGACAGAGGATGAAGAGATTATCGACCTTTCCTCTTTGATGGATTTTGAGGAAGTGCCGGAAACAACGGCAGACAGTGAGGAAAGTCAGGATATTTTAGATATTTCCTTTGGCGAGGAGCCGGCGGATCTGCCCACCAGCCTTGAAGGTGGCGCGAAGGCCTCCGCCGAGGCGGGCAAAAAAACCGCCGGCGCGGGGGGAGATATTGCCGATTCCGTCCTGACCCTGGAAAAAGATGAACAGTAGGTAAGCGATCACAGGGCACACATCTTGCGGCGATCGGTCCGGCTCACGTACTTGATGTACGCATCGCCTCCCCGCTTACCGCAACCTGCACCACCCTGCGGCCGCTTGTTCCGTGATTATTTGACTTTTGTGGGGTTGCTTCGTGATCGGTTACAACAGTAGGGAGCTGGAGACGCCCACGGCGGAGGAATCAGCCCCGCAGCCCCAATATGCCGGGTTTCTCGCCCGGGGGATGGCTTTGGCCATCGATATCCTGCTGATCCACCTCCTTTATTTCTGTTGCCTGTGCGGGGTGGTTGCGGCCCTGTTGGTTTATTCCCCCAACTGGATCGCCCTGTTGTTCTCCATCTTTTTTTGTTTATTGCTGTTCCTGCTCACTTTTCCCCTGTTTGCCGTAGTATATTTTCTGGTGCTGCATGGCTGGCAGGGGCAGACCCCGGGCAAGATGTTCATGGGGCTCAAGGTGGTGCGCGCCGATGGCGGGGAGATGACCCCAGGCCTCGCTTTTCTGCGCTTTATCGGCTTTGGCCTCTCGCTTCTGCCCTTGGGGCTTGGCTTTTTCTGGAGTATTGTCGATCGGGAAAAATGCGCCTGGCACGACCATCTGGCCGCCACCCGAGTGGTGATGAAGGTATGATCGTGAAATAGGTTGACAAGCAGAGCATATTTCAATATATGATAGCTACTTTTTGCCGGGATAGCTCAGTCGGTAGAGCATCGGACTGAAAATCCGAGTGTCCCTGGTTCGAATCCTGGTCCCGGCACCAGTTTGCATTCTCGTGAGTTCCCATAAAGGCTCACAGCCCGCACCGGTAAACGGTTTGCGGGCTTTTTTGTGTCTTGTGAGTTCCCACGGTTTCCCATGTGTTCCCGCTGTTTCTGTTGGTATATTTGTTGGTATCTGTCGCCAGCATGTGATAATGTACCAACATGGCCACCTCAAACAAGCTCACTGACCTTTCGATTAAGAAAAGCCTTCCGGCTGATCGGCCTTATAAGTTGTCGGACGGCGGCGGTCTGTTCCTTCTAGTGCATTCCAACGGCTCACGTTATTGGCGTATGGCTTACCGGTTCGGCGGGAAACAAAAGCTTCTTGCTCTGGGCGTTTATCCAGGGGTTAGCTTGGCTGTTGCCCGGCAAAAACGAGATGATGCGCGCAATCATATTGTCCAGGGCATTGATCCGGGCGCGGCCAAAAAAGTGCAGGAGGTGGTTGAAAAGAATACCTTTGCCAAGGTTGCTGCCGAGTGGATGGAATATAAAAAAGTAAGCCGTTTTTCCGATCGTCACGCTGAGCGGGTGTGGCGTTCCCTGGAGCAGGATGTTTTTCCGTACCTTGGTCACCTGCCGGTGGCGGAGATCAACACCAAGCAGGTTGCGGCGGTAATAAAAAAAATCGAAAGCCGGGACGTGCGGGAAACTGCTTCACGTGTGCTGCAAAAAATTACTGCCGTTCTTCAATTTGCGGCCAAGGATGCGCGGGTTTTTCACAATGTGGCTCGTGAGTTGCGGGGGACGGTCGAAACAAGGCGTGTCAAGCACATGCCAGCTTTAAAACGGGAGGAGTTGCCCGAATTTTTTCAAAGGCTTGAAGCGGCAAATATCTTTGCTGTAACCCGGCTGGCTCTGAAACTGACCCTGTTGACCCTGGCAAGAACACAGGAAATAAGGTGCGCGCGGTGGGAAGAGTTTGATCTGGCGAATAAGCTGTGGACGATCCCGGCCAGCCGCATGAAGATGAAAATTGAACACCGGGTGACATTGTCACACCAAGCATTGGAAGTGCTGGAAAAGTTGCGTCCGTTTGCCATGCAAGACGGCTTTTGTTTTCCCGGCCACCATGACCCGTCAAAGATGATGAGCGAAAATGCCATGCTCTATGCCCTCTGGAGGATGGGCTACAGGGGTAAGGCCACTGTTCATGGTTTCAGGGCCACCGGTTCCACCATTCTGAACGAATCCGGCTTCAACCCTGACGCGATAGAAAGGCAACTGGCGCACAGTGAGCGCAATAAAATTCGCGCGGCATACCATCGTTCCGAGTATCTGGAAGATCGGCGGCGGATGATGGAATGGTGGGGTGATTATCTGGAGAATGCCGGGATGGTTATTCATTCCGGCAATTTATATTTATGAGGCTGCGGGAGTTGAACCCATGACCGTCAATGTGCATAAAGCCTTTCCGTGGCAACTGGAATACATTGAGAACACTCTTGGTTTTCTGGGCTCCTCAACGTTGGTTCGTACAACCTATCATTCCGCAGATTGACCTTTTCTCTCAAATGAGATACAATGTGTAACGTAAACTCTCATAAAGGAGAAAATTATGTCGGCAACAACAATGGTTCATGTTCGTATTGATGAGCAGGTGAAGCGTGACGCTTCGGAAGCTCTCTCCGCCATGGGGCTTTCCCTCTCGGATGCTGTCCGCCTTTTACTGGTCCGGGTAGTTGCCGAAAAGGCCATGCCGTTTGAAATCAGGGTCCCTAATGCCTTGACAGCCAAAACTCTGAAAGCGAGTGACCAGGGCAAAGACTTGCATCCCTGCAAGGACGCTGACGATATGTTTCAGAAACTCGGAATCTGATCCATGCGTCAACCAGTTTATTCCGGCCAGTTTCAGCGGGACATCAAACGTTCACGCAAGCGTGGCAAGGATATGGACAAACTCAAAACGGTTGCTCAATATTTGATTTCCGGAGAATCCTTGCCGCCCAGATACAAAGATCATTCTTTGGGCGGGGATTGGGCGCATCATCGGGAATGCCACATTGAACCCGACTGGCTGTTGATCTATAGACTTCTGGGCGAAGGCTCTGAAATCCGTTTTGAACGTACAGGCCACCCACGCCGACCTGTTCCGTTGATCTACACTTCCACCTCTAACAACAGGAGTTGAACCCTCTTTCTGCCCTGTGGTTCTAGGTGTTTCAGTTCAACCGCACAACTGAGGGGAAAAATCGGAGGTCTTAATAGAACTTGCCATGCAACCTCCTGTATAAACGAAACAATCAAGTATGGAATTTTATCAAGGCCCCCAAAAAGGCCCCCAAGCCGAAGCGCTGGTGCAAAATGCGGGACCAGGACATGAGTCGTAGATATAACTACTTTGTATAACTAGTTTAAATACAAATATGTTTTTGGTCATACCCCCAAATCTACCCCCATCCAATGGGCTTTTTCGCTACACAGTCCAATACTATTTTTATTGCGCATTTTGATTGCAGGGTGGACGGTGGTTTCGTCAATGGCTTACGCATAGCCTCTTGCCGTCTGTCTCAAAGCATTTGCAAGGGGAGCAAACCGTGCAATGTCGCCCGCACTAGCCAATCTAATCCGAAGGGATTTCTTTTTGATCCGACACCCAAAAGACTGCAAATGAAAGTTAATCAGCGGAAATAGAAAGTCTTTGCCGGATACAGCGTGCAAAGGGTTCGGCAAGGATCGTAAGCGATGTAGCACTTGTTTATACCTTGTCGTAACGGCGGCGGCATTACCAGCAGCATTCTCCGCAATTTTGAGTGCCTTGTCTCTCGCCTTGCGCACCTTTACAGGGTCCAGCTCATGTTTTCCCGAGGAGGGATTCTTGACACACATCACCCCCGCCCCCTGAGAGACCGTGGGAGCGGTCGCATCAAGGTCATGAACCGTGGCAAATGCAGAAAAAAGTTCAAGGAGAGGCTTTCCGATTGCTTGGATCCAATTGTCGTAAGCCAGCAGCATGAGGGCCTCAACTTCAGTAACTATAATTTCTTGCGATAAGACGAGCGACAGTGCCTCCTCACACAGAATTACATTTTCGATGCAATAGGCATCATGGCAATGTAGCCCGGAGATCGCGGGAATCGGCTCCCCCTTTACCCACGAGAGATCTCCATCAATGATGAATAGCGCGCGCCTCACCGTATGATCATGAACTTTAGCAGCATCAATTACTGCCTGCCTACCACCCAAAGCAAAAACCCGTGCTATCTTAACTTCACAGTTCGTTGCGGTATTCAACAGGCAACGGTAAAATGCTTCATCGTTTGTATCTTCCACATATACGTCTATTTCTTGCAGGGGTTCGAAGAGCGCTCTTATTGCCGCCCTTGCCCGGTCCGGCCATTTAAGCATGCTGCACCCCACTCAACGTTCGGCATGATTCTATCCGGTCCAGAATGATAGCTGGCGAGTGGGTAGCCAGAATGAGTTGAACATTAGGATTGGCTTCGCGGATTGCATCGACAAACTTTTCTTGCCAATCAATATGGAGCGACAGTTCCGGTTCATCGACAATGAATACACCACTACCGACGAGGTTAGGATTGAGTGAAAGGTGCGCCAACATCACCAAAAGTTGCCGTTCACCAGACGACAACGCGCTAATATACCGTGGGTCAGGATTTCCTGTTACTTGAACTGTGAGTTGGCCGTTATTTCCAACGAACAGTTGCTTTTTCGTTTGCTCTAAAAACGTATTGACTAGCAAGCGAAACCTGTTGATAGGATCCCTAAGAGAGGTTCGATTTTCGATATATTCATTTAGGAGACGCAAATGCTCAAGAATTCGATCCGCTTGTGGTCTGTTGATAATCCATTCCATGTAGTCCGTATCGATGGTCGGTTCTTCATTTGTTTTTACACTTTGTCGCTTTGATGGTTTCTTAACAGTCTCGGACTTGGTTCTCTTGTCGATCGAGTCAATCACACGGCTCATTCTTTCGAAGAAGTGCGTCAACGCGCCTTGGATTTCTGGCACTGGAATCTTGTCGCCTTCCGCAGCCTGTTCGATTTTGGCAAGTTGTTGGCGATACTGATCGAGTTCGGTTTTTGATGGACGTTTCACCGCCTTGCCCATGATTTTGACTGGCTTGTATTCAAATGCTTTTGTGAAAAATTCTCTTCTCAGTCGTTCGTCAAGCTCCTCTTGTGCCGCTCGAATTTCTTGCATGCGAGTGACAGCTAGATAGTTGATCTCAACGAGGCTTGTAGCAGCGGCTGTGCCACGAAAAGCCGGATCTTCAGGCCAAAATCGTCTGGCCATATATTCACGACGCCGGGCATCATCGAATTCGTCGGTCATTGATCCCGGTACAAAAAATCGGCGGTCTAGCCCCAAAAACATTGGAGTCGACATTTTCGAGATCGCTCGAATCACTGAATTCGACTGGTATATTTCCCGTATCTGTGCGTTTGGATCGTTGCTACTGCGCTTCGTCTCCATAAACAGCTCGAGTTCACCGCTGTCAATTTTAAGAATTGCATCGGTCGAACTGATTTTAATTTTAAGCCCTTTGTTTGTTTTTTCTGCCGTAACAATGACTTCTTGGTCACCGTCCAAGACTGTGACTGCCGCCCGAGAAAATAAAATCGCTCCAAGTTCTTTGATGTTTGGTGTGAGAAGAGCCATCAACAAACGCAACGCAGACGTTTTCCCGGACCCATTCAAGCCAGTAAGAAAAGTGATGTCGTCAAAAAATGAGACTTCAATCGGTAGATATCCGTGCACGTTCTCAGCATGAAGTTTGACTATTTTCATTTCGTTATATCCATTGGTGTGAATAGTAACTGCACTAATTTGGGTAAAAAAAAGTCACATAAGTGGTCTCCCGCTCTGTGTAAAAAAATTATCCTATCAAAATTAACCCCCTAACACAAACTCAAAAATGCGGAAAGGGGAGAAAATTTTTTGCCATTTTCGCCGCACGGGCTTGTTAAAGCCTCAAATCTCGGCAAACGTTATTTAAAACGGCGGGGAGTTGACCCCGCCTTATTTATCACGCCGCTCCATGGAATTGGATTGAGAATACGTCTTGAGGTGTCGGGGTGCTTGATCTGCTCATACAGTTGTCTCGGCTTTTGCTCTTACATACTGAGCAATATGGTAGTGAATTAAGTTGACATCTGTTTGTGCGATTGAATTTTGCTGTCTATTCAAAATCGTGACCAATGCTTTGGGGTTCAATACCCACACTTTGGCTTTCCTTGCTTCCTGAGTCTGGGTGATGAACCAACCAGGGAAAACCACAACAGGATAAATAGAAAATTGTTTTCCTGTCATCTTTTGCAAGAGTTCACGCAACCATCTTGATGCCGCCAATGCTTGAATTACTGGAGCATCAGAACCATGCTTGCTGCCAGGCATGGTTAATTTTTCCCCGTCATAATCAATATGAGCTTCTCCTCTTGCCGGTTTGCTGTATGTCTTTGTCTCTACGACATAAATGCCTTTTGTGGAGATTATCACATGATCCAGATTGAAATTTTCACCTGTTATGTCATGAAGGATTTTACACCCACTCTCTCGTAACTCATCCAATGTTTCCCCTACTTCTTTTTCTCCATCCATACCTAGTCGAAGTGATTTAACTTCTCGAAGAATTTTCCTAACTTTGTAAATACAATATGCGACAACAAACAAGGCAAAGACGGTCATCGTTTTGGGTGATGGTGGAATGTCTTGATAAAACCTCCACCACTCAGATGCTGCCATTGTCATAACCAATGCGGCGGCAATAAAATATGGCAGTGCATTTTCGTTAAGCAAAGCATCAATCCGTTCATCCAAGGATTGCCCTGCATATCGCAATGATTTCTGTTTAATTGGCGATTTTTTCTCTTGTTTCTTCATGCGGCAAAACTATTGTGTTCCATTTTAGGTAATGTACGCTCCCAGGAGTGCACCAACATCAGGCACCGGCTTCAGTCTTTTTCCCTTTGTACCACTCTCGGAACTCTGGCACCTGCAAAGAAAGCTCCATAACGATTCGCCCGTCATGGCCTTCTTTCTCCCTCACCTCCTGCAGCCACTCTTCAATAATCCCCTTGGGTTGATCATTTATTTCATGCCGGGGCACACAATCCGTGATTTTTTTTACACTCCCCCCCGTCAGCAACCAATCTAAATTGTAATTTAATTCTGCTATCTTCAGGAAAAGAGTCCCTGCAGGAAATTCCGCCCCTTTCTCGTAGCGCTGCAATGTAGCATAGGCTATCCCACACTCCTTCGCCATTTCCTTTTGCGTGTATCCTAACTCTTTTCTGATTTCCTTCAATCTGTCACGGAAAGCCATAACGCACCCACGTAAACATAATATTTATGTTTTACATCTTGCACAATACATAAATATTATGTATTACATTGTATGTTAATTAGGTTTTTCTACCTTTTTTTGCATTGTACCTAAGCGATTCGTATTCAGCTAACACTATTTACGGTGTTACAAAAAACGCGGCAACAACCGCAGGACGTTAGGAATGAGCGTGGGGAGCCTAATAATGCTTGCCAGGCGAAATTAAAACCAAGCGGAGACGTGCGGGGCTTCCCTCCCTCGGGGGAGGGTGCCCCGTTGGATTCGCGCACAGGGGGACTCGTTATGCCAGACTCAGAGTTAATACCGGAAACGGAACCACAAGCCCGGATATCATGTGGTTCCGCAATAGCCACCACAAGCTGTCTCGACACCCTTCGCCTGTCCATGTTGGCCACCGCTGCGGCATCCGCGAAAAAAGTTGGAAAGCACGGCGGTTCTTCCAACCAGGTCTTTTCCACTTCAAAGCAAATGCAATCCGAAGTAACCGCCGATAAACCTGCTTTTTCATCTTACAAGGTTCTTTTGCCGGACGATGTGACGGTCCTTGTTACCGAAGTTCCAACTGGTGCCAAGGTTCTCAAGAGTTTCGGCAGCATGAAGCAAGTTTCATCACCTGGGCGCGAGGGCTGACGGACCCCTCCCGAAGGGAGGGGTCCGGCGGTTTTCGCGCACAACCTGTTCAATCATTACATTTTGGAGGAGCATCATGGGAAAGCTGGATCGTTCTGTATCAGGTGATTTTTCGGGTGGTTTGTCTTTTCCCTCCCAAGCCGGAATAACATGGGGTGTCGAAGTCGCCAAAGGCCTTGACCGTCTCAAGATCGGATTCTATGTGAACTTTCAAAATCTAAAAGCTGGCAGTGATATGAATCCTTTGTTCGAGCTCCTCGACAACGCAAAACAGGAAGCGAAAATCCTTCATGATGTTTTCCCTATCTCCCTGGACAAGAACGGAGAAGAACGCTTCATCTTTAACGTCCATTCCTCTGGCCGTCATGGCGGCTATGCTTTCCATATGTCACGCGGCGATGTTCATATTTTCGTTTCCCGCCGGAAAGATATGCTTACCCCTAATGTCCTGATTGATATCGGGTCTTTGTCCTGCTGGAATCCCGGCTTTGATACCGTGCTGCAATCCGTCCATGACCTGCTTGAAAGCTACGGCGGCGAAGTCGTCAAGAACACCATATCCGAGGTCCACCTTTGCACGGACTACATCGGCCAGAGCATTGCAGATTTGCCCCTTGAGAACCATCAATTATGGATCACCAGGGCGAACCGCTTCGACGTCTACAGGGAACGCACCTGCTTTTCTGGTATGTCCTGGGTCCAGACAGAAGGGCGGCTCGGCCTGTCAGATCAGCCCGGCGATTTCTTTGTTGATGAAATTCACGCAGCCCACGAAACCGGCGTCAGGATCGGCAAGGGCGATATCATGATGCGCATCTATGACAAGGTGCTAGAGCTGAAGCACGACGCCTCGAAACAGTCAGTCTTTGCCAGTGTTTGGGGGCAAGACGCCTACAATGAAAAGGATGTGACCCGCGTTGAATTCCAGCTGCGCCGCCGGGTACTCAAGCAGATGGAAGTTCACAGTCTGGAAGACCTCCGGCAAAAGATCACCGGCATATGGAAATATTGTACGGAAGAATGGGCCAGATTTACTAATCATCCGGTAGACCGCGACAACCGCCACCAGGACCGGGCCATACTTCATGCTTTCTGGGACCAGGTGCAACAGGTGAAATGGTCCACCAGCCTGAGTACCGTTTTCCGAAAAAAGAAAGTCCCCACGAAAAATATTGAGCACCTGCTTGACCTGATCGCCGGTTGCACGATCAGCCTGGGCGCAATCAAAGGTTGCAAGGAAGAAGACCTGAACAGCGTTGTTGCCATCGGCCAAGCTCACCTTGAAGACCGGCTGCGCAGTCTACACCGGCAAAAACTACAGTCAGGCGCGACCGAGTTCATCCACCGTATGCAAACGAGATCGCGGGCAATCTGGGGTTTTCCTTTAGTTTGTCCGGTGTAACGACATTTTTGACTCATTTCGTAACACAGGAGCAAAGGCAATGAAACTTAGCGATGTAGTACGAGCAATATTGATTAAAGAAAATGTGTCCGATACAGATCTTGAGAAAACCGTTCTCATTTTGGTGCAGTACCACATCTCGCATAATGTCCATGCGTTGCGGCGAATTGTAAAGAAGCTGAATTTCGTTATTCAGCAGGGTTCTGGTGCTTAAAAAACAATGGGTTTGCAAATGACATATCATGATCTAGCCATTCTCCGGCGTCCCGATGTTGAGCGGTTGACCGGCCTTCCTCGGAGTAGTATATACAGGCAAATGTCAGAGGGAGTTTTTCCCCGGCCGGTTTCCTTGGGTGTTCGTTCTGTCGGTTGGAAGTTTGCGGATATCCGGCAATGGCTTGAGGCTCGTTCACGTGTTGGTACAAATGATGGTACAACGTAGAAATTATTTTCAAATTTGCTGTTATTTTAGATTGTTACCTTAGTTGTTTGTTTCCTGGTCCCGCACCAGTCTATAATCCGGCAACGTCCGGAGATGTACCGAAAGCCCTGAGAAATCAGGGCTTTTTCTTTTTCTGCTGTCCGACAACATCCGCTCTGATATGCTTCGAAATTCGAAGGCTTTGGTTGAATGTTTGGGGGTAGGTCCCAAACATTCAACCAAGATACCCCCAAAATTTTTCATAGCGGACAATTCCCCTCTCCCCCTCCAAATCAAAAACGCCAAGCCCTTCCCCCCCGGACGCTGTAGTTGACGCGAGAAGAGGGCCATTGCGAAACGCATTGTCATTTTATTCTTGACGCTTTTGGCCATTTTCTATAGCTTGACATTACTGCCATATTTTGTTGGGTTTTGCTGAGCCTGGCGAGACGATCTTGAGCCTGGGAGTAAACCGCATACCGGTGTGCTTTTTCGCCTATCATGATTTTTGGGACGATCTACGGATTTGCTGAATAACTTATTAGCTCTCACACATTCCCCATAGGAGGTACAACACATGACAACTTGGCGTACCTATGAGGAGGTCGCTCAGTATTTGCTGAACGAGTTTGCTGGGCATTTTCATCTCGGTCGAGTTGAAGGCAAACAACACGTTGTTGGTGATAGCGGAACACAGTGGGAAATCGACGCCAAAGCGGTGCTCGTGGATGATTCGGAGTTCATCGTAGTGGAATGCCGTCGGCATACAAAGAAGGGAGTCAGTCAGGAGCAAGTAGCTGGTCTCGCTTATCGGATAAAAGACACGGGCGCTAACGGAGGTATCGTTGTCTCACCGCTTGACTTGCAGCGCGGCGCGAAGCTCGTTGCTGATCACGAAGGCATTCAGCATATGCGTCTCGACGAGAACAGCACGACAGCCAAGTACATCTTCACTCTTATGGACAAAGCATTCCTGAAGCGCAACGATGAGGTGAGGATTGGCCTCAAGGAACATGTGAAGATTATCGAGATAGATCCAACCAATGGCAGTGTGACAAATTGGTGACAAAATTGGGGACAGACCATTTGGCCTGTCCCCGGTTTTCCCGTTGAGCGGGAAAACCGCACGCAGGGATCTGTGAGAGGGCAGCCGGGTAACTGGCTGGTCTATCTCGATAGCAAATCAAAGGGAGGGATAAGATGAGAACGCTAAAGTACATAATCGCGGCTATATTGCTCATCGCCTCAGTATCGCCATGCTTGGCAAATGAAGGAAAATGCCGAGAAATTGCTATTCGCGAGTACCCCAACGATTCCAGAATGCAGAATTACGTTTACAATAAGCAGGTAAGCGCGGCACGATACATGGCAACTGTGACAGACCAGGATGTAAAGAGCATCGCGCTTCGTGAATATCCAGAAGATTTTTCGATGCAGAAGTACGTCTACGATAAACAGTCCTCTGCAAAAAGATACATGGCATCACTTACCGACTCTGATGTAAAGAACATCGCCTTGCGCGAATACCCACACGAATACTCGATGCAAAAGTATGTATATGACAAACAGCTCTCGGCAAAACAATACATGGCATCAATGCTCAACGGCCCTGCTAAACAGCAAGCCATTCGAGCGTACCCCTACGACTACTCGATGCAGAAATATATTTACGACAAACTACGGCGTTTATGATAACGATGCCGAACAAAGGAACAAAATCGGGGATAGGCCAGAATGGCGCTAGTTTAAGCGTTTTTTGCAACCGCAGGGAGTAAACTCGGGACTGTCCCCGGCCTCATCGGGGGCTGTCCCGGAAGTTTACGGGTTTGAGGCAACCATGGTGGTCAGCGCCGCAACAGCCTGAGTTTTAGGCTTTTTGCAACTGCTGTGGGTTCAATTCGCAAAAGCCTGGGACAGCCCCCGATAGGGCCGGGGACAGTCCAGGTTTTGCTGGCATCCGTCCTTAAACTAGCGCCATTCTGGCCTATCCCCGATTTTGTGTGATTCAGAATGAGACAATAAGTTGCATTTTGCGATTTTATGTCGTAAAAATGAATCCATGGTGTCAGTAGGATCAACTCAATCATGGAGGTCAGTAAAATGGCAATGGCGGTGAGAATATCAGAAGAATTGGTTGGAGAAGCAAAAAAGTTCAGCAAAATCGAACATCGATCCTTGACTGGCCAGATTGAGCATTGGGCTAGAATTGGCAAATGCTCCGAGGAAAATCCAGATTTGACGTACAACCTGATAAAAGAAATTCTGATCGGTATCGTGGAATTAGAGCAAAATGAGAAAACAGAATATCAATTTGGTTGAAAGTCTATGAAGATTTATCTGTCAAGATCTTTCGGAAAAAAAGTGAATAAATTCAATGAAAAAGAAAAATATGAGCTAGATAATGAGATTAAACAGATTATTCAAAATCCCTTAATCGGAACAGAGAAGAAAGGTGATTTGAGGGGGGTTTTTGTTCATAAGTTCAATTTGCAGAACCAGTTGTATCTTCTTTCTTATCGTTTCATCAAGGAAGAAAGTCTTGAGCTTATAATGATCGGCCCTCATGAAAATTATTACAGAGATTTGAAGAGTTATTTGAAAAGTCAATAAACCCCCGGCTAACAATTGGGTCAACCAGACGGCGGGGAGCAGCGTTGCGCTGATCGCCGCAAGTTCAGTGGCCGCCTCTGGCATCGACAGTCCGCTGTTCTGTTTACCAGATGGAGATCGAAACGCCGACCGTGTCATCCGAAACGAAATCAAGAAACGTAGGGTATTAGCAGCCGCCGGGACGGTGCAACATGTGAATTTGTAACCATCCCTTATAATTAGGCCATGCAAAAATAGAGTTCTTCGGGCAAAATTGCTCCAGGAGGACTCAGATGAAAAAGAGCAAATTCAGCGAGAGCCAGATCATCGGGATATTGAAGGAA
>Ga0172380_10005994_pt1 | contig 14385 bp, 15 predicted proteins | sample Leawe162metaG_FD_119747 | JGI IMG/M metagenome (GOLD analysis project Ga0172380, IMG submission 119747) | Leachate microbial communities from a municipal landfill in Southern Ontario, Canada - Leachate well 162 metaG | ecosystem: Engineered > Solid waste > Landfill > Unclassified | place...
AATCATCTCGATCTATCATTGCCAGTAGTGTTGTCAAATGATTAGCAAATTTGGTATCTGTAGTTGGATGTGCCTTCCTCGCGATACCATAGCGGGTCTTATCAATCAGACATACAGCCTTATAATCTGATCCACAGTCAATATTGGCGACAATGACTGACCAGATATCCTTCGATGGTTCTGATCCGACGTCCATAATTTATTGAGTTGACCAGAATTCAAATTTTCACCTGCGTAAAATTGAATGGCGCATGATCAATACTGAAAATGTCTCAACAAATCGTAGACGTAGTTCGTGGTTCCTCTCAAGAGCTGACCCGAGAGCAGATTCGCAACATTCTTATGTATCGCAAGATCACGAGTCTGTTTTCCTTACCGGACATCGATGAAGCCATCCTGAACCTTGATCGTCTCTTGGCCGAGCTAATCGCGGCAGGCGTCCTGACCTCTTACACCCGGCCAGGTATGGAAGTAGATATCACCCGATACACGGCGACGATTACGGCGAAAATGTAAAAAAATAAATGACCCTTGATTTTTTATGATTCTTGTTTCGCGAACAGGTGAGGCGCCATATCGAATGTCATTTTCACATTCATCGCGGATGCCTCGTTGAAAAACGTGTTAGCCACCCATGTCGACTCAACTTTGACTATACTGGCGGCGTCCAGGCATTCTTTGCATTTGTAGAATCCCTCTTTCTCATTGACGACCGCGCGGTTACCACAAATGAGGCATACATGGATTGTGATCCCGTCTGAATCTGGGTTAAATTTGCCGAATAATGTTCTCGCCGCACCATGGCCACAGATAACATCTTTTTCCATCTCACCGATTCTCAAACCGCCATCATTATTTTTACCATCGAGAGGCTGATGGGTCATAGCCGATAATGGACCGGTTCGCGACGCATAATGCTCATCAATGACGAATTTTTGTAGACGTTGATAAGTAGTAGGCCCGATGAAGATCAAAGTATCAATCCATTCACCAGTGCATCCGTTGTACATGCGTCGATGACCTCCGTATTTAATACCATAGTCCTTTTCCAACTTTGCGATAACCCCGTCAAGATCATATTCACGAAAGGCGGTGGCGTCAATATGGGTTCCAAGATGGGCGGCCAACTGACCCAATAGACATTCAATAATTTGATTGACGGCCATACGTGTCGGAATTGAATGCGGGTTGACAACTAGGTCCGGCGTCAAGCCAGTCTCAGTGTACATCATATCCACTCGCGGCCACTTAGCTGCGCAAATTCCCTTGTTCCCGGTCCGGCTGCTAAACTTGTCGCCTATAGCCATCGGACGGTCTGATCTCAGCTTTATCTTTGCAAACATAACATCATCATCATTTCGTGTCGTGATCACCTGTTCAACATAGGCCTCCTCGTTCTTCTTGTAAACCACTGACTTATCGGAATAAATGTATTGATCTACAGGTTTGAGATTCTTAGCGGCCTTGACGGCCAAGACATAACCCTTCTTAACATGGGTATTTTTCGCAATGAAACCATCTTCAATAAATTCATAATTCGCATCTTTCTTAATATCGGTCGTGCGGGCAAAATCGGAGTTCCCGAATTGCTCATTTTTGTCCAGTTCGACCTTTTCATAGTTGTAAAAGGCCGCCTGAAACGCGCCACAGTCGATAGATGACTGATTCGCAATAATAGAATCCTCTTGATTGTAACCCTTTTGTAATGCCAGCGCTACTATCGTATTATGACCATTAGGATGAGTCAAAGCATCTGAAAATGTTGACACTAATGGCCTCTCTGCGTAATGCTGAAAAGCGGAGTTTTTATCAACCCGGAATGCAAAATTTAGCGCATTCCATCCTACCGATTGCTTTCTATGATTGGTATACATAGTATTACGCACTGCATTCGAATGATTCGGCATGGGTGACGCAAGGGTGACCACACCGAAAATGGCCTGGTCAATATCGCAGTGTGAATATTTTCTATCCACACGACTCTGATTCTTGCGTAATTTATTGATATTAACCGCAATAAAGGTGTTTTCTTGCTCCTCAGCCGAGACGTATTCGATTACACGTTCGTCGCGCAAGGTCTCCATGGAAATCTCCCCAGCCTGGAGTCGCAATATATGGTCGCGGGTAAGTTTGATCCATTGTTTGAATTGGACGGTCTTGTCACCTGCGCGCCATGCATCAACATATTCTTGCAAATTGTTATACACGATGATCAGGGGCCTCATAATGCGGCCGAAGTCTGTCCAGAAATATAATTCTCGAGTCAAAAGTTCGCACACAATCGAGGTAGAATAATGCAGGTCCCCGTGTCTACGTTTGACGCGATACTTCGCGGCAAGATTAAAGGCATTTTTGCAGAGACCTATCCAATCGCCATTTACGAATACTTTTGTGAGTTTTTCGCTAGATATCTGGCTCGGTGACACATCATCGAGAGGTATAATTTCGGGATCTTCCGCAAGGATATTTTTGACCACGAAACTGGATGACGCGCCGCAAATTGATGCTGAACATGCCATCTGTTTGGTTGTTCCGACCTTCTCGCCGGAATCTGCGGACTGGGAAATATCAATCATCCCAAGATAAGTGGGATGGACTCTGCGCATGACATCGGCACGTTCATTCTGCTTACTTGCGGATGAGTTTGGCGTGTTAATGGTCGATAATGTCGACTTAACATTGAGGTCATTTTTGTAATATAAGGCCTGGGATGAGATCCGGTTCATAATTTCATTGCGTTTTATCGTAATGGTTTTGTTACCGGTAATGATTGCCTGAATAAGGAGGCGCTCAAGGTCATCAACCGGGATAGCGGCCTTGACCGACTCGGCCAACTGCACTTGCGAAAACGGAGTTGATTTGAAATCCTTCAAGAGATGTTTTTTGACCTCCATGTTGACCGCGAAATTAAACGAGGTCTTAAATGTCTTCGCAATAGAGGTCCCCGCGGCGTGAACTCGCTTGTTCTTGTACGAGTCACGGTCAGTGGGCTCAGTTACCCCCATGACAACCCCAAGCAGTTTATTAATCAGGTGTCCGAAGAACCTGAGCTTCTTAATTCGATGTTCTGGAGCTGTACCGATATGTGGGAAAATATATCTATCAATGATATTGATGATATTCGTGTTCAGATATTTTGCAATATTCTCGTCTTTTTTGGCCGCAGTAGGGTTGGCACCTTCTGTAATACGGGTAGCGATGAATTGGATAATATCGGTCGGCACTGTTGATTTTTTGATGGCGCCAAACGTGGCATCATCCGCCTCGAAGGCATCCTCGAGGATTTTCATCATCTGAATGGTCGTTTGATCGGTATTGTCAACACCGTACACAATGTGATCGACAATGTCCCTGTCGCGGGTCATGCCGAGCGCGCGGAAAATAAGGTAATATGGCACTTCAAACTTGTCGAACTTGTTGGTGGTGATTTCAATGGTGATCGCGCCGGAATTAAGATAACGCAAAATGACCTGATATGAATTCTCAAAGGCATCCCCGGGTTTACTCAGGAATGTGCCTCGGGCGATCTCATTCATATACATGTTTTTATGCACATGGAATGTGTTATTCGTGGTATTTTCCAAGTTGTCAATGGCCATTTCGAGACCTTTGCAAATGAAATAACCTCCGAGACCTTTAGGGTCTTCACCCAGGTTTTTGAGAGTATCGGCTGAACAGTTGTGAGTCGCGCAAATGTCTGTACCCACCATGCATGGCACGGCCCCAATTCTATGATCCTTGATCTCGGCCGTTCTAGTTTTGGTCGCGCCCGACTTAAAAGTGGCCGTCGCAGTGATAGTAGCGTCCAAGAAAATGGGACATTTATATGTACTACCCTTGATTTTGGCCATGACTGGCGTCATCATTTGCGATGTTCCCGACTTGTATTTGACCGTGCTCGGCGGCGCCATGGTAACATCGGTGAAATCAACTCGAAAAGTGATCTCTTCGATTTCGCGATCTTCATCAGTCTTATCACGGAGATTTTTCAATCGACCATCTACTGCGAAAATCTTGGTTACAATTTGTTTAATACCGACCTTGATGAATGAATTCATGCTATCGATATGATGTCCTGAGATTTTCTTGCGTCGAATCTCGGCGAATAATAAACTCATCATTTGCGCAGAAGATATATCGTCTATCTCAGAAGGTTGTTCCATCGGGTATTGTTTTTGGGGTGATGATTTGCGAGCCTCAGCCGCACCACTCGCGATGTGTTCGATAATTTCCTCTCTATCGAGATCAGGACCATCGAGGAGCAATCGCAGAATATCATCTACTTCATCTGCACCTGCTACCTGATCAGCATCCTCTCTGACCTCGAGATTAATGAACTCCTCGGCCGGAGCTTCCTTACCAATCTCCTCAAGGAGGGCAAGGATGTCGAGGTTAGTTATGTCATCAGCCGACATAGGGGCCGTATACTCTGCTGACATTTTCTGTTTAAAATGCGATGAACTATCATTCATCTTTGAAAATATGAATTGAGGCGGGCCTAAATTGCATACAAATGGCAACCATCGGCACAGGCTTTTACGCAAAGGTAGTAGGGGCGACCACGGCCGATACGGCTATAAAAATCATTCCCTGCCGATATTTTGCAAGCGCCATTCGTGAATATACACTGGTATCCGCATGTCGTCATCCTGCGATTATCCAGTTTAATGCGATTGGATGTGAGTCGCAGGATATAAAATTGTCCATGCACAAATATCCTACCGATCTCGACAAATTAATTAAGGCCGGACCAATATTGCCCGAGAATTACGCAAAAATGTCACATGATTTACTTTCGGCCGTGGCGTATTTGCACTCCCGGGGCATCATCCATTCAGACATCAAACCTAGTAATCTGCTAGTAACAAAGGATCTCGGCCTGGTTCTCGCGGATTTCGGCATATCATTGATGGCGGATGAGCCAAATCATAACACGTATATACAATCACCTGCGTACCGTGCCCCCGAGGTCAATTATGGTAGGTCAAAGTCATCATTTGATCAACGCGCTGATAATTGGAGCATCGGTTGCACATTATTTGAAATAATAACGGGAAAGGATTTCGTCGCCCCCGATGATACGTGGGATGATGCTACGTTACACATTTGCGCCGCATTTGGCCTACCAGTGTTCAAACATCGCACGGATCGGATAAAAATATTGGATTTTCTCTGCCCGGATTTCGTTCGAAGACACATTTTCACAAGAATTCCCGCCGGTTACCCGGCCGAGCATGTTGATTTGATGTGCAAATTTCTTATCCCGAACCGCTGCAAAAGAATGACACCCGCGTGCGCGTTGGCATTGCGCGGACAAAGGATTATAGTTGAAAAAATACGAATTCCCAGTCATGATCCAACATCCATGGGGGTAATTGTCGGGATCGATCGCAATGTAATCGCGCGAGTCACTTTTGACTGTTTATGTCTGGCAGAGGAGATATATATGCATGCGCGCGTCATTGATTCACCAGTATTCGTGCGATTGGCCGCGATTTATATAGCGGTCTGTCTGCATTCAAGTATTACCCCGCTTGATGACTATCTCAAAGAAAAAAGGTTGTATATTGAGGTCATATCGGTAGTAATGAAAATGTTACCTGGCTTGTCCGATTTATTTTTTCGCAGAGATGAAATCATGGCGCTCATGGCGCGGAAGATCGTATGAAATGGAACATTCGGCCCGGGTTTCGAGCGATTGGATCATGCCTAAAATCACGTAAAGTTGTATTAGATACGAGTACACACTGTCATCAACCCTGCGTGCCCGGGATAGCCGTGACAGGACAAGAATTGGGTCGCCCGGCTTCGCACTCTTGAGTAGCCCCGGGAGTTCGTCCCAATAGTTGCACTTCAAAATATTGATAATTTTATTCAGGCGCGACAGATAAATCGCCTTTTTCATAGCAAATTCATGGTCCGAAATGGGTGGTTCAGCCTTTGACACTATCGGAGTCATCAGCTCCTTCAGCCTATCAATGGTGATTATATGGATCATGACACTACTTTTGTCAGTTGGTTCAACTTTTTGTGTTTAATATGGGCAAAATTGAAAAACACCATCTATCAAAACAACACTCTGGCCTTAATCATGTCCCGACGAGCTCTCTACACCGACGTTATCATTGGCGGCGCCACTTTCCCTTTCAATCACACGGTTTTGAAGGAAATCCCTCTACTTAGGGAAAAGGACCTCGAGACAGCCCCTGTGGTGGTTGAATGCCCTATCAAAGGCGTAGACATGCGACACTTGTCCACTATTTCAAAGCTAGTGCGGGGGACAAAAATCATCCCGACTATCGATTTGATTTCCCACGCAGATGTTCTGACTGTGTTGAAATTGTCAAACTTTCTCGGCCTGGATTCCGCTCTGGTATCCTCAGGATTCGCTAACTGGACGACCCATAGTTATTGGACTAATTTATGGTCTCCTGAACATCTCTATTTGATTCACTGCGTAAACCCCGATCTTGTTGATTTCGGCAAGTTATTCAAGGATTGCCCTACAGCAGTCGAGTCCATTGCTAAATTCGCAGAATTACCCGAGGCCAAAGCACAACCTGCGACCCTCATTGAAGGTCTCATGTTCTTCGGTAAATATAATTTTGCGACATGTTTCGCAGAGAATAATCATGCGGTTCAAGCACAAATCAAATCTTTGGAAGATAGCCGCAAGAAAATTTGGAAGGCCTTTCTCTTAGATCCCCATTCAGGTGGTTTTAGCGATTACTTGCGATTTATTCCCACAAATCACACCGTGTGGAATTGCAAAGGAATATCTTCTGTCGAATCACCTGAGGCTTATGACGCCATTATCGCGCCCGCTGACGTGGCTCGCAAACAATTATCCGAGTTCACTTTTGGTCTCTTAGATAAATCGCCCAATGAAAATCTCGCGGGGGAGGAATTTCCCTTCGAAAATGTTGTTGTTGCGGGTGGCGGAGTAACCAAAATCCTCAGCCCCGGCTACAACAGAAGAAATGCGAGACAATCTGATGTCGACCTGTTCATAATCGGAAAGAATAATGAAGAGCGGGCGAGAGTTTTCAAGAAGGTTCTCGAATGGTTTCATTCAATGAATACTGAGACCGGTATGTCAAACACTTATTATGCCTTATGGGGCTCGGTCGTCTCAATTTACATTAAGGATATTCGCAGGAAATTCCAGTTGATTTCGATTAACATGAGTAATCCTCATGAAATTCTTAATCATTTTGACTTAACCCACATTCAATGGAGTTACAGTTCCGGACGATTTCTCGGTACCCCTGCGGCTTTCCTTGCCGCCCGTGAAAAGGTCGCAAGAGTTAACAACGCTAGTCGATTGAAGACCGCGCGTATGATTAAAGCACTTCATTGCGGCTATTCATTGCTCAAGACCGATGACATTGTTGAAAATTATGTCGACATTACTCCTCTCGTTGATGATCCTGGGTCACACCAAATGCAATCCCTTCTCAGGGAATTACACAAATGGTATTACCCGGTAACTGATCTTGACATGAGCCCGGAAGAAGAACGCCAGCACATTTTGAGTCAAATTAGTGAAGACTCCAATGCAACACTCGTAACTGATGATCCTAAATTTGTCATCGATAATGTCACCATTGGCGGTAATTTCGAGGACGGATATGAGTCAGTCCTCTACACCACATTTAACCCCGCGATAGTTGAAAACCGCGTAGTCGGTCGCAGAGTTCAAAGGATCACATTACGATCCAAACATGGACAAATTCGTCTCACCACGAGTATCATGAAGATCGCAAGAGTTATTGTTGCGGAAAGTGGTCTTACTATTATCGCAATTGCGGATGGCGCCTTTCGCGACTTTTGCAATATGCTCGAAGTTACCGTATATCGACTCTTCCGTCAACACGCCGTGACCAGACACTTAGTAAATGATAAACTTGAGATCTCTTTTGAGATTCCTCAACACAAACTTGACAAACAAATTACTAGTGGTAAGTCATGCCTACGTAACCAACGCGGGGCAGCGCTAAACATTGAAGAAGAATTGCATGTCGGCGATGATTTTCAAGTATTGTTCACGACAGACGTCATCGATAACACTGAGACTGGTGATAGGGCCATCGAACTCAGGCCATTAGTATTCGTGAAGTATGAAAAGTACAATATCGATCAACCGACCGAGGTCGCCGTTGAAGATATGCCCGCTGAGGAATTTGACGGTGAAATTACCTATGAAGATTAATGAGTGGACACTTATTTTTTGCCCCAGGTGGAAAAAATAAAGGCGTGAGGTCATTTACGCAAGGCATGCTGGATGCGTCTCTTGGGGAGGGTCGGCGGTTTCTTCACTTGATGAATCAGAGGAATTCTCACTTGATTCAGAGGACTTTTTCGGAGTTGGGTGAAGTGGACAATTTTCATGTTTGGTGGCAAAAGTTTTCAACCAATTGGTGAATTCACTGAAGGTCGATTTCTTGACATGAGATACTGATTCTTCAGTGAGATTCTCAGGAATAAGTGTCTCAAGTTCGCGAATACATTCAATGACCGCATCAATGGTTGTCACGCGTTTTCCTTCCCGAGGGAATTTTTCAAGAATCATGCCGTACTCGCCATAACTGGCATAGACTACATAGGCAGTATCGCCGGAAACTGGAGAGAGTTGTAAGAAGACAATCGATCCATATTTTACATCGCTAACGAGTCCAAGAGTGGTCCTGATCGCATATTTGTCGCTGGAGCATTGGATTTGAGTCTCAGGGAACACTCTGACAATGGGGCCAAACACAGATTGTGCCACGCCAACCAATTCCTTGCGAGTCTTTTTCAGATCATCGGCGCGGTCACGGTACGCTGATAAGGCATTCTCGACAGCTTCAAGAGCCGTCCCTTTAGCCGTATCAAGATGTTTTCTCGTCTCTTGGAGCTCTTTTTCAAGCTTGTCGAGGGAGTCCTTTTGGGAGGTGATGATGTTGCAGAGAGTGATGTGAACGAGATCGGAGGCCATTGTGTGGTTATCAATATGATGCTGTGCAGGATTCAATTTTTTATAAGACAGAAAAATTGAAATTGGTTACTTATTTCATGAAGAATCAATGGACGCTGCCCTCAAGATCCAATTCAAAAAACTACACCCTGCCGCAGTGGTGCCAAAACGGGCGACAAAGGACTCGGCGGGATTTGACTTAGTCGCGACTGAAGATGTGACCGTGTTCGGTGGCTTAGGGAATTTCATGGTTCCGACAGGGCTGGCTATTCAGATGCCTCCTGGTCACTGTGGAATCATCATGATGAGAAGTGGTCTGGCTGTTCGAGAACACCTCGCGGTCTCGGCCGGAGTCATTGATCGTGATTATGTCGGTGAACTCAAAGTCGTCGTGTTCCACACTGGAGGGGGTAAATCATCTTATACCATCCGCGCCGGGGAGAGATTTGCTCAGATATTGATCAAAAAAATATCATATGCGGACTCCATTGAGGTCGAAGAATTCGCCGACCTAACAAGTGAATCTCACGCCGGCTTTGGTTCGACCGGGAAATTCTAGACCAGGAATCCATATTTTTTTAATCTTGTCCGCATATTTCGATAATGCTTGCGATCTGGGCAATGATGAGAAGGCATCCCATGACGACCCAGAAATATGAGTCCCATGTGTGGCATCGACGTATGACATTCTGCGCATGAGTCCATGACTCGCCGAAGACTTCCATTTTTTCACGGATCGCGCTGGCGGAGTCTAACTTGCGAAGTTGTTCGACCCAGTCAGCATTGGCTAACACCATATTCCCTGCGACATTGATAGACCGGAAACTAGTCATACTATTAATAATCCGCATGGCGTTCCAGGCATCAGTATAAGATCCCTTGCGAGCTCGCCAAAATTCATCGAGGGTCATCGCAGCACACTCATCGGACTCATCGGCGAGAATGTAAAATGGGTGGCCAGTGATTGTGCGACCTTTCATGTGTTGTGCATAGAATTCAGTGTGTTCCAGGATTCCAGCATCAACCGCGTCGTTGCTAGAGTACGCAGCATAGAAGGCGAATAGGAAGAAGGTCACGTAGATGAGGAGCATCGGAAGATCACTTATTTCTTGCCGGGTTTCATATTTTTAATTTGAGCATTTTTTTGAATGAATTCATGGTCAGCCCCCTAATAGCCCTGCGTTCGGCCCGGCGGGCGAGTCGGATGGCCAGGGCCTCCTCCGTTTCCTCGATGGGCTCTTCATTATCGGCCGCAGTGATGTATTTGGCGTCTTCAATGTCTTCGGCACGTTGCTCAGCGGAAAAATACAACATTTCGAGCCGCGCGATAACATCATTTTGTCGTAATTTCGTAATGAGATAATATCCACAGGCCAACAGACTTCTGTTTTTTCCATCATCGCAGGCCACCAATATTTTGCATCCGGCCTTGCGCATTAGATCAATATCATTTGCGATGGTGTCCAACCGCGTGAATATTCTGGGAAATTCTTGTTCCATCAGCTCTTGATTTGGCAGAGGATAGTAAAAATATTCTGCGCCGGGACACTGTGGAAGTGGTTTCAATGGGTCGACTGTGCCAAGCCAGATTACCCTGGTGAACCCTTGGTCGCGAGTGAGGGAGGTGACGACCGCGAGATCGCCGACGAAAATTCCTTCGCTAACTTGCCTTGCCATGTTCTCACTTAATTATGAGGTCGTCTAAATCATAATTTTATGTTAGAAACCGGGAAGGCTTTCATGTGATGGATTCATCCCCGCAGAAATCGGCACGGAGGCTCCGCCAATGAGACTACCCTCGCAGACAAGATGGTCCCATGAAAAATTGCGATTTTAAAACCTATGCAGGCCGGGGATTATTACCCGCGCAATGTTCGTCCTTGCAACCATATTTTTAGATGTTCGGTATTATTTTTTTCATGTTGGACAATTCATTTCCGTTATTACGTAAAAGATCACTGCATAATTGTCGCTATGTCCTTTCTTGGGACGGATGATGTTTTTGGAACAGCCCCACGTGGGTTGGACGTGGGTGTAAAACTTTCAAATATTACTCTCGACAGTATCACTGCGACTAACATCACTGCGACTAATACAACCCTTCGTGACAACGCGACGTTCATCAGGGACGCTACTGATGCTACCATTCGCATTGGTTTCAATGCCGCTGGCGCCACCGGCACTACGGCAACCCTGCGCACGGCACAGACCGCAAATCGTACATATACCATTCCTGATTCTGGTGCTAATGCTGATTTCGTGACCACCGAGGGTGACCAAACGCTCAACGGGCAAAAAACAATCCCAACTTTATCAACTGATCAGATCACGGAGGCCACTCCAGGCGCAGGAATCAATCAGACTGCTGCGTTCTTATCATTGAATAGTATGACAATAACGCGTAATGATGGCTATGTTCAAACCATCGATGACACTCCAGGATCTTCAATATATATTATCCCGACCACGACCAACTCCGTGTGTCTTATCCGGGCCGAGGTGATAGCCACGACTTCCGCGGGCGACGTAGCACTTTTCAGGATATCATCCCGTGTCAAAAATATCGCCGATATCCTCACCGTTGATGCTATCGCAATTGATACCTGGTCGGACATTGACGCGCCACTCGCAGGCGTAAACGCAGACATCGTTGCCGCGGGTACAAATATTGTGGTCGAGGTCTTGGGACTCATCGGGTTGACTATTGATTGGAGAGCAGTGGCGATCTACACGACCATGGCGTTTTAGAAAAAATAAATAATTGATCCCCGGGTTAATTAATTAATCATGCGACCGGCGTGTCATATCTATGTACTAAGTAACGGTACCAATGTGCGACTGTCGCAATACAAGATCGGTGTTCACACTGGTGACCGGGCGAAGTTATTACGCAGGTATAAAACACCATTGATTGATCCTACTGTTTATGCATTTCAACCCTGCGTAAGTCCCATAATCGAGCGAATTATTCTTGCGACCCTAGACGGCCAGCGAGTTAGAGATCCGGCGGGCAAGAAAACCGAGTGGATTCATGCGCCATTATTAGATATACTAAACGCGGTGTGTCGCATCATTCACGAAACTAATGCCGCGGTCGCAGTGAATATCAAGGTGGAAAAATGATTTTACTACGTATTTTTTGACGGAAAAAATTACAATGTGAGATCGATGAAAATTTCTTTCGATCGAAACACAAACCAATGGGGATACATTCTCATCCCATCACCACCTTGCTGATACCTGCCAAGATCTGCGTACTCCGTAAGTTCTAGACCATTTTTGTCGGCCATTTTTATCATGTCGGATAACATCCATGCGTATCGGTGATATTTATTCCTCTGCGTAAGATTAATAGCGAGAGCCAGAGTTGTGCAATGTTCAAAGAGTATCTTCATTCTGGGCTTAGTATTTCTCCAGTTTGACATACCATCATCGATGACCACCTGTGATCTGCGCCTCTTGCCCGAGTATTTCACGATTCCGTCCACGCATCTTTTGCGAATTTGTTTATGTTCACCCATGGCCGCAAAATCCCGCTTGTTTTTTGTGAAGGCGTGAATTTTGCCTTTGTAACCTTTTTTGATAAAATGCCTAGAAGTTTTACACCCAGCTGCATCCATAACCGTAACCTTTGGTGGTAATCGACATGTTTTCATGTGAGCCATTGCGCGACTGACCACTTTTTCATTAAAGGTCAGCTTGGCGAGTGGATCAGTTTCGACGTAAGTGGCCATAGTGTTTTGCAATGTTAATGGACCACAATTTCAATTTTTTCTGCGTAAAATATGAAAATTACCCTGGCACAAATTGCAAATCTGGTATTGATATTACTATGGCCACTTACGTCTATTCGATTGATGGGATCTACAAAGAAGTCTGTACTGCCGACTGTGGCCGGGATACATGTGGCCGGGCACATCCTAATGCGGCCGGGTCACAGGTAAAGCACCCTAAATGGTGTCTCAATGGCGCCATTCGCGGATGCACGTCGCCCGACTGCGCTTTCAATCATTTCAGAACCGAGGCCCACTTTGTTAAATACCGCGCTAATGATACTCGATGGGCGGCTAACAACAAAAATCTGATTACGAAATACAAGAAGGCCAAGGGTTACTTTCCTGCGATCGAAGAAGATGAGCCTGTGACACCTCCCGGCATCGTGTATTTTAACACGCATTTGCACCCAGTCCATGGAAATTTTCCTCCCCTCGGTAAAAAATAAATAGCCGAGAACTTATTTTTTTCAAAGTTTTAGTTCTTTTACCGCGTAAAAATCACAGTTCAATATTGGCTCGCCGGAATTTAACATCTACTGGTGTGTACCAGACAAACGTCGCGGTCTCGACCCACTCAATCTTGTCGGGCAGACCTGCGCAAACCAGGCGATCATGGAGATCGCCAATCAGATGCGGAGCCTCCTCATGCGTACAGGAATACCAGAAATGGCGATACAATGTTGGTGCAGCGATCAAAAATGGCAAGGATTTCCAGCTTTGAGGGGCGGGGGTGTCCATGGGATGTTCATGATATGAACATTGGACTTCATATTTTTTACGCGGGGGATATTATAATCCCATCATGTTTGTCTGGATAGCGCTGGCCATCGTCGCTCTCATCTGGTTTTTATGGTACAGACCGCGTGAATTATTTCATGCATCAACATTTTCGCTGGGATCATATGATCCTAATCTATACCCGAGTGAAATAACTCGCAGCCCATAATTATATTTCTTAAGTTATGATCTGATGAAGTACGGATATTTCATCATCGCAATCCTCTATCTGATACTGGTCAACAAGTACGTCGGCAAGGATGACCAACTCCCCATGATTTATGGCGCAGCAGCCCTCACCTACTTAGGGATGGCCTGGGGCGTGGAAGTCGCGGGTTTCAAACTTGACTAATTTTCCTCAAAAAATCTGTTTTGATAATGTATGAACATGAGTTGGCTAGAGACATTCTGCGCGCTCGCGGTAATCGCAGTTATCATTTGCATCATCACATATGACCCATCGCATTTTGCGCAACCCAATCCAGAGGTCGATCCTGAAGTTGTGGAGTTTGTTTTCAACCAGACACCCAATGGTGTTTCCGTCGATCTCTGCGAATACCTAGGCAAGAAATTATTGCTCGTTAATGTTGAAGGTGACTACATGGCGGCCGCATACGATCTTGATGGAAGGCTAATTGGTTATCCTTTCGGGGGTATCACTGGAAAAGGTGATCAATCATTTCTTGACTGGTTTGCGTATGCAAGGACAATACGCAGACTGAAAGATACGCAATAATTTCTCATCGTTATTATTTTTTGACGTATATATTATTATCATCAGATGTGGCGACCAGGAAGTGTTTGGCCATCTTCAAAATTCAAATCATTTGCCGCTATCCCTCAGGACGTGTTTATTTTTGACATCGTCAATGGTGT
>Ga0172380_10005995_pt1 | contig 14384 bp, 27 predicted proteins | sample Leawe162metaG_FD_119747 | JGI IMG/M metagenome (GOLD analysis project Ga0172380, IMG submission 119747) | Leachate microbial communities from a municipal landfill in Southern Ontario, Canada - Leachate well 162 metaG | ecosystem: Engineered > Solid waste > Landfill > Unclassified | place...
GAAAACCTGAAACAAAATCAAAGTTTTCGTCAGCTTGTGGCTGTGGAGCATAATTTAAAAAAACAAACTCATGGATAAAAATATATGGATTGGCTTAGGTATAGTCGCTTTAGGAATATATCTCGGAAAAACATCGGCAGATAGTGGTAAAAGACTTGGAATCATTGATGATGTTAGGGATAAGATGAAGTAGTTTTTTTTATTTTTTTATCTTAAAATCATCATAAAACCCCTGTCCCTTTAGGGGCGGGGATGAATGATTGTTCAAATATCAGGGACAATGCTATATTCTTCAGGAGATAATAGGGTTTCAACAGCATCTAAACAAGATGTTCAGATAGCTAATTTCGGAGCGAAAGCCGATGAAGTAGCGACAAGTGATACAGGTACTTTCTCTTTAATAGCATTATTTAAAAGGCTTTTACAAGGTATACAAACATTAATTGCCACAACAACATCAAATTCGGCTATAAAATATTCAGACAGTCCTAGTTTAGATGCTTTTGGAAGGTTACGAGTATCTTCATTAACAACATATCTCGATGTAAAACAAATCGGAGGATTTCCTACTTTATTTGTTGATACAGAATTAATAGGAACTGGATTAAGATTAAGTGAGGCTTCTAATTCAATGAGTGTAATGACAGTTACAGCTAATGGTGATGCTGTAATTTGTCAAACTAAACAAAGAAGTTTATATCAATCAGGAAAAAGTCAGCTTATTTTCTTAACTTTTTACGAATTTCAAAGTGTTGCTAATATTCAAAAAAGAGTTGGATATTTTTCAAGTTCTACAACTACTCCTTTTACTACCGATTTAGATGGTTTATTCTTTCAGTCAGATGGCACAGGGATAAGTATTAATGTCTATAAAACAGGAACGACAATCAACTCTTCTCCTGTTTATCAATCATCTTGGAATCTTGACAAAATGGATGGCACGGGAGCAAGTGGTATTGATTTAAACTTCTCTAACAGTCAAATTGGAGTTATAGACTTTGAGTGGCTAGGTGTTGGAAGAATACGATTTGGATTTAGTGTTAATGGACTTGTTTATTATTGTCACGAAGTTTTAAATGCTAATAATATTATTGGAACATACATGACTTCTTCTAATCAGCCATTACGTTGGGAAATAAGAAGAACTTCAGGCAATGGGTTACAATCTTTTAATTGGATATGTGGAAGTGTAAGTAGTGAAGGAGCAGTTAACTAGATTGGTAAACTATTGAGTGTAAATACAGGCATTAATTTTATCAATGCCAACACAATAGGAATAACTTATGCTTTAATTGGATTAAGATTAAAAGCTACTGAATTACACACAATTGTACAAACTTTAAGTTTTTCTCTTTTGGCAGGAACTAATGATAATATGATTTATACCCTCATATTAAATCCTACCGTTGCAGGAACATTTACTTATGCTGATGTTACGAACTCCAATTTACAGGCAGCAATAGGAGCAGCAGCAGGAACTAATACTGTAACTGGAGGAACTAATATAACGAGTGGTATGGTAGCAGGAAATTTAGCAAATTTTGCGGCAGTTGATTCAAGTTTAAGAATTGGTTCATCAATTGCAGGAACGTTAGACACAATAGTTTTGTGTGCAACTCCTTTAAGCACAGGGCTTGATGTTTACGCATCTTTAAATTGGAGAGAATTTAATTAATATGGGATTTATAACAATCACAACAACAGAAAAAAGAATAGATGTAGAGTTTAGCGATTTAGCACAGTATTCTAAAATAAATAAATGTTCGTATAAAAGAAGTGGACTTGTTGCCGTATTCTTAAATGACGAATATAAATGGGTATCTGTTACTGTTATTGGTGAAAGACCAATTACATTAGATTGCAATATGGTTAATGGACTAAAGGTTGAAAGCGTTGATGGAGTTGCAATAACATCAAATGAACAACTATTTGATATACTTAAATTATTAATAAACTAAAAATTTCAATAAAATAGGTAGATATTGGTTTATTGATTTCTTTTTTTTATTATTGCAATGTCATTAACCAAATATCATGATAATAACGTTCAAACCCTTCGATAGAGATAAAAATATAGGAGTTCATTACAACTATTGTATGAACCTATTAAAACCGGGTGATTATGGAGTATTTGTGGATGGAGATACTCAATTTTTAACATATAAATACGGTAATCAATTATATGATGTAACAGACAGATACCCCTCAATTGGTGTATTTACTTGTTATACCAATCGTGTAGATTGTAAATGGCAAATATTACCGAATGTTGATAAAGATTCAAATGATATACTTTATCATAGAACATTAGCTCAAATTCAAGAAGATTCATATTATTGTAAAATAAAAGATATTACTAATCTTTCTTCAATGAGTGGAGTTTTTATGATGATTAAAAAAGAATTTTATGACGAAATGGGTTCTTTCCCCGAAGAAGGCATGTTAGGAATTGACAATCATCTACATAAAAGAGTTAAAGAGTTAAATCAAAAAGCTTATTTAATTGAAGGTCTTTATATCTATCATTATTATAGAAATAATAATAGAGAAGGACATAAACATTTATTAAAATGATAATAATAACAAGTGTAGGAAGAGCAGGGACATCATTTTTAGCTGAGTATTGTAAACAGGTTGGCTTAAATATAGGACAAGTTAATTGGGTGGAAGAATATAGAGCAGGAAATGAATGTAAAGATACTGTAAGGATTAATAATATTCTAAAAAATAGAATATTAAAAAAAGAGAAATTACTTGATGAAATGATTTTAAATCAAATCAAAGAATTAAAAAATGATATAGTAAAAGACCCACAATTTTTAATTTATCCTCAAATTATTAACATTTGGTTAGAAGTTAGAAGGGATTTAAAAGTAATATTCTTAACAAGAGAACACCAACAAATAGTTGATAGTTTAAGAAAAGTACCTACTATGAATTCGCCTGTTTTTAGAAATCACACCGATTTAATATTAGAACATGAAATTGATTTTAAAAAAACATGCAACTCATTAGATTTAGAATTAATAGAATTTAAATATCCCGATTTTTTATCTTCTTTTAAAGAAGTTAATTTAGTTTTAGAATCATTTTCTAATAAAGAATTAAAAAATGAAAAACTTTGGAATAGATTAGTTTCACAAAGACCTTTAAGATGATAAAAATTCTCAATACTACAAATAGTTTAAAATCTATTACTGATATATTAGATAGAGGTGAAAATGTTTATTTTAGTAGATATGGTGATAATGATATTATGATGATGTCAGGAACTAGATTGGATAACTCACCACTTGGAAGTGAACAAGCTTTTGGAGGAAATAAAACAATATTTTCTATTGAACTGCAAAGAGAGCTAATTGAGGCTTTTCAAATAAACAACCCAAATTATTTAATAGGAGTAAGTTGTACTTGGGAAAAAGAAATAGGCATGGATAAAGGGTGTTTTGAACCATTTCCTTATAAAAATCAATTAGAGCAAAAAATTAACTTATTTACTAATAAAGAGGAGTTTTTAATTCCAATTTTATTTCATTATTTAATTTGTTTTAAACCTCAAATATTTGATTTATTTGTAGAAAAGTATATTAAAACAAGAAATGTTTTATTTGTAGGTTCTTCTGACAAAGAACACGTAGAAAAATTAATTGGACATATAAACCATTATGTTGAAACTCCTAAAACTACTGCATATAATCAGATAGAAAATATTTGGTCTGAAATACTTATTGTTTTAAAAAATAATCCTGAAATAGATATGATAATTCCGACTTCAGGACAATGTAGTAGGGTTTTAACTAAAAGACTTTGGAATTATAAAGGATTAAATATCTCGGTAATTGATATGGGTAGTTTATTTGACGGACTTTCAACAACCCCAACAAGAACTTGGATTAAACTGAAAGGACATTTACTTAGAGAGAGATATAACTCTCTACCCTAAAGGGAATAGGTTTTTTTCGCTCCATTAAAATAAAAAAAGAATGAAAGATTTAGATAGATTAGCCATAAAATATGGGACAGATAAACACATGAACCATCATGGTTTTGTAAAACATTATGCCGCTCATTTTGGACATCTTAGAGGTAAAAATATAAATTTACTAGAGATTGGAGTGAAAAATGGTGCTTCATTAAAAATGTGGCAAGAGTATTTTCCTACTATACATATAACAGGAATAGATATTTTACCCAAATGTAAACAATATGAAAAAGATAATATTACTATCTATATAGGAGACCAAAATAGTGAAGGATTCCTTCAACAAGTAGGAATAGGTAAAGGTGATTTTGATATAATTATTGATGATGGAAGTCATAGATGGAACTCACAAATTGAAGGATTTAAAACACTATTTCCTTATTTAAAAAGCGGAGGTATTTATGTAATTGAAGATTTACATACCAGTTTTGTTGGTGTAGGAAATAGAGAAGGTGATAATATATATAATGTTGGACAACAAACTTGTATGGAGTATTTACATGAATTAGCAGATAATTTAACCAAGTCAAGAAATAAAGCTAATAAATCAGTAGATTTTGAGTCAATACATTTTTATAAAGCAATGGCTGCAATAATTAAATCATGAAACAAAGATATGATATAAATCCAAATACAATAGAGAGAATGGAAGAGTTTTATTCTCAATCTAAAATGAGTCCAGAAAAAGAAAGAATAAATGAGTGGATGTATCCCTATTTACAACCTTTAATACCATTAAGAGGAAAAGTATTAGATGTTGGGTGTGGTATGGGTAAAACTCTTGAATGGATTAATTCTAAAAATAAAAATTTAGAGTTGATAGGTCATGATATATCCACTGTAGCTATAAAAAAAGCAATTTCTTTTTATCCTGAATTTAAATTTGAGATAAAAGATTCATCTAATTGGGACTCTGAAAATGAATTTGATTTAATTATCAACTCTCAAACATTAGAACACGTAGATGACCCAGTGAAAATCATATTAAATATGAAAAAGGCTCTTAAAGTGGGAGGTACATTATTTATAACTGTTCCTTACCCCGGAAGTTCTTTAGATAGAGGGGTTAAATTACACCATTGGACATTTTTCCCTAGTGATTTTATTAAATTATTGGGAGATATTAATTCTGTCAAAGAAGGTAAAAATCATTTAATTATAATTTGGAGAAAAAAATGAACTACGCAATAAAAGAAAATCAAACACTTATAAGAAAACAATTTTATCTAGGAGAACCTATTGATATTTGTGTAGTTAGTTGTAATAGATTAGTTTATTTACAAAAATGTATTTGGAGTATAGTAGCTAATACAACTGTACCTCATAGAATTTTTGTTATAGATGATAACTCAAAAGATGGAAGTCAAGAATGGTTGGCTAATATGTTAAAAAGAAATATCATCCATAAAGTTGTAATAAACAAAATAAATAAAGGTACTGCTTGGAATTTTAATCATATAATAAATAAAAGTAGTTCAAAGGCTTTTGTTATGACAAATGAAGATATGTATTTTCATAGATATTGGGATATTGCAACAATACATATTATAAATAAATTCAGTGATGCCGGACTTGTTTCTTTTTATAATTATACAAGATATGGAGTTGATGAAGGTGTAGAACAATTAGATGAAGTTACTTTAAGTGTTCCAAGAACAGGGTTAGGAGCTTGTTTGATTGTGAGAGAATTATTTGATAAAACAGAAGGGTTTATATTGCCTGAAGGTCATTTAATGGGATTTTTTGCTACACCTTTTTGTGTAAGAGCTAGTAAAGTTCCTATTTTAAGAAATAAACATTATGCAACTATTCCTTATTATGCTACTCACATGGATATTCCCTCAAATAGATTAAGTGAAAGAGAGAGTTTAGAAGAATATGGAAATATGAGAAAGAAAAATAAAAGAGCCAAAGGCTCATAATGTATGGTAAAATATGAAATTCCATATAATACTGATACAAATATTGGCGTTTATTACAATGAATCAGTTAGCAGATTGCCATCCGATGATGATTATGTTTGTTTTGTAGATGGAGACACAATTTTTACAACAAATAAGTGGGGTCATCAAATAGAAGATATTATTAGAATTCATGGGGAAAATTTCGGATTATTTACTTGTGTTACTAATAGGCTAGGCAGAATAGAGCAGACGATAGCAAATACATGGGAATCTGATGATATGAAATTTCACAGGAACGTAGGTGAGATTTTATATAAAAAAAACTATTCAAATGTAGTAGATATTACCAAAGGAAAACCGATGGGAGGAGTTATGATAATGATAAGGAAAGGGGTATGGAAAAAAGTAGGTGGATTTCCCGAAAAAGGATTATTAGGGGTTGATAATGAAATATTTTTTAGAGTTAAAAATAAAGGATTAAGAATAGGTATGTTGAGTGGAGTATATTTATACCATTGGTACAGAGGAGGAAATTCTGCTAATAAATTAATTTAGTACTTATGTCTAAAAAAAACGCCATATACACGTGCATATTTAATAATCATGACACAATAAAACCTAATCCTTTTATTAATCAAGATTGTGATTATATTTTATTTACTGATGTAGAGACGTTAGAAAATAAAGTTCAATCTGAACTGTTAAATAAATCAAATTGGACAGTAGTCATTCTGAATTCTGAATTTACTGCAAGAAAGCTTGCAAGAGAAATAAAGATTAGAGCTTATGATTTTTTAAGTGATTACGAAAGGACAATTTGGATGGATGGCTCATTTCAACAAATTGGCGATGCAAATGAATTCTTCAATATGTCCAACGAAAGTTTTATCGCGTTGAATCATCCTGTAAAAAAATGCGCTTACAAAGAAGCTCAAGCTTGTATTACGAAAGGACTAGACGATATTATTACAATTAATAGTCAGGTTGATAGATATAAATCTGAGGGATACCCTCCTGATAATGGTCTTATTATGAGTGGAATTTTATTAAGAGATAACAGTGAAAAATCTACAATAATTTCAAAAAAATGGTGGGAAGAATTAAGTAAAGGCAGTGTGAGAGACCAAATAAGTTTTAATTATTCTCTTTGGAAAACAAATCAAAAAGCTCATTTTATAGAATTCAGTTCAATACAACATATATTTAAACATCACCTACATATTCAAAAATGATAATCAATAGAAATAAATGTAAAAATTAACCTAAAAAACAATAATTATGAAGAGATGGGACATTATTAACAAATACATAACCAAAAATGAATATAAAGACTACCTTGAGATAGGAGTAGAGTCAGGTCTTTGTAGAGACTACATAGTAGTTCAAAATAAGACAACAGTTGACCCAGACAAAAGAGCAAACAATCCAACTCACAGAATGACTTCGGACGAATTTTTTAAGCAAAACAAACAGCAATTTGATGTAATATTTATAGACGGACTACATCATGTAGAACAAGTGTTTAGAGATATTTCTAATTCATTAAGTGTTCTTAAAGACGGAGGAATGATATTCTGCCACGATATGCTACCCACCCAAGAGAAAGTTCAAGCAGTGCCAAGAATAAATGCTACATGGACAGGGGATTGTTGGAAAGCGTGGGCAAAATTGAGAGGAACTGCAACAGACCTTGAAATGTTTATCGTTAATGACGATTGGGGTGTGGGAGTAATAAAAAAAGGAAAACAAGAAATAGTTCCTGAGTTAAATATTGAAATAGGGAAAATGGATTGGAATTTTTTCTGCAAAAACAAGCATAAATTTAATATAAAATCGGTAGCAGAATTTGCCAAATTTTAGTTAAAGCAGGTATTTTTTTTAAAAAGTCATTTCCTCTGTGGGAGTGGCTTTTTTGTTTTTAGTCACTCTGTTTTTCATCGGTGTCGAGGGATATGTTGTATTTTTTAATGAGTTCTTCTGATAGAATATCCACTAAATCTTTCCCGTCTTTGTTTTTTAGTTCAAGTTCAGACTCCATGTACCAATTGAAAACAAGCAAAATGGTTTGTTTTTTTGTTAGTCTAATTGTCGCCATCCATTGAGATATGCTTGATTTTTAGATTCATCCGTAATGTTTAATAGTTGAATCACTTTATCTCTAAACTCCCTGTCGTTTAAATATAACTCGTTTAGTCTTTTGATTTCAGCCACAACGTATTCGCAATTTTCTAATCTTGCATTAATCTGAGTTTCGTCCATGTTTTTTTTTGAAGTAAACTACAAATATACAAACATCAAGGCAATTCCAACTAATATTTCAATTATGCCAATCCATTGTGCTACTATTCTACCTCTGTTAGCGAACCAACGTGGCTTCCAAAATTGCAATAAAACCTTATTATTTATTTCTAAGGCAACCTCCGACTTATTACCATAATCAATATCTAATTTATCATCGGATAGTAATCCTCCCGTTACTCCTCTTTGATAATGATAAGAGGCAGCAGTATAAGAGCCTATTGTAATCAGAGAAGTTATTCCGAGTTGAATTAGTATGTTTTGCCATTCAAATGTAGGATTAAGTAGTCTGCAAATTGAAAATAATAGAAAAAACACTCCAATTGTTTGTGTGTACCAAGCGGGCGTTTCAATAAAATGTAAATTCTTTATAGGCTTTTCTAATAATGGAGGCAAAGGATTACTGTTTTTATAATAAAAACAACCGTTTTTTCTACCGCTAATAACCGTTCTTGCAATGAAACATCCTATCGCAACTAAAATGTAAATACTAATTTCTATTTTCATGTGATTTTGAGTTTAATCATTCGCAAAGAGACCTAATTTTTTTGTTTTCGTTTATGACTATAGAATCGCAAGGAATGAATTTTATCCTCACACCATTTTTATAAAACCCGACTCCTTTCATGTTTTTACAAAATTTTTCTTTGGCAGTCTTTCTGCATTCATCGGTATAGTATTTTTTATATGTAGAACTATTTACCGTGTCTATGCCGTATGATTTATAACATTCAGAATAAAATGATTCCATTTTTGAACTATCACATATTGTCATGGTTTCTATTTTTGTTTCTGTGCTTTTTTGAATTTTTTCCGTGTAGAAAGATGCAAGGAAAAATATAGATAGTATCAGTAAATTAATTCTCATGTTATAAAATCTTAGTTAAGCAAATAACTGTCAAAGTTATACAAATTAATGACAAAATTAGTGAACATATTGCAATTTTGTATGCTTTTTTTGCTCTACTACTGCTTCTCCTTTCAATTTCGTAATATCCCATTTTGTTTTTTTAAAAATATGGTCAACTCCATATTCCATCTTTAGTTGTGCCGTGATAGGTTTGATTTTAGCTTCAAACAATCGCTGTTACTATTGAGTTTGAGATATTCCAAATTTCCAAAAACATCTCTCCACTACGTATCCGATAGGCACGGTTGCAATATCCTAAATTAAACGTGTTCCAAATTTTGTTTCTTCTTCTTTAAATTTGATTAAAGGAACTAATTTTTCAAGTACACATTTTTCACAAACTTGAGCAGTCCATTTCGTTAAGTCATTTTTGCTATAATAGCCCCAATTGGCTTGTAGTCTCATGTATTCAAGATGGTCATCAATTTTGCAACTTTTTTCACAAATATCACAAATGATGTTTACAACTTCCTCTACAGGTTGTTTCTTTGTTTTTTTTATTTCCATTTTAAATGTTTTAAACCTTAACGTCTAAGTTATTTGGCACTTCTTTAACTGCTTTTAGCCAAATGTTTTGCAGAATTTTATCCATTTCTTCTCGCGCTGATAAAGAAGCCTGTCTAACTTTCATAATTTTTTGAACTTCAATAGTATTTGGATAATATTGATTATTATTAATATCAATTAGAGCCATTTCAACAGGATTAATATCTGTTTGAAAATGCACTTGGTCTTTTCTTTTTCTTTTTACTAAAATATAATGGTCTAATCTTGTGGGCGATATAACATCTTCCACATCCCATAATTTTTCATTAAACCAAACTTGTGCTTTAATTTCTTCCATGTTATTTGTTTTTATCGGTTAATTTAGGAATTGAATTTGTTATATATTGCTCATTAACAGTCATATTCTTATTTGTATGAAATTTATCATTAAATTTAAAGCAATCAACTACTTTTGTTTGTCCTTCAAAAAAGCAAGTGACTTCGTATTGATTGTCTGGATTAAATCTTGAATAAACTGACATACTCTCACCCCTGAAGGGAGTGAGGTTCTTTAGGCAACGCTTGTGACAACTCACTACGTTTGCGCCTAACAGTGATGTCCGTCACTGCAAAATTCTTAATGTTTTCAGCAGCATTTTCATCTCTATCGTGTAGTTTTCCGCAACTTGCACAAACCCATTCTCTATCTTTGAGAGTTAGGGTTTTGTTAATTGCTCCACAACAGGAACAAATTTTGCTACTTGCCTCAAAACGACCAATTTTCAGAAGGTTTTTTCCGTACCATTCTGATTTGTACTCTAATTGTCGGAAAAACTCACCCCATCCACAGTCTAAAATCGCTTTATTTAACCCTGATTTTGCGCTCTGTCCGTTTGGTAGATATTTCCCGTTTTCGTCTTGTTTTGGTTTGCAAGTTGCTGACATTCCTTTGATATTCAATGTTTCTACACAAATTGTATCGTACCGTTTGACTATCGCGGTTGTACATTTATGCAAAAAATCATTACGCTGATTTCTAACTTTTTCGTGTAGTTTTGCAACTACTAATTTTTGTTTTCTGTAGCTTCTACTTTGTTCATCCCACTTTTTACCTTTTTTATACCGTCTTTTCATGCGGTTTTGTTCGGTTTTTAGCCTATCCAAACAACGCTTTAGGTATTTAGGATTTTCTATTTTTGTATTATCAGAAAGTACCGCAAAAGTCTTTACTCCTACGTCAATTCCGACTGCTGTTTCTTTTACAATGGGTTGTTTTTTTGGTGCTAAAACACCCGTATCGACTAAAATAGAGACGAAATATTTACCTGATGGCATTTTGCTTACAGTTGCCTGTTTTACAGTTCCTTCAAATTTTCTATCCCTGCAAAATTCAACTTGACCGAGTTTTGGGAGTTTTACTACCCAATTTTCAAAATCCACTTCAACAGCCACGGGAATTCTAAAACTTTCTTTTCCTCTACGTCTTTTAAATGTCGGAAAATCGGCACGTCCTTTAAAAAAATTAGTGTACGCATTATCTAAATTTGACAAAACCTGTTGCAAACTTTGTGATGGCGTTTCTTTCAGCCAAACTGTTTTTTCGTCCTTTTTTAAGTCTGTTAGCTGTTTGCTTAAATCAAAGCACGTCAACGATTTACCTGACTGATACGCCATGATTTTTGACTCCAAAGCCAAATTATAGACGAATCGGCAATTTCCCACAATTTGATTTATGTGAATTGCTTGATTTTCAGTCGGTAAAAGTTGATATTTATATGCTTTTAACATTCAATTGCAAATATAGTATTTTTTCTTAAACTAAACAAATATATATTTAAAAATAATCGGAATTCATTATGTGTCAAATTCATCCCCTGTCTGAAGACCCAAGTGTAGGGGTTTTCTTTGACGAGGAATCATAAATTTAATTTTAATAATTATTAAGCATTTCTACCAACTCTTTATGTGTTATTTCTTTCGACACAACTCTTCTTATTCTTGAAGTTGCTCGTTTTTCATCTTTTCTAACATGCCCTCCCCATTCCCCATTTAAGTACGAATTTTGCTTATTACCTACTCTTATTTTTGCCATTTTAATATAATTTAATTGAAGGATGTTCTTCTATTGAAACATATTTTTTGCAAGTCATAAACATAGTGTCAAGAACCATATCGAGCAACTCTTTTTTAGTGTCTTTGCAGCATAATTCTATGAGCGTACCATATCCTAAATAGATGGAGCGAGAAGCGTATCTCCAACCGTACCATTTTTTGAGTTGGAGAAGATAGTCTTTCACTGTACCATCTTCGTTACATCTTTCTACAAATCGTATTGTGATTTTTCTAATCTTTTCCATTGTTTTTCGATTGATTTTTTAATCTTTCAAGTTCAAAACCTAATTCCATTCTTGCTTCGCAGCAATAACTATAGGCATTTGTCCTTGCAATGGCGAATTCACGACTTAAATCTTTGGTAGGTAAATCTTTAATTTGAATAGTCGCTTTTTCAATTTCTTGCCTTAACCAATCAACTTTTTCGATATGATTCAAATTAGCGTAATTTCCGATATGGTATCCGTCAGGGTCGATTGGAAAAATTTTACCATTAGTTTTTACATTGAAATTAACTTTTTCGGCAGTCGGTTCAATATCGTCTACTGTTTTTCTTTTCCCGTCATTCAGATATGCTTTGTCTCCTAACTCTGACAGGCACTTTCCGAGCCAAGCCTTCGAGAAGATTAACTTTTTTGCACAAGATGCAGTTTCTTCAGATTGTTTTTCGTACATTGGTATATTTTCTCCAACACGAGAATTTTCTCCAAAATTATGTGTTATAATCGGGGTTAAGTCATTGGCTAACCGAGAAAATCCATCTAATAAAAGTCTAATCTCTTTAATTGTGTTTATCATTTATTTTAGTTTTATTTTTTATAAAAAAGTTTAATATTTTAATTGAAAAATGAGTTGTACGTCTGAATATAAATGTAATAAAAATAACTATTCCTTCCAATATCAGTACACAAATAACCAATATAGTGCAAAGTATTATCATTACAATCTCGTAGAACATTTTTATGTTTTTTTAATAATTTTAAATTGGAGGTATCCATTCGGGAGAACCTTCAATCATTTCTCTTGTAGGTTCAACAAATATAGTTTTATTTGCTGCAATCTTTTCGGACTCTTTAACTTCTTTTTTCATTTTTTTTAAAAGTTCTCTTTCAGCTTTTTTACCCATACTTTGTGTTGGTAATTCAGAAGGTTGACCTTGTTTTTCGTCAATTTCAATAACAGGTTGTTGTGCCGTATTGTTATCTTCAACTGAATCTGTAAGTGGCACATCATCTACCCAACCATCATCTGACTTAGACACTTCTAAAAGATTTTGTGCTTCTTCTTCAATTTTAGAATTTTCTAAACTATCATTTCCAACATTTTTCATGATATTAAAAAGTCTTGCGTAAACATCTTTTTGTGTACGGGCATCAAAGAGTGAGTTGTGTTTATATTTTATTGCTTCTGCTTTTTTCACAGCAGCGTTTTCTACAATAGAACCTTCGCCATAAGCAAATTCTTCTCTATCTACATCAGGGTCTAATTTGCATAATCTGAGTGCTGTTACTAAATCCATAGGTAAATAATAAACGAACTTAGGCAGGTCGAAAGCGTTTCCGAATATACTTATAAACAATACCCAATCGTATGAGTGGCAGTCACCCCACATTTCAATTCCATTTTCTTGATATTTACTTAACCAATCGAAAAGTGTTTGTGCGATTAAATCTATGTCTCCTTTAACGTAAACTATTTCGTCATCAGGATTATAATCGCGGCTAAAAACATAATCGTGCAAAATAAGTTTAGGCAGGACTCTTCCTGCTAAAAAACCGTCTATTTGTTGCTTGTCATAGTCGGTAAATTCAGCATAAAATTCTTTGCCGTCTTCTGCAACCAATCCAATTGATATAGCAGTGGTTAGTTTGTGGAGACCTGTAAATTCTAAGTCCCAAAATATTTTTGTTTTTTTATTTGTCTCTTGCGCCATAACTTATAATTTTATTGATTATTTTAACTGTTTTTCTTTTTCCCATAATGATTTTGTTTCTTAATGATTCTTTCGGCAGAATCCAATCCTGATTTCAGCATACCATAGCTTATTTGGGCGCAAAATTTTGAACCATTTGCCATGTTCTCAAGAATAAAACAAAATGAAGGGGTGTTGTCTATTGCGCCATCTTCCTTAATATGAATCTCTGTAGGTTTTAATTCTCCCCTCATATATGTGTAATCAGAAAGGTCTATCATTTCTCCTTTTCCCCAAGTTACAACTTTAAAGTTTTTTTGTGTGTTATCTTCTTCCATTTTAACTAAATTTTCACAAATTCACTTGCTATTTTTAAACATTTTTATTTTTTTCTAAAGTCCAAGTTATATTGAAATAATAAGTCTTTTTGGATTTGAATTGAGATTTAATTCTATGTATTTTACGAATATCTGAGACCTATTTCCGTTTTCTGAAGAAGGTTTTTCTTCTACTGCTAATTCGATTGGGAATATTCCGTATTCTTCTTCTTCCCATTTCCCATCCACCAAAGAATCTTCATATATCCTGCATTCGTAAATAAATCTTTTACTGTTGAATTTTATTTCAACGTATAAATCTGTTTTTTCAATTTCCTTGCCTTCTTTTATTGTTTCTATATGAATTGGCAATCTTAATTCTGAAAGTTCGTATTTGAAGGACTCCAACCCCCATTTAGACCATGCCATAATAAGACTCCATTTAATATCGGCTTTATTTACC
>Ga0172380_10005997_pt1 | contig 14383 bp, 20 predicted proteins | sample Leawe162metaG_FD_119747 | JGI IMG/M metagenome (GOLD analysis project Ga0172380, IMG submission 119747) | Leachate microbial communities from a municipal landfill in Southern Ontario, Canada - Leachate well 162 metaG | ecosystem: Engineered > Solid waste > Landfill > Unclassified | place...
CTATTGGGGCATCCTATACCCAGCCACAAGCAAAAACGTTACGTTCTACATAAAAACCAACATTCCGCAATCGGTGACGGTGACAAACAACAATAATATTCCATACCTTACACTTCCACAGCTTAACCTTGGTGTAGTCAATCCAGAACAACCCGCACAAGCCACATTAACCTTAACCGTTGCCCCAAACGCATCAGCTTGCATGTTTCAAATAAAAATTTGGGTGACTGGAACTGCCTAAACAGGGATATGTAGAATCGTACAGGGGTTTCCAGATTTATGTTGTTCAGGACGCGTACTTAACAAGCAGTGGCAAACTGGTTGCTCGGTATGTTGCTGTTGAGCCTGTTATGCACTTGTTTGTGGATGGTGTGGATTTGCCTGATTTAAAAGCAGACATAGACGAATCATATCGGTAAGAGGTGAAAAATCATGTGTGATGTTATCTGTCAATTTAAAGATAAATGTACAAGCTACTCGCAAAGATGCGAAACATGCAGTAATAACACTGGCAAAAAAAACTATTATATTCCCGTACCGATAGCACCCTATTACATTCCTTGGTATGGAATAAGCACTTCAGGGAACTATTACACTCAAGGAACTTATATCGTTCCTTAATTCTATAAGGGTCTTCTTGACACTTGCCTTCCCTAAGCCAAAAAGAGCACGTTTCATTCTGCAACTCAATCCCTTTCTAGTACGGCTTACAAAGCAAGCAAGAAAAAGAACCCCTTAAACCAAAAAGTTGATAGATATGGCGAAAAAAAACATTTGCGACACAACATGGTGTTACGCGCCATGTCCAGAATTCGAAAAATGTAGCAAGAAAATAAAGAAAAGGTTGGATAAAATATGAACACTGTAACCTGTTCTTATTGTGGCAAAACATACAATCCTGACACAGAAAAGCATGAATCAACATTTAGCACAGAAGCACCTAACGGTAAATGGTTAGGATGTAGTACAGAAAAACTGAGCATTGTAGACAAGTACTATGGATGCTTAGATGAAATGATTTCAGACTTAAACAATCTGACAGATAAAGACTTTGACATAGGGCGGTAAGTAATGCAGCATCAATCCCGACTCCACAGACTCAAAGAGTATTTGCTCAACCACTTAACATTCACCATAGAAGACGAGCCAGCACCCACAAACGTTTCTTACAGGGTGACAACGCAGGTTCAACATTGGAGCAGCGTGTATGTGCAGCATGTGGCTTGTGAGTTGTCGGGGTACAGTTTTACAGTAAACCAATTCTGAGAGGTAAACCAAAATTGAAAGTAAAATACACTTTATTATCAACAATTGAGGAAGATAACACACAAACAAAAAAGTACGGTCCAATGTGTCCTGTGCCAACCATTTATGGTACAGTTGAAATTGAAGGTTCAATAGAGTATTGCGAAAATTTGAAGACTCTTATCGAAACTAAATATCGCATTGAATAAGCGATAGGTTCTTGGTGTTGAATCCCCATTTTATCCTGCACTGCGCCTTCGCGGTCTCGGATACGTCGGGGCACCTCTTAGGCGAAGTAGACAACACTCTAACATGTAAATAATACAATAAAATATATAAATTTACCCATAAAAAACAATATTTCATAATTTAACCGAGAGCTAAAACGATTATTAAACAAGGAACCTGTAAAAAATGCAAGAAAATGTCCCTGAAATGTCCCTCAACACACAAACACTTCAACGTCTACCAAAAATAAAACAGGGACTGCGAGAAGGCTTATCCAGAACCCAAATAGGAGAAACATGTGGAGTAACAGAGAAAACAATAGACAGAGACATGCAAGTATGGGTGCAATCAGGATTCTTTGAAGTATGGTTAAAAACCGAGTTCGTAGGACTCTACAGCCACGTAGTAGTTGCAAACCCAGTAGCCGCTTACAAAGAACTCGCAAAAATTATAGCTAAGATGGTTACTCAAAAACGCGAGTTAACAGTAGATGAAACTTTAACAGAAAAACAAGTTGTTGAAATTGACCTGTCAAAACTTAGTGACTCCGATAAACAAGCTCTCGACACCGCTGCGCGAATATTGGAAAGCCAGAGCAAAAGAGAACTTAGTAATCTTCACTGAACAAATTGGCTACAAAAATGCGCCTTTTCACATTGAATGGTACAGTAAACTAGAAAATCAATTTAGCCCATTAAAACTGTATCCAGACCGACTAAAACACTTGATGCAGTTCTGGCCCCGTGGACACGGCAAAACAGAGTGCACCTCAATCAATTATGTCTCATGGCTAGTCGGCAACTACCCAGACATACATATTAACATCGTCACTAAAACAGCGTCTTTAAGCGAAGAAATCCTTTTAGCCCTAATGACTCGCATGGAGTCAGACGAACATTACATAAACATTTTTGGCGAACTTAAACCTAAAGACGCAAGGAAATGGACTACTAAAGAAATCATAGTTAACCGCCATGAAATCAGCAAAAACCCTACTATTAAAGCAACAGGATTAATGGGTCCAATCACAGGCGGACGCAGCGACTTGGTCTTAAAAGAAGACATTATTGACGAAGAAAACGTGCGTACTCCACTGCAATTTGAGAAAGTTTTAACGTGGCATGACAAGGTTTTGATGCCAACCTTATATCCTTGGGGCGGCGACATCACAATTGGTACACGTTGGCACTATGCCGACCTATACGCGGAACTTATGAAGCATTATCCATGTGATGTGAAGAAAGCTATTATTCGAGAGGCAAACCCTGAACAAGGCATTGAGCCTATTGTGTTATGGCCTGAATACTGGAGTTACCAAAAACTTGTTGAGAAACGGGATGCAATTGGTAGCATCATTTTTGATTGCCAATACCAAAATGACCCAACCAGCATGGAAGGCAGCCTGCTTAAAGCTAAGTGGCTTCACAGTTGGGATGAACCAAACATTGACTCTTTCGGTGTATCCCTTTATAGAGCACCCGACTTTGACAGAATGCAACATTACCTAGGCATTGATCCTTCAATGGGTGAAGGTGACTACTTTGGCATAGCGGTGTTAGCTTATGATCCCCGTGCAAACAGGGGTTATCTTCGAGACGTTTTTGCCCAGCACCTTGATTTACCAACCATTCTTAAAACGAAGTTGCCTGAGATAATGCAGCTTTATAAGCCCTTAAAAATTTATATGGAAACAGTGTTTTGGCAAAAACTGTTAACTAAACTGCCTGAGTTGCAAGGCTACCCGATTGTTCCAATTCGAACAGTGAAGGATAAGGAAGCACGATTTATTCCCATGAGCAGCCACTTTGAAAGTAAACGTGTCTTAGTAAACCCGTTACTGCTTAATCGCAGTGAGTTTTGGACAGAGTGGGTTCAGTTTCCCCGTGGGCAACATGATGATGCAGTGGATTGTGTTGAGATGGTTGTTACTAAAACAGTTGGTTCAGGAAAAGGAAGAGTGAGCTTCGTTTGAAACTACAATTACCAAGATTCCTACGTGAAGACAGCCGATTGTCACCGCATAACCGCAAAGTTACTGAAAAGTATAAAGCAGCCTACGACCAATCAAGCAGCAGCAAACCAGCCCGCAAAACCTTTTGGCAAGGACAATTCAGCTGGCGACAACGATGCAGCCACTATGACCAAATCACAGACCAATACTCACTGGCAAAGGTTGCGCCATTCACTCTAGCAGGACTCGTAACCGCGCAAGGCGTATTCTTTAAACCCGCAGAAAAAAAGCCCCAATCCAAACTCAAAAAGTCTGAAAACAGCAATCTTTCTGAGCAGGAAACACAAACCTACGCGCTTGCAGAAGAAGCCTGTTACCGCGCAGACAAATTCAAGCGTGAACAGCAGGTAAACAGTAAATTCTATGAGACAGTTTGGCGGGCTGCAAAGTATGGCGGTTGCTTCTGGGAAATCACTCAAACCCCCACTTTCGGCTTTCGCATTCCACCGCTGCAAGAATGCATCGAACCCTACATGGCTGATGAGCAGGGCAACATTGTAAAGTGGCGGCAAATCGTTAACGGCACAGTAACCGCTGAATGGACCAGTGAAGAGTTAATACTTGTTCCCTTCTTAGGTGTAGTCACGGCAACGTGGCCTTTTGCACCCAGCATATTCACAGGCTTAGAAACCGAACTGGAAATGCTCACTGGCATTGAAGAGTCAGCAAAAGATTATTCAGAGAAGCAGGCGTGGCCCTACGAAATTTTAGGATTAGGCGACAACGAGAATCCAGTGGATGCAGACGATTACGAGTCAGCGCGTAGTGAATGGAAAAACCGTAAGCCAGGTCAAGGCATAGTAACGAATGTTCCTACAACTCTTTTAGCTGGAGGCACAGGTTCAGCGCCCATACGCGAATTAGCAGTGCTATGCGAGTTGATGAAGGATAACGTGCAGGATAGCGTGATGATTGCACCCATTTCTAAACTGTATAATGCTACTGAAGCTTCCGCGAAGGAAATGACGAAGCACATAATGACTGTTTTGGGGCAGCCTATGCAGTGGCGAATCGCAGAGTACTTTGAACTGTACATTCTTAAGCCTTTTCTTGAATCATTCGGGTTTAGCCGTAAATCGTGTCCTCAAACAGTTTTTGAAAGTCCTGATGTTCATAAGAAGGAGGAGGGTGAATACTGGACTAGTCTTGTGAATGCGAAGATTCAGAGTCCAGTGCAGGCGTGTGACCATTTGGGGTTGGATTATGATGAGGCGTACTGGGCTGAAGAGAAGCAGAAGGAGCAGGAACAGTTTAACCAGCAGTTGCAGGCTAAAAAAGACTCGGCGTCAAATGGCGCTAACCCCAAAGAAGAGAAAGTGAAGGGTAAGAGTTATCAAGTAACAGAATTGTTTGAGGCGCCACACAAATAATGACTGAGCTTGAAATTATTAAACAAATTGGCACCCGACGCTGTTCTCACGGGTATATTTATCCTATTTATGAGTGGAGAGTTAAACCCGAAAAATGATTAACGCTGTTCTCGCTGTCCAAGCCGTACAAGAAGCACGCAAACGCATCCCAGACGAATACAAACACTTAAGCTACTTCGGCGCTTACGACTTATGGTATTACATTGACACCCCAAACACTACACCAGGACACTCTGAATGTGAAACCTGCATGCAGTTTAGGGCACACAACTTTGCAGGCAACCAACTGAGACAGTATTTTCCCGATTTAACCATTGAATCAGAGAACTTGATTTACCCTAATGTTCACATGACACTTTGGGGCACAGACACATGCAAATGCACTTTGATTCGTGTCACTGATAACCCCGACTTCAATGACCCCTCTAAAGTGTTGAGTTATGAAGGAGTAAAGATTGAACCGTATAAACCGAAAGATGACGAGGACGAGTAATTATGGAGCATCCAAGCTTAAACTTACACAAAAAAACGTTACCAACACCAACCGAGTTGAACAAACTAGAAGAAACCCTGCAATCCTTAAGCAAACGTTCAGAAGCACTCAAACAACTGCCCACAGCCATCATCGAACTTAACACGGACACATTAACAGGTTCACTTAAGGAGATTGTAGAACGCAACAACGAAACCATACGGTTAGCCGCAAAAGAACTGGAGCTTTCAAGAGGCGAATTCACGCAGGTTCTAGCAGGAATCGAACAGGTTCTAGCAGAGTTACAGCGGAAAAACAGTAATTTAGAGTTGGAACATGAAGTTTTAACAAAAATGAACAAGGCACTTCCTTAAACGGAGCATTCTTGGATGATGGTGAAGAAATGAGTGCAACTGTAACTTTTCAAGCCACAGACGGTGTATCCTCAACACTTAACACGGCAACAGGCGAAACTAAGCTTTCAAAATGGAATGATAAAGCATGGTTAAAACTTAATTCACCATTTACGCTGATAGGTTCAAGCAAGATAGGTGACAAGTACAAGCTGTCTTATGGTGAATATGCAGTTCAAGTTTACGATGTGCCTGAAGGGTTAGAATACGAAATTATCATAGGCAAAATACCTACATCAAACGTTTTTACGATTCCAGTGGCAACGCAAAACCTAACTTTTTATTATCAACCAGCTTTAACGCCTGCAGAAATAGTTGAGGGGTGTGTTAGACCTGAAAACGTTGTAGGTTCCTACGCTGTTTACCACACATCTAAACAGGGCGGCGAGTACGGAACAGGTAAAGCCTTTCATATTTATCGTCCTTTAGTGACAGCGGCAGATGGCAAAACTATATGGGGCATCCTAAACTTTGACGGCGCAAACCTTACTGTAACTGTGGATTCTGCATGGTTAAGTAAAGCAAAGTATCCAGTGATTGTTGACCCCACATTCGGATACACAACAAAAGGTGGAACTGGTGCTCCAGGATATGACACAACTGCTGCAAAAACTCTTTTTACAACCACTGAGGCTGGTACTGTTACATCAATAAGTGTACATTATTTACCTGTCGGAGTGGAGGCTGTTGATTTAGGATTGTATGATGGCACAACATTATTAACTCGCGCAAGTGCCGCTACTATTGTTGCCCCAAATACATTGAACACTATTGATGTTCCAGATCAAGCAGTTTTAGCATTGACGGCTTATGGACTTGCGTTTAAAGCAATCAATCAAGGTGCTGGTAGTTTTTATTATGATGTTGGTGACACTAATCAGTGTCAACGTAATTCTAATCTTAATTCAGGCGATAATTTGCCCGCTACTTTTACAGTGAGTAATCAGGTTGCTCGGAAATGGAGTATTTACGCGACTTACACAGCCACAAGTTCTGGGCAGCAATTATTCTGTTTACTAAATTGTATGGGATATTAGAGGCTAAAAAACATGGGTGACATTTTCCTTAGAAAGTACGGTGTAGAAACCATAATTCCTTTTTCACTATACAAGCTAGATGGTACAGGCTTAAAAGTTGATGCTGCAAGTGCATCAGGTGACATCACAGTTATTATAGATGAAGCTGCCGAAACATCATTAACCGCAGATGCTTTTGTGGATGAAGGTTCAAGTTATAGCATAACATTGTCAGCGGCAGAACTACAATGTAAACATGTAATTGTGCATGTGGTTGACCAGACAAGTCCGCAAGCTTGGCTGGATAAAACGTTAACTGTTGAAACTTACGGCAACGCTTCCGCACAACACATCTTTGACTTAGGCACTGCTACTCAATCGGTGAATGTGACAGAGATTGGCGGTGTTGCCCAGTCAGCCACTGACCTAAAAGACCTTGCAGACACAGGATACGACCCAGCCACCCATAAAGTTCAAGGCGTAGTCCTCTGCGATACAACCACAACTAACAGTGACATGGTCTCTTCTGCCACTATTGAGGCGGCATGTGACGCAAGCCTTGACAACGCTATCGGCGGCGCACCAACAGCGGGTTCGGTTGCTGAACGTGTGAAGGCGCTTGACGATTTAATTGCGGATAGCAAGTTGCCTGCGCAAATTAAGGGAACAGACAACATCGACTTTGCTGCACTGCAGAAAACCAGTTTGAATGCTGCTACCCCAGCCGTAACCGTGTCAGACAAAACAGGATTCAGCCTATCAGCCGCAGGAATAGACGCATTCTTTGACGAAACATTAACCGCCCACGCAACCGCAGACAGTTTAGGACTAGCAGTAAAAAACACTCTTAAAATCAAAAAGAACAAGCAAGCAATCGTTGGCACACAACTAATAATCTACGACGACGACGGTTCAACGCCACTGTACACTTTTGACCTTGACAGCGCCACAGCGCCAACCAGCAGGACACCTGCCTAATGACAACCATCCTAATTGATGGCTTCAACAGCCCTTATCTTTTAACGGAAGGCTACAGTTCAGCAACCCCGCCCCCAGCACCTACAGTCGTAACGTTTCCCTCTTCTTACATGAAACGCAGGCGACCCCGAAAGCCCAAGTTGCCGTTGCCACGTGATGTTCTTGAAAGTTTCAAACATTATTTAGAAATTAAAACCAGAGTAGGAGCATAATACAAAAGTGAATAACAGCATTCTTGAACCCTTCACAATACCCATCACTGAATGGAAAACAGTTGATGCAGGCAAAAACACCATTCGTATTAAAGGCGTAGCCCTTAAAGGCGATGTAGTCAGCAAAAACCAGCGCCTCTACGTGGCAAAGGAACTGATGAAGTCCACAAACACCTTTATCGGTAAACCCATCAACCTACATCACAACAGCCCAGACAATCAAGCCACCAACATTGGGCATATAACATGGATGGATTGGGACGAAACTGCTGAATTATTAACTTACGAAGCCGACATCACTAAGCAACCATACGTAAACATGATACGCAACAAAAGCACAGAAATCCGAGGCGTAAGTATCCAAGCCAACTTCTTACATAACCGCTGCCCTGACTGCAACACCAAATTCTACACCGAAGAAGATTTCAGGGGGCACATGTGGCAAAACCACTTTAAAAAAGTATCTGCTATTCCACATGGCATAATCGGCGAAGCCATCACTTTAGTTCTTAGCCCCGAAGTGCCAGGGTACAGTGGAACAACAGTTAATCTTGCCGAAATTCAAAGGCGAGAAACTTTACGGTTACTGGAAACGGTAATAAAAACAGAGGTTGAACGTGAAGAGTATATGAGTAAACTTAACTGCGGCGTGACGCCACGCCCAACTATAAGCGTCGGCAGTGTAGCCGAAGTTAAAAATCCACCTGATAAGGCAGAGCCTAAACTGGCTTCTGCGGAAGTAAAAGAAAAAAGGGAAGTGCCGCCTCAAAAGCCTGCTTTTGAACGTTTAAAACTCGAATATGACGAGGCTGAAGTAGTGCAAATAAGCAAGGCCCCGCCCCTTGGAGAAATCACAATTAAACCTAAAGAAACACTCACCTTAAAGGAATCCAAACTTACAGGTTTAAACGAGATAGTTTCAACAAAACTAAGCCTCGGCGAACCATTCGCGCAATACGAAAACTTTGAGGCCTGCGTAGCGGCAAATCAAGATAAAGAAAATCCTGAATCTTACTGTGGAAAAATAAAGCATGAAACAGAAGAAATTGTTAACCTTAAAGCAAACGTAAAACAGTTAACGGTTAAACTGAATGAGGTTGTGCAGGAGCTAAATAAGCCTGTTACGTTGACGTTGCCTGAAGTTAAAATGCCACAGGATGACTTAAGCTGGAAAGAGTCCATTGTGGATGTTAAGGAACAGGTTGAAGTTGAAATTGAAAAAGTTGCGGAAACCGTTAAGGCACTGCCGCAAGACGATCTTGGCTGGAAAAACATAAACCCCTATGATGATACGCCACTTAAAGAATTGATTGAATCATCAAAATATAATGATACTACAATTAAAGAGTTAATTGAAGCATCCAAATATGATGATGCCCAAATTAAACAGTTAATTGAAGCTTCACGTTTTAACCCGGCACCACTTGAGCAGAAAATTGGTGAAGTTGAAAACAAAATCGTTGAAGCATCCAAAACAGCAGAAGCAAAAATCGCTGAATTAACAACTACAATCCCAACTGCCTACAATGACCAATTACTCAAGGAACAGGTTGCAGCCATTAAACCATACGATGATTCAGCAATAAAAACAGAGCTTGCCCAGACAAAAGAGGCGTTAAAAGAAATTGCTGAATTAAAAGAAGCAATCGTTAAACAGAAACAAGACTTTGACGCTCTCTTAGAAAGCAGCGATAAATCAGTCAAAGAATACTTTGCCGACATAAAAAAGCAACGTGAAAGCGACCAGCAAAAAATCAAAGAATTAGAAGACAAAATACATGAATACGAGCAAAAAAAAGTGTCTGAAACCCAAACCCTAGAAGTCCGCGTAGATAACCTAGAAGACAAAATAAAACCTGCATACAAAGGCCACGGCAAACATGAAGTATCCGATAGCAAACCGTTAACGCATGACCCCACAACAGGGAGACCACGACAATGATAAGCCTGCAAGACGTAATTTCTAAGACACAACAGCAACGTAATGCTATACATGAATGTTTACAGCGGACAAGCGGCACTGTCGGTTGGCACCCAGAAGATGCTTCAATATACGATGGCTTAAACGCTGCTGACACCTACGAAGTATCCGAGTTTATGCGTAACATTAGCTTGGCTGAGTTGCTTGTTAAAGGTAGCTCTGCGCAGGGAGCAGACGACATCGTAGCTGCAAAACTCCACGACACCTTGATTTACGCTGCTAAAGACTATGACCTTGCACCCTTAATCGGCTACACTGTGACGAAGTGGGCAGGCAGCGATTTAAAAGTAAACATTGTCAAGGACGGTTCATACACGCCGAAACCGTTTGCTGCAGGCGCAAAACTGCCAGACGTAAACGCCTCATTCGTTTCCGCCACCTTAACGCCTGTCTCTTATGGGCTTCCAATTGTTGCAGGAAACGACATGATAGACGACAACCAGTATGGCTTGATTCAGTGGCATGTGGAGCAGGCAGGTAAAGCATGTGCCGAGTTGTCTTCGCAGTTGGCGTTGGCTGTGCTTCTGGCTCCTCCTGACGGGGATGGAACAGCAAATACAATCACTACAACCACGCAGGATAACACTACTTACCAAGAAGTTCTTGACGCTGTCGATGATTGTGGAGAAGACCAGTTTTCAGCCAACACGCTACTTTGCACAAGCGAAGCATACAGCCACAATATTCATTATGCAGAAGTTGCAGGCGGAACCGCAGGCGACTTTGGCGTAAGAAGCGCTGTGAATGCGGGTGCGCCAGCGGCAGGTTTTGATTTTAAACTGGATATGTTGGATGCGAAACTGGTTAATTACCCGTGTATGCATGACAGCACAGACTTGGCGGGGGCAGCGTTTACGACTTGTAAGAGTGTAGTGTTTGACCGCAGAAATGCTTTGTTGACTGGCAGGAAGCGTTGGTTGGAAGTGAAGAACTTTAGTAACCCGTTTAAGGATATTTCGGGTGCTGTTGTGTCTTTTAGGCAGGATAGCGTGACTTTGTATAAGGATGCGGGTTGCGTTTTAACTGAGCATACTTAAAGGGGGAACCATAGTTTCTTAGGTTCCATCTTTAAAATAACTTAGCTTCTCAATTTCTTCAACAGTTGCAACCTTACCATTTATAGTGCCGCCGTAAACGATTACCGCTACATATGCGTCTTTACTTATTGGTTGACCATTATAAGGCAGAGGTGCAACAATACCTACGGGCACTTGATTCTCTGCTGTAACCTTCTTAACTTTGCCATAGTAAAGTCGAACTATATCGTTTGGTTGTAAAGGCTCAAATGCCTTTAACATCAGAATCATACTCATTCAACTTTCACCTCTCGTTGGCAAAGTAAACATTTATTGTTTTTAATCACGCCAGCAGTATCGATGGTATCACGGTATGCTCTAATTATTGCATTTATAGCTGTGTTGAAGCTTGGAATCTTATCTTGCGTCTTACGCCAGTCATCAACAAGCTTAACCACATCATCATCAAAAACAATAGTTCTACGCTTCAATATTAAAGCCCCTGTAACTGCTTTAACAATCTGCCTGTTATTTCATCCTCTGAAGCACCCATTAGACAGGCAATTTCAGGTGAACCAACAATAACCTTGCCGTTTTCCACAGTAATAGTTGCAACTACCTCTTCCGATTCATAATCGCCCCCACAATGGACTTTTATCTTTAACGATGGCGCAACTTTCACAAACTGTCTAAGCTGTTGCGCGATAGAATTCACTGTATAGTTTCTTTCAGCTAAATTTCCACGAGCATTAATTATTGTATTTACCCAGTTTCCTAACCCGCATAAACCATCACTCATAGATAAGCAGTGAAAATTGCTATAGTCTGCTCTATTATAAGTGCAGGCTTCTTTTAGTTTATCAACTTCTGTTTTTGCAACAGTTCCAATTATATTTACAGTTCGCCAATTACCCATTATTTCACCACTTACACCATAAACACAACTGGTATAAATAATTTATCCAAAAACCACGGTGACTAGTTCACTCTCCCTAACGGGAGAAACAAACATTAAAGGAGCAAAAAAATATGACAACAGACTGGTACCCAACCCAAGAAGGAAGATTAGTAGATGGATTAACCATATCAGCAATAGCAGGAGGCGCAATCGTAGAAGGCAGCGCAGTCAAATTTGGCACTTCAGCATCAGGACAAATCACAGTAACAGCAGCCGCAGCAATCGGCGACGGCTTCGCAGTAGCAATCAAAGCAGCATCAACAGGCGACCCAGTAGGTGTCCTAGCTTTTGGACTCTACAAAATGACCATTGGCGGCGCAGACTGTACACAAGGTAGCCTCGTCTTAAACAGCGGCACAATCTACGCAGTATTCGGCACAGTAGCATCAACTAGAGCAATGGGTGGCGCAAGCTTCATGCTAGGCATGGCTATGCAGTCAACCACGGCAGACGGCGACGAAGCAATAGTATTCGTCGGCAAAACCAACTAAACACGGAGGCATCAAAATGGGTTTTCAAAAAATAAACGAAATCTTAGAGAAGCCAGACTACAAGAGCATACTTGAAACGGTGCAGTACCCTAAGGCAAAGAATTACTTTGACTACGAAGAATACAACATTTACGGCACAGGCTACATGCAGCAAGGCACAAGAGACGCTTACCACGTTGACTCAATGAAGCTAGACGACGCTAACGCCATTGCAGAAATGGTGCGTACAACATCATTTCCGATGCTTGCACGCGAGTTTCTTGCACAATCAGGAACCACAGGTGTAGGCGGCGCAGCTTACCTTGTTCCCCTAAAGATTTTCCAGACACTACAAACATACGCAAGCCCCGCAGACATCATAAGTGATGTTTCCGCAACCGTTTTACCTGCCTCAGAAATTCCAGGCAGCAGCTTAGACATCACCATTGCTAAACGCGGAAGCTACGCGCCAAAATACAGCACCAGCGGCGCAACAGCAAACGAGGAAGAACTTGGCTTCGCCAAGGCAACCTTAAGCTTTAGCAAAACAATAAGCGTAAACTTCAACATCGGCAACGACCTGCTCGAAGATACTCCGCAACTGTCACTGATTGACACACATATTCGTATGGCTGGGCAAGAGATGGGCAAGAAAAGCACCACTGAAGTATTAGCAGTTATGGCAAGCACCAGCGACGGCGACGGCACATTAAACACTGTCACAGCAAGCGCAGACAGCACAACCTTTGCACAAATCGCTCAAGCCGTAGACAAAATTGAAGTAGACGAATTCAGACCAGACCGCCTCTTAGCAATGCGACATGTCATGGTTGACGCAGTTATGGCAGACACCACGTACTTCCCATCAGGTTCAGTTTCAAGCTACAGAGACACAATTGCAAAGGCACAAGACCCAGGCTTATTCGGGCTACAATGGATACGATGCGACCACGCAAGCCTATTCACCGCAGGCACCCACGCAACTTCTTCAGCTACTGAATCACCGACGAACTGTATAAGCTACGTGTTAACAAAAGACAGCAGTTACATTTCAGGCAGAAAACGCTGGATGAGAATAGAAAACTACAGCGACCCCATCCGCGACTTACAAGGCGCAGTTATTAGCAGCAGACAAGACACCGTTAGCATCTACGACGACAGCGTTTGCAAAATCAGTGAATCCTAAACTGGCTACTTAAAATAGCCTTTTCTTCCTTTTTTTGGAGATTACAAAAATTGATTCAAGCAAAAGTAATCCTCAAATATAAGGGTTATGTTATCCCTCTATTAAGGTCGAAACAGATTGCCGTATGCTAAAAAAGAAGATAAAGCGGAACAAATGCGCAAATACCGAAAAACTCAAAAGGAAAATCATCAAAAAGAAGTTACTTTAGCTTATTGGGCTGGAATTGTTGATGGTGAAGGTTCAATTTATATAATTAAAGCGCTTCGTAAGGCGGAAAGTGGATGTAAATCGCCTAATCATCAGGTTTATTTATCTATAGGCATGTGTTGTAGGGAAATTATTTACAAAATGAAAGAATACTTTGATATGGGTCATATTTTCGAGCCTAAAAACACACGATGTAACTGTAAGCAGTCTTATTATTATGTCATAAGCAATAACCAAGCAATATCAGTTATCAAATTATTGCTTCCATATTTAATTGTGAAAAAAGAACAGGCTAGACTTGCAATAGAATTTGATAACAAACGTTCTCGCTGTATGCAAAAAGGTATTTCTAAAAAAATTAGGAAAGTATCTGAAGCAGAAATAACGTTAAGAGAACAATATTATCAAAAAATGAAGGTATTAAACAGTTGATGGAAGCAAGAGTTTCCTGTCCACGTTGTGGACGTGTATGGATAGTGCAGGAAGGCGAATCAGAAGTTGACTGTAACTGCCACACTTACTGTGAAGATGGCACTAAACCAAGCGACTGCACCTTAGTACCGCAAACGTTAAACCATGAGGTAGGCTGGCCGTATGGAGTTCACGTTAAAGCTGGAGAC
>Ga0172380_10005998_pt1 | contig 14380 bp, 9 predicted proteins | sample Leawe162metaG_FD_119747 | JGI IMG/M metagenome (GOLD analysis project Ga0172380, IMG submission 119747) | Leachate microbial communities from a municipal landfill in Southern Ontario, Canada - Leachate well 162 metaG | ecosystem: Engineered > Solid waste > Landfill > Unclassified | place...
GAATTGAGAAGCTGGTATATAGGGGGTAGTTATAGGAAGCAAAGCAAGAGAATAATGGTGAATTATCATTTGATTTTGGTAGTCACACTGCCAATATATCCAAATGATATGTAATTTTGTAAGAAAACAGTATGAAAACGGTAGAAATCAGTCAATCCGGGGAAATGCTGACAGCTGCGTACGAAGAATTGATGGAGAAAATCAGCGAGCATGTGACGGTATTAGCCATGCATGATGAGCCTATTGACGGAATCATGACAGCAAAACGAGGACTGTACAGACTTAAGGAGCAACTGAAAAGTCCAAAAAACGTGCAAACTAGCGAGATGAACGGAGACATTGCCTGTAAAATCGGGATCAATCAATCATTGATGTGGTTGATTGAGGAAACACAACAAAAGCTGGGGATTGATGTACTTGAATCGGTCAAAATTGGGATGGTAGGTGAGGATGATTTAAAGCGAGTTCTCATTCAATATGAATATTTGGACCTGGCGAAGGAAGGGTATAAATATAAAGATATCAAACAATTGTTGAGTTGTCGGTACGGTTGGAGTGTGAGCCGAATTGAGAAGCTGGTATATAGGGGGTAGTTATAGGAAGCAAAGCAAGAGAATAATGGTGAATTATCATTTGATTTTGGTAGTCACACTGCCAATATATCCAAGAATATAACGAAACTTATTAATTTAGGATGATTTAGGGGTGGTGGCCGGGGAAGTGGGGGCGCGTGGGTGGTGTATGGGTGAGTGATGGTGATAATGAACTGTGTGGGCAGGTGGCAGCAGCTATTGAGCCAGCTGCCGATTTTATTTCACGGCATGTTGGCGAAGTGCTGCCTGTGGGAAGGGGTTTATTACCGACAGCGCTTACGCATACCTGGAGAGGTGTTTGTTCTGGTAGCGGGATTAATACTGCCTGGATCGGGTGAGCGAAAGGTAAGCGGACGTCGCATAAATGAGGATTTAGCTGTGTGCTTATGCGGGGTGACGAATTGGCTGACAGTGAGGCACGAGCACCCCACCCCAACCCCTCCCCAAAGGTGAGGGGCATAAAAAAAGTAAAACTGAATGCAGGACGAAGGATTTATTGAAAACTTAGGATAGCTAATGAGGAACAAAGGCTTGCAGGGCAGGAAAGATAAGCTCTCAGACAAATCGAATGTTGCGTAGGGAGCGTTCCTGAGTGAGACAGGGACAGGCTGTATGGGTAATTTAGATAGACATTTTTAAAAAGAGGATTGAAAAGGGGGCGCGGGAAGGCCTTTGTTTGAAGAGGTGTTTCATGTTATGAGGTGCGGTGGCGTGTGGGTATGGCATTGATCCCTTGCCATACGCACACCTGAAGATAGGCTTGTTAGAAACCGGAAAGTAATACTGTGCCATCAAAGCGAATGAGGCATAACGAAAGGTGGATCACATGAGTATGCGAATGTGTCCCCTGGAGTGTAGCCGACTGAGCGGAGATGGCACTGTATGGGTGGTTTTGAATGATGGTGTTATAAAGTGGATTTAAAGGGGGGTTGGTGTTTGATGGGTTTTGGTTTGGATGAGGGATTTATTTGTCTTTGAGGTATGGCTTCCCGGGACTGGTCGACCGGGTGAAGGATTGAGCCTGGACGGACAGGAGCGGGAGGCCGGTATAGAAGAGTATCTAAAGAATTTTGTTTAAAAGCCGGTTGATGTAAACTTTGGTACTGGAGGTGGGGTCATGGTGAAGGATTGAACGATGACCACACCGGAGGAACCTGAGTTGAGGATATGGGACTTCATTGGAACGCTGATGACACAGATTTGGAATACTGAAGTGTTCTTAGGAGGAGGGACTGGGAGTTGGTTGTTTGGGATATTGGAGCGGAACGGCTTGACCTGTGAATGGAGCCTGCATAGAATGGAGCGTGGGGAGCAGGGTTCGTTTGTGCGATAGCACAAGCGCCCTGCGATGGAGGTGGTACGTGGGAAGCGGAATGACATGCAGGCGGAATGAGCAGGGCGGAGAAGTGGAGCGGGTTTTGAAGATGGTCTTTCCCGGAATTTCGTTAGATGTCGGTGGGTGTTTTTAAGGGGCGGGCAGGCCGTGGGGAGCTATTTAACATAATGGCCCATTATGGTTGCTGTTTTTATCAATCAAAAATTCCGCTAGATATTTTGACCAAAAACATGCCCATAATGTGCATTATGTTATTTAGCGGGGGTGTGTTGTTTTTTTCTGGCACAAACGTAACGGTGGTGGAGGTTGGAGTGAAGTGATCTTTTTGCTTAAAGGCGTTGGCTTGCGCTTTGCTTTAACGAAGGATTGAGTGAAGCAATGGGCAATTGTGCGGTGGGCTTGCAAAAAGTGTGACAGAAAAAAACAACGAAGGGAAGGTGCGGGAAGGACTTCTTTTCGCTAAAAATAACACTATTTGAAAGGATATCCTCGTTACCGTTGCTCTCAAATGAGGACAAGGGAAGGGGCATTATGTGTGTCGTACTAAATAGTTTTAATTGTTCTTGATATAATTCTCTCAACTTCTTGTTTGATTATTGGTATTCCAAGATTCATATTTATTACTTCATTTGCTGATTTTATTAAATGCCAAATACCATATTGTTCAAGCGATGCGTCGTGTTCATTAAGATTTTGATTTCTAAATTTAGTGTTAATGTCTCTTGCTATATATCGTTCAAGTCGTATTTGGTTCGAAGCATGTAAATACCAGATCATAACATCATAATCAGGAAACATTTTATTTATAATTTTCCTGTCAGAGGCTACTTTAAAGCTATCAATAAAAGTAATTTCAGTTGATTCGTTAACGAAATTTCGTAATGCTTCTTCTAAATATAACAAATAAGAATTATTCTTCCCGTATCTTTTTAGTATCTCATCAAGGGGAATTTGATTTGCATCTTTATCTCCTGTCTTAATAGAATTTGTATTAAATACAGGATAATTTAGTTCCTCAAGTATTTTTCTTAAAGTGCTTTTACCACAGCACCTATAACCTACTAACCCAATAATCTTTTTCATATCAAAGAATAGTTAGAGCTATAGTGAAAGTGGGCATGGATTATTGTTATCATCATCAAATTGCATGATATGCTCTTTAAGTCTATTGTAATATAATATTGAAAATTCTACAGCGGAATTTCCAAGTTTTTTCCCGGTTTCTGTATAAAACAATGAACCTCTAGCTTCATTGCATTTTTCAACGATGCTTAAAAACAAATTAATGGAAGAGTTCAACTCTTTGAGTGTTGCAGGCAAACTGCCTATCCACCTTAAAGCTCCAAAAACACCTATTATCTCCATACTGTCAGCATCAAATAGTATCTTTTCCTCCAGTGAGTTGAGTGCTACTCCAGGCGAGACATTATGAGCTGCGATAACTTTATTTATTGATTCTATTTCTATATCATTATAATCAAATGATTTAAGAATACCCTTTGCTAAAAGTTGTGACTTAATAACATGCCCAGTATAAGTAGCATCAACAGTCATTCCTATATCATGCAGTAATACTGCAGGTAACAAGATATTTAAATCTGCTTTTTCTGCAATACCAATAGTTTTAGCGTACGCAAAAACTCTTTTTGTGTGCTCCCAATATTTTTTTTGGGTTGAGTTTGCAAAAATACTTTCTGCAATTTCTCTTAAAGAATTTAACTTTTCATTCATGGCTGTAACTGTTTATTAATTTTTTGATTCCAGAAGTTAATTATCGGTTCAATTCCTTTGCTTAGTTTTATCGGTGAAGAAATAGAATATGTAATTTGCTGACAAATTTCTAAATAATAGCATAATCCAACATCAAATTCACTTGGGTTAACTTTGAACTGATCGTAAAAACAGTTTCTAAGTAATTTAATTAGTTTTGAAATTAGTAAAGATTTTTCGTTAATTCCTTCTATTTCATTTTCAGATTCTATTTGTATTATTATTTTTTCCACTTCTAATTTGTCTAATTGAAATTTACTTATCAAGAATGAAAATAAAGAGATTTCTAAACGTGCAATATCTGTACAAATCATTGCTTCACTTGAATCAACAATATCAATGATTTTGAAATTGGATCTTGAAGTAAGGCAATTTTTACAATGCAAGTCTCTGTGTCTAAAAGCATAGTATAGTCCTTGTCTTGGGTGAAGCCTATATAACGCATTAATTAATTCTGATGGATTAAACCCATCTAGTAATAAGCCACATTCTGTCTCCAAGTATTTATTGACGGTTTGAATACTTTGTTTAGGTATGAAAACAAGTGCTATTTTACTATTGCTACTTTTTAAAAGTTCAGAATATTTTCTTGAAGATAGAAGTACTTTGCAATAATCACAATTTATTTTTATGGTTATTTCAGTTAAATCGCCACTAAAATGCTCTGTATTAAGTATTTCAAATTCTCCTTGATACCAGTTTTCAGATAGAGAATTAAAGGGAGATGAAAAAATTGTGTCTGTTTCTGTTAGCAGCTTTCCGTCATCTGAAATAATTATAGAATTATCCCTTATGTCCAAAATTGTTTTACGTATATCTATGATAAAGGTAGGGGGTAATAATTGACAAATTCTTGAATATGAATCTGAAAGTGATTTTAGAGAGTAATTTCCACTAATTTTTTCATAAACATATGCAATATTTTTAAAACCTGAAAACATTTTATTAAAATAGCTTTCAAAATCTGGTAAGGAGTTTTCAAAAAAGGAAATTACAAAATCATGAATGAAATACAACTCATCATGCGTTTGAATATCAGCATGGTAATAGAATAATGCTCCTTGTGATATAAAAGGTTCTTCAAGTGGAGTGTAAGATATAAGGTCAACACTTTCATCGCTAATTCTTTTAATTATTGCTAACTCCTTTTTTGCATTCAAACTATCTTTATGTAGTCGTAAGATCAAATGACGAAAAACAATTTCATCACTAAAAAGTTGAATATCAAAAACTGGAACCCCACTGAAACTCTCAATTTTAATTACTGCTATTTTGGTAATGGAATAGTTGTTAGTTCTATTAGATAGGACACCGGCAACCTCAAAGAGAATATTTAAAAATTTATCTTTTGAAATCCATACAGGTATGATTGAATCATTTAAATCAACAGTAGGACGAGACGAAATCGAAACACTATATAAAGCTTCAGATTTTTGTTTCTCAAACACGCCAATTCGTTGGCGCCAAAGCTCTTTTAATCTTTTTTGATTTTTCTTATAGCTTTTAAAGGGTATTGGTGGTGCAGTAACACTTGCAATACCATAATCAGCAAAATTTGCAAGGAGAATCTCGAAATTTTCTATGTTTATTTTCTCTAACCTCTGGTCAACTTCTGAAAGTAAACTGCATGAAGATCTACATGCGAGCCATACATTTAGGTAGTCCATTAATCCTATAATAAAAGTCAAAGCCCCAAGAGTCATAAGATATGGATTGAGAACTCTAATATTTGTAGCAGGACGTGTTACAAGCAAAACATAGGTAACCAACGCTAATATTGCTAATGAAATAAAAAATGTCCAAAGAATTTTCGTGGAATAAATTTCAAGTAAACTTTTGCTCCAAAAAGTACTTTGTTGAATATTCTCTTTAAGTCGTAAATTACCTTTTTTTTCCAAGCTTGAGTAGTACGGCTGTGCATAAGGAATTTGCTTAGCTTTTTCATCAATATTTGGACTAATTTTACGTCTTAGTTCTACAACTTGGAAATTGTCTAAAATTTTTCCGTAAGCATCTTCAAGTAGTGCTAATCTTTGAGCCTCTCTTGAAATAGTATGATAATATTGCCCTCTGTTGTTAACTATGAATGAAACTATCTTTAAAATAAATCCTATAGATACTAAAGCCCAGGCAATTTGCTCGTTATAAAAAAAAGCAAAACATGCCAATAGAGTTGAAAACCATTGAACGATTAGATTTTTATCAATTAGTTCTTGAGCAACTTGTCTTGTAACAGTAGCTATAGCTAATAGCGTAGGATTTGTATCTTGGCTTTGGTTCATTGCTTTCTTAATTTGATGAAAAGTTTCAAGTCATCAATAGTTTTTCTGTCTTTGAATTCCTTTCCTGTTTCAATGAATCCAAGTTTTAATTTTAAAGCTATCGATGAATTGTTATTTGCTTTTGTCACGGCGAATATATTTTCATTTTCAAACGTTGAACAAAGAAGCGCGACTAATTGGGAGGCAATTCTCAAATTCCTATAATTGGGTAAAACAACCATATATCCTAACTCAAATGGAAAGTCATTATATTCATATATTGAAACAGCTTTTAAAAATGCATTGTCGGCATAAATGTCATTTGGTATTTTCAGAGTAGCTGTCCCTACTACTTTGTTGTCAATGATAGCTATAGAAATTGCTCTTGAGTTTAATAATCTCTCCCTTATTTCTATTCTAGTTGTTGGCCTATAATCCATAATAAGGTCGATAATTCCTTCAAGTTCTTCATTAGTCAGATCGGTTGGCGATTTGCATATTGTTTGCATATTGGTAATGTATCAAAGGACTAAAAAATCTGATTCAATGTATTGTATATCTATGCATTATAAAATAGTAATATTTATTTTTGGAAGAGCCTAGACATAACGGTACTCTTTGGCAAGCTTGGGAGGTGCGGTTTGACAATGTGTGCAGTGTGAGTTGGAAGAGTCTCAAAACATTTGTGTGATGGACTAAAAAATTAAAACACTTTCGAGTCAGCAATGAGTGTCGGGTGGTTAGTATATTAATTTTATTTTCCATGTAAAATTTAATATTTCATTTAATTGTAAATTTGCTGTATAGCCGTTATTTCTTCCGCTTCAAAGCTAGGTATTAATTTTGTAGGTTTGACATTGGGGGTTAAGATATTATGGTGTTTTTTTTAGGGTTTTGTATATTCCAAAAGTATTTCTTTAATAAGGATTGCTATGAATTGGTCTTGGATGATTAAATTGCTGTCGTAATTTTGATTATAATTTCATCATGACAAAGAAGGAATCTATGGCCATATTACTGGCTTGTAAAAAGCATGCGATCTTTATGACTGTGAGGAATGAGGGGGATGATCACCTGGTTGGGTTTTTAAATAAACTTGAAATTAGGAGCTTTGAGGCGGCAAAGTATGTAACCAACGGATTGGTAATTGAAAATCGATTGAAGAAACGTCACACGGTTGTTTCAAAACCTGAGGCTTCTGTTGAACCCAAAGTAGCAATGTATAGAAGTTCGAATAAAAAGTCCAGAGGGTCAAATGGTGATAATTGGATGGAAAGAAGAAGGGCACAATATGAACAGGAAGAAAGGGATGAACAAAAAGGCAAATAGCAGGGATTTGGATGATTGTAATGTGGCAGCGGAGGAAAGAAAAAGTTCAGGGCCATCTTAGACCCTGAACCGGTTTTCCAGCAAGATTACATCTTTCCATCGCTTGCAGAAAAGATAAATCCGGGAAAAGAACGACCTGCTATAGTCGATTACAATATTCTTTACATTCAAATGTATTGTATTAACTGGTTAAGAATGTGTATAATAGTACTTATTTAGTTGCGTGGGGTTTTATTAGGACATCAAACATACAAAAAAACAGATTCAGTATCATCATTATAAACCAAATTTTTCTAATCACTTTGGGATACAAGGCAATTAATTTAACTTTGAAAAATTGTTGTTCAAAGAATTAGACTACCTTAGAGTTGTGAACGAATACTATGTCTGCGTAGTTGCAAACTACGCTGAGGGGGCATCCTCATTACCGTTGCGCTCAAAGGAGGATTAGTGTGGGAGGTTTTTTTTTGAGATAATATTTCTCGCTAAATAGAGTGTTTTTATATGGAACTAAAATATTCAATTCATTTCCATAACGTAACGATTAGACCATGCCATTTAGCCACTTATCGTTAACTATTTTTTTATTTATTATTTAAGTTCAAATTAATCAATTTATTTTCTATGATACTGAAATCGAAGCTATTTGGTATTGGTTTTTGTTGGGTGCAGGTTTTAGTTCTACATCATGTATTTATAAAATACCTTTAGAGCACTTTATTCTAAAATCAGTTTACAAATATCAACTAAAATCTGATCTTGTTTTGATGGTGGCAAACTATTCAACGGTGATGAAATATCATGGGCAGCTTGGAATTTGCTAAGTTCTGTTAAATCTACTAGGCAAGTTCCAATCAACATCCAAAATAACTTAATCCCTTTATTCTGAACAGCATTAAGAAGAAACGGGAGTTCATATTCTTGAATATAATCAGAAGCTAGAAAATTTTTGCTAACCATTAAAATTGCTACGTCAGTTTTATTAAGTGCTTCATTTATTTCAATTTCCCATTCTTTGCCAGGTTGAATACTTCGGTCTGACCAGACGGATATTAAATTTAGTCTTTCAATTGGCTTAATAATTTTTAAGAATTTTTCTAACCAACTTTTATCCTGATGACTATAACTTATAAAAATAGTTTTCTTGTTCTCAGTTTTTAGTTTCTTATTCATTCCTATTATGTTAATTATATCTAGCTTAAATCTTTCAACTACTTTAATGTTCACTTTAGATATTTCATTTTCAAATTTTGAATCTGAATTTTGGTTATTTATACTTTGAATATTTTTCGACGTCAGCAAGCTGATTTTGAATTTTAGACGATTAGCCTCCATATTTTCAAGTTGGAATATTTTATTTCCATAAATATTTCTTTTTTCACTACTTTTAAAATCAACACAAATCTTTTCAAACATTTCAATGTCATCTTCTGCAGCATTAAGATTTAAACTGTAAATTTTAGCTTTTGATCTGAGGAGTAAACACTTTATTAATAGGTAATGTATTCCTTTATCATGAAATTCAAGAATAAGCTTATCCAACTTCATAATTAACTCTGCAATTTTATTAAATGCTAATTCTAACTTTTCTAGTCTGATTTCTATTAGAAAGTCATGAAATAATTGAAAACAAATGACAATTTCATAAAATTTCTTAAAATAAATTGAATCACATTTGTTTGAAAATTGACCAGAAAGTAATTTTTCTTTTATTCCATTATTTTTCGTGATCACCCCTTGTCTAATAAGATTTACATGTTCATGGAGGTCATATAAGTATCTATTCGTTTGAGTCAGATGGTATAATTGAATTTGGTCTTTTCTAATTAGATGAAAAGATTTTAATGTTGAATATATCTCGAAATAATAGAATAGAGCATTTACACTTAGTTGATCCGATTCAAACGACCATTCAGTTGCACCCTTCAAATCATGGATGGTTTTTGAAAAATTTCCCAACTGCATATTAGCAAATGCTCTTCTATATAAATACTCCTTCCATTCAGAACTGCTCTTTGCCCAGAAGTTTATACAAGGCCATTTTTCAATTATATTTAAAGCCAAAGTTGGGTTACCAAGCAGAATTAAATTGTCAAAAGTTTGTAAATTAAGTTTCTTCAAATCATTAAAATATATTGAAGATTCATCCGCTTTTGAATGAAGATATGAAGCTAATGAAACTGCTTTTAAAAATCCATTTAAGGATTGTTGTAAATTGCCCAGATTGAAATTATAATTAGACCAATCACAAATGATATTATATTTTTCATCAGTGTAAAGTTCATCTGTTATTGAAATATTATTTTCAATGTAACTCAAGAAATTGTCACATATTTTTAAACCACGGTTAAAATCATATATTGTTTGGCCTAGGTTTTTATATCCTCCTATTCTTTTTTCGTAAATATAATATGCATCTCTTTTGTTACCTACTTCTGATGTATGGTATAGCAATTCTTCAAAAAGATCTAATATTACAGGATTGGAGGGAGCTTCCTTCATTCCTGGATGAGCACTTAACTCGGCGTTTATAAAATCTACAATATCATAATGCGCTTCTTTTCTCTCAGATAAAGATAATTGATTTAATACGCTATCTCTAATGATCGGATGAAGTGATATCTTCTCTTCTTGTATATCAATTAAGATTGATCTTTTTAAAAGTTCTAGTTGGAAATTGAAGCTTTTGATGTCCCCTGAATGTTTATTTATAATCTCTAGAGTTGATTTCCCGACTCCTGGCCGATTTAAACATATTTTTTGTAATAAAATCCATGCATCTTTATTTTTTTCTGATAATGCTTCAAAATATCTTTTGGCTAAACGGTGGAATCTATTTTTTTGGTTTTGTATTTGGCCTATTTTGGGGTCTAAACTAACAAATGTATCGTTTATTTCCGTGTCAGATATACCATGGAATAAATTAGGGTCGGAATCACAATATTCTATTATAAAAGATGCTGCTAGATCAATGCTTAGTGCATGTAAACCAAGGGCATTTGAAATTTTTAGCAGTTCAGATTTGTGTTTGGATTTGATTCCTCTGTTGATGAAAATATTTAAACATGTTTGTTCTTCAAGAGAATTTACGTTTATAACTTTAAATAATTTACACTGTGACTCTATTAGATCATAAATTTGAAATCTTGTAGTTATTATAAAATATGTTTCAGGCAAATATCCGTGGGCAGTCTTCTTAAGTAAATTACTGATTTCAGTCCTTTTTATCTCCCCAAATTTCGCCTGAATTGAATTATCACTTTGCATCATTTCAAAGCCATCAAGAATAATTAACGCTTTTTGCTTATAGCCTAATTTTCGATTTATTCTCTCAATCCTAGTTTCTCTCAATTCAATTTCTAATTCATCTTCATTATTTTCATGCTTATTATTTTTTCCATATTTGGGTTTTCTGTCCTGTATATCTGTTAAAAACCCATCTAATTTTATTAAAAAATTATCTGAATTATTATCTTCATAAAAAGAATAAACTAACACTTTATTTATTCTATTAAAAAGCAGATTATCATTTTTTTCAACACCTAAAATTGCTTGTAAAAATTTGTCAACGATGGCTGTTTTACCTGAGCCCCCTATTCCGATGAGAGCACAAACTCCACAAAGAGATCTTTTATTCCACCAATTAATCAATTCTTGAAATTCTTGTCTATCTTCCCAATTTGAAGCTCTAAGCAATGTATGTATAGCATTTATATCAGGTGTCATTCTATATTTTTATTGTAATAAGCTCGTCAATTGCATCTTGAGTATGAGCGGGCTACAAACCTTGATAATAAGTAATTTCCCTGCCATTACTTATACAAAATGTTATAGGGCGTATTTAATTCAATAGTTCAAATTTTATGTGTTCTAGTAAACCTTCCATCCAGCTAACAACTTTTTCAGAATCATCTATTTTGTGGATATATTGTCCTCTATTTTGCCAATTACTAGACATAGCAAAATGAATCTTCTTGGTGTCAAAAATTTCAGCGTTTGACATCTCAAATAGTTCAAATGAAGAGTTTTCTACATTATCAGAACTATTTATCAATTGACTAAAGTTTTCATAATTTGCTTTATCACGAGTGATATGCCAATGTGGTTGTGGTCTACTTTCATCTTCTCTATCATAGTCATCCCACTCTGCCCGAAAAAGTTGATTTTTTCTTATATCATTTGGTTCACCTTGAAAAACAGACAATGAAATCATTTTGTATTTATAATCTCTGTTGTAATTCACTTCTATGTATAAATAGAAATTGGCAAACCAGTGAATGGTTTTAACTTGAAGAGGATATGAACGCTTATGGTTAATTGCCTCGTATGTACCTTCAAGAGTAAATAATAAATTGTCTTCTGATTTTAAGGGATAATAAGAAAGATTCAAATAATTTCTAAGAAACTCGTTCAATCCATTTATAATTTCAACTTGTAGCATAAAGTTAAATTTTAGGATAGAACAATTGTACTACTTCATTTATTGAGTAAATAGCAGAAGAATTGCCTTTTTCTAATTCCTTGGCAAGTAATACAAGTTTTATATAATGACTTTCTTCTTTATTTAATCTTGTTATATTTGGTATTGGAATGTCCTTAGTATAAACCTGTCCTAAATAATATCCAGATAGAATTGGTTTTGAATATATTGCTAACAAAGTATTAAAAATGGAACTAGATAATATTGCTAAATAGAAATAATAATCGTCTAATTCAAATTTCTTCTTTGGAATCCAGCCGTTCCCTCTTTCAACTACCAAATCTCCACTTTCATCAAAGGCAAAAGAATCTGAGTTTCCAAATTCAGTTGAAAACAATCTTTGGGTGTTTTCTCTAAGCCATGCCCTATGTTCACTTAAATGCCACCAATTGTTTTCGCTTTTCCGTGCTCTTTGAGCTAATCTGCTTTTAAATTCTAATAATCTTTTATATGAAAATGGAGCTTTTATCAGGAAATCCTCTTCATTATTAAAAATTTGTTCATTTGCGGAATATGGATACCAAACATAATTTTTTGTTTTTAAATGACCATATTTTATAGAATCATTGCTAATAACTCTTTTATAATATTTTCTTTCATTTTCAGGTATTTCATCAAATTCGCTTTGTGATAAAATGAAAACTCTGTCACCAGTCCTAATACCTTGCTTAACAGTAAATATCTCAGACAAACGAATTAGTTTCTTTTCCGCCACAAAGATTTCTAATTCTCTTATAAACGATTCTTCACTATGAGAAATCAGCTTCCAACTATTTTTGAAAAAAGGAAATATTTTTGGAGTATATATATTATAACTAATATCAAGTTTAGCTATTTCATTATTTAAATGAAGCTTTCTTAGTTCCCTAAGTGCTTCTGGTACTGTTCCTTTTTCATTCTTAGTCCAAATAATCTTTGGATAAGTTTTACTTTGAGGTCTCTTCCCTATAAAAATACTTACATCTGTTAATGCATCTTCAAAAACGAAATTACCTAACTTTCCCAAAAGCCTTAAATCCAATTTTTCTTTTACTTCATTTCTTAGTTTATTATAAGACTCAAATGTTAGGATGGAGGAAGGTAATACACAGCCAAGGATACCACTATTATTTAATGACTCTGAAGCCTTATAAAAAAAAGCACTAGCTTGGTTTGGTTTCCCAAAAGTTACGCTGTGTCCTAATACTGTTTTTACCAAATCCCGTGATTCTTTGTTTTTTAATTGCTCCCAAGAAACAAATGGAGGATTCATAAGAATCAGGTCATTATTACTTCCCCAATCAAGAGATAGAGAATCTTCAACGTGGGTTAGTTTGAATTCAATTTTACCATCCCATTGTGTTTGATTTTCATAATGTAACAGAAATCTTGAAGTCTCAATTGCAGAAATTGAACTATCATAACCAATAATGGTTATTTTTCCTGAATAATTTAATGATTTTAATTGCTTTAGAACTTCAATCAAAAATTCCGAAGACCCACAACTTGGGTCTAAAATTTTCAAACTATTATTTGAAAGATTTATTTCCCTAAGAGAATTTTCTACAATAGTTCGAGCTATGTATGGTGGTGTATAATGAATACTTGAGTAAGAATCATTCTTTGTTACTAATTTACTTGACATACCTCCAAATAAATCTCTTTGCATGTCAAAATAAAGCACCTCCTTATGGGCCTCTTGAAAAAGATTCCCAGCAGTATGTCGTAAAATTAAATCTAAATTTGGCTTTATTGATTTAACACCTGAACTCAATCTGTCTCTATAATACTCAAAATTTGTAGGCAATTTAGCTTTCTCAAAATCGATAAATTTATCAGAAATATTATTTAAATTCTCAAACTCAATGCTCAATAAAAGTTGAAATAGAAGACTTAATGCTACTGAAGGATTCTGTTTTTCACTGGTCTCATTTCGTAATTGTTTAAAAATGTCAATTATAAATGGAACAACGTCATTTTGAGTTTTATAGGATTTAGAAAGCAGATACTTGTAGAATTTTGACAGATTTTGTTCTACTGCAATTTTTGTAACAATTTCCGGTTTAGAATCAAGCCAATTTACAATTTGAATATTATCTCTTTTAACAGACAAGTAATTTTTAGTATTTGAAGACCAAGAATATTCTTTAAATAAATCAATTTCTCCATCATCGAAAGTTTGTAGACAAAAATCTCCATATCCACCATTCAACATTAAAAATCTTTCTTCGTTTACATTCTTTAAATGCAAAGGAAGTAATCCATAAATTTGTATCCAAGATGATATATTCTCAAAGTTTCTCATTAATGCAAAAGTAATTATTTTAGTGTAAGTTTTAATTAAATGTTCTTGACGATTTTCTTATATGCCCTACAACGGGAAGCATATGCTTTGTGGCGGACTTTGAAAGACAAATCTTTCAATCCACGACGATTTATATTTGAAACTAAAATACTCATTTTCATAACGTAACCCGCCATAAAGTATATGCATCTTAAGTTTGCAAATTCAATTAATCGAACAAAATGTATACATTTCGTATCATTATAAATTAATAACCAGAAAGAACAAAAGAGAGGATTAAGGTTAATATATGCATGGAGGCACAGACCTCGTCAACATTGATAATCC
>Ga0172380_10005999_pt1 | contig 14380 bp, 21 predicted proteins | sample Leawe162metaG_FD_119747 | JGI IMG/M metagenome (GOLD analysis project Ga0172380, IMG submission 119747) | Leachate microbial communities from a municipal landfill in Southern Ontario, Canada - Leachate well 162 metaG | ecosystem: Engineered > Solid waste > Landfill > Unclassified | place...
CACGGGGTCAAAAAGCCTCGATTTTGCTTCAAAAACGGCGGTAAGACGAGCCAATGTTCGACCATTTTTCGACAAACATTCGTTTTTGGCTCAAAAACGGCGATCACCCGTGAACGGTTACACCTTCGAGTCTCAAGGAGAACTCAACATGCCCGTGAATTACATCCATGAAGGCGACAGCATCGACTACACCCCCGGCGCGGATGTCGCCGCCGGGGCGGTGGTCGTGCAGAACGATCTGGTCGGCGTCTCCAAGCGCGCCATCCCCGCCAACACGCTGGGCAGCCTGGCAGTGACCGGCGTCTTCGACTTCCCCAAGTCCACCGCCCCCGGCAGCGCCATCGGTGCGGGCGTCACCGTGTATTGGAACGTCGCGGCCCAGCAAGCCACGGCCACGTCCGCCGGCAACAAGTTCCTCGGCAAGACCACCAAGGCCGCTGCCGACGCCGATGCCACGGTGCGTGTCCGGATGGCGCAGTAACCGGGAGGCAACGCCGTGGCGGACCTGCTCGAGCGATCCTCGGCCTGGCTGGAAGACCAGCGGGAGAAGTTCATGTCCCGCACGGTCGTCTACCAGCGCGGCACCGACACCGTCGAGGTGACGGCGACCATCGGGCAGACGCTCTTTGCCGTGGACAACGGCGACGGAGCGGCGATTCGGGTGGAGGCGCGGGACTACCTGATCCGCGCAGCGCACCTGAACTTCGGCGCTGGGCGGGTCGACCCGCGGCGCGGCGACCAGATCCACGAACTGCAGAATGGCGTGATCTTCATCTACGAGGTGATGGCCCCGGGCGACGAGCCGGTGTGGCGCTACAGCGACCCGTACCGCATGACGTTGAGGATTCACACTAAACAGGTCGACAAGGAGAACCAGACATGAGCACCAACGTGACCAAGAGCCGTTTCGCCTGGATCGGGACCGCCGTAGAAGCGGTGGGCTTCGTGATCTTCTGCGGCTTCATCGGTATCGGCATTTCGTTGGCCTGCTGCACGGCTGCGGAGACGGTCGTCGACACACGGAACAACGCGCGCCGGGTGGTCGAACTGGAGAAGCGGATCGACGCTCTGGAAGCGCAGGCCCGCCCCAAGGGTGCCAACACTCTCAGTGCGGGTGCCTTAACGGACATTCATGTCAAGCCCGTCGACAAGGACGTACAGCCATGACGGACCATTCCGACACACGCCTCCTCCGCTGGGTGCCGGAGGTCGCCGTGCTGGTGACATGGTCGCTGACTGTCATCGGCGCGGTCTGGGCGACATCAGCCGAGCGGGCGGATGTGCGTCACGACCTGCGCGAGCAGAAATCAGCGCTGATCGATCACGAGACCCGCCTTCGGGTCCTGGAGAAGCAGACCGGCGAGATCGCCGCTGATGTGCGGTGGATTCGCCAGACACTGGAGAAGCAAAAGCCATGAGCATCATGCAGGTGGACATCGGCGGCAAGGCACTGGAAGGCGGCGGCAAGCCGGACCTGCTCACGTGGTCCTACGGCACCGACGCTTATTCCACCGCGACTTCCGGCAGCGTCACGCACGAGGGCAAGCTCGTGTTCATCCGCGTCGGTTCCGGCGGCGCTCTGCTGTCGATTGGCGATGCGGCGGGACAGGAGAAGCCGTACCTCGTCCCGCCCAACTACTGGCGCGAGATCGTCATTCCCGGCGGCGTTCCCGCCGGCGCGCGGATCGTGGCCAGGAACCTCGTCGTCGGCGTGAACTTCTCCGACCTGTTCGTGGAGGTGCGCTGATGCCCGCGTGGAAGGCCGAACCGCTGATCACGTACCCGCCGATGGAGCAGTGGCCCATGCTCAATCTGCCGTGGTGGGGCTTCGTCGAGCGGATCGACGGTATCAACATGCCCAACCTGACCGAGTTGTACTGCGACTATCAGCCGCTGACCACGTTGCCGTGGAACGACCTGAGGACTCTGAACTACCTGGGCGTCTACAACTGCGCCTTCGAGATGCTCGAACTGTGGCGACTGCCGAATCTGTACGGCTGTTATGCGGATCAGAACTACAACCTGATTGAGGTGGACGCCCACGGCAACACCAATCTGTCCGATCTTGGCGTGTACTACTGCCAGTCGCTGGTATCGGTGAACCTCCAAGGCTGCACCAACTTTCACTACCTCTATGCCTATGGCTGCGCCCTGCCGCAGGAGGCGGTGGATCAGATCTTCACCGATCTCGTCGCCAACGGAACCACCGACGGATACCTCGACATGAGCGGCGGAGGCAACGCGGCCCCATCCGATCCTGAAGGGATCGCCTTGAAGAACATCCTGATCAGCCGGGGCTGGTCTATCTACGGGAACTGAGGATCGCCATGCAGGAAATCCAACCCATCACGGTGCAGGTCAAGCTCTCCGACGGCAACGAGGACAAGTTCGTACTGGTCCACGACGGCCAGCAGGTAATCGAACTGGCCGCCCCCGGAAGTGGCAAGGTCGGGACGCACACAGGCAACAAGATGCTCGTCGGCACGAAAGAAGAGATCGAGGCGGAGATCGCCCGGCTGAAGCTCAAGCCCAAGAAGCCCCGCCGCCCGCCGGAGCGCACCCCGCCCGCGCCCCCGGTGTCCGATGGACCCAACGCCAATGGGGAACCGCGATGAGCCTGATCACCACCATCGCCGATGCCCTCGTCACGGAACTCAATGGCGCGCCGGCGGGCACGTTCGCCCAGGCGTTCGCCGCCGCGCGGCATTACCGCCCGCAGTTTGACCTGGCGGAGCTCAAGACGCTGCGGGTGTCGGTGGTGCCCAAGGGGATCGTGATCACGGGCCTGATGCGCAGCGCCAACCAGCACGATGTCAGCGTGGACGTGGCGGTTCAGAAGAAGGTCAACCCGACAGATAGCGCCGAACTCGACGGCCTGATGACGCTTGTCGAGCAGATCGCGGATTTCTTCCGCCTGCGGCGACTGGCGGCGCTGCCGCAAGCGCTGTGGACGAAGACTGACAACCTGCCGGTCTATTCCCCCGAGCATCTCGAACAGAAGCAGGTGTTCACCAGCGTCCTGACATTCACATTCCGCGTGGTGAGGTAAGCAATGGTCAAGGCCAAGGCGAAAACCAAGTTCGACGGCCGGAAGGTGATGGCGGCGGCGAAGCGCGCCAACATCACCAATCTCGGTCACGCCGGGGCGGCGATTCGCCTCCAGGCCCGCCATTCGATCAAGAAGGCCAAGGGGCCGTCCGCGCCGGGCACGCCCCCGCACACGCGCAAAGGTCGGATTCGCAACGCCATCAAGTACGCCGTCGTTTCCGGGGGGCAGTCGGTGGTGATCGGGCCGGATTACGAGGTCGCCGCTGATTCGGGCATGGCCCACGAGTTCGGCGGGCGCTTCCGCAATGAGAACTACGACAGACGACCCTTCATGGGTCCGGCGCTGGAGAAGACCAAAGACCGATTGCCCGCCTTCTGGGCCGGCAGTGTGAAAGGAGATTGAATCATGGGTGTCAAACTCGGCCTGGAAGCCAAACTGTATTTCTGTGCCGCCGGGATCGGCAGTACCCCGGTCTGGACGGAGTTGACCAACGTCAAGAACGTCACGCTCTCGCTGCAGAAAGGCGAGGCCGATGTCACCACCCGCGCCAACAACGGCTGGAAGGCCACGGCGGGCACGCTCAAGGAAGGGTCGATTGAGTTCGAGATGGTATGGGACACGGCCGACGCCGGGTTCACCGCCATCAAGAACGCCTACTTCGACAACACGCTCATCGGCCTGGCGGCGATGGACGGACCAGTCGCCACGCCCGGAAGTCAGGGTCTGTGGGCCGACTGCATGATCACCGACTTCTCCCGCGACGAGCCGCTGGAGGACGCGATCAGCGTGAAGGTGACCGCCAAGCCGACGTACTCGGCCAACCCGCCGATCTGGAAGAGCTAACAGGAGATGCCATGAAAACATTCACCGATAACGCCGGACGAGTCTGGACCGTGCAGGTCAACGTGGACGCGATCAAGCGCGTCCGCGACCTCGTGCAGGTGAACCTGCTGGAGGTGGTCGAAGGAAAGCTGCTGGAGCGGCTGATCTCCGATCCCGTTCTGCTGTGCGACGTGATCTACAGCCTCTGCAAACCGGAGACGGACGCCAGGAACGTCAGCGACGTGGACTTCGGCAAGGCGATGGCGGGCGACGCCATTGACGGCGGGACGACGGCGCTCTTGGAGGAACTGGTCGATTTTTTCCCGCAGGCCAAGCGCCGAGTGCTCGCCAAGGCGCTGGCCAAGCTCCAGAAACTCGAGACGGCGGCGCTGGCGGCGGTAGAGACGCGGCTGGACTCCCCCGAACTGGAAAGGCAGATGGCTCTCCGGCTGGCGCAGCTGGAGAGCTCATCTGGCAGTGCGCCGGAATCCTTGGCCTCGACCCCGGCCGCTTCACCCTGAGGGAACTGGTCGCGATGGCGGAATCCCGCCAGCAGGACGGCTGGAACCACACCGCCGCCGTGCTGGCGATGCTGGCCAACGTCAACCGTGACCCCAAGAAGAGCCGGGCGTTCAAGCCGGCGGACTTCCACCCGATCCAGGCCGTGAAACGCACCAAGACGCCGCCGCTCAAGGGTGACATTGGAATGCTCAAGACCGTGTTTGTCGACAACGCGAGGAGGTAAACCGTGACCACGCACACTCGGCACATCCTGGAAGTCGTCATCACGATCAGCGTGCTGCTGACCGCGCCGGGCTGTGCCGGACAGTTCAAGCCCGCGGACGCCGCCCGCGCCACGGCCAGCGAGGCGGCCACCGGCGTTGCCGGCGTTGTGGCCCACACCGAATCCGCCCAGCGCCATGTCGAGCAGGCGATCCCGCACACGGACGATACCGGCAAGGTGCATCTGGCGGCGGCGACGGATGAGCACAAGGAAGTCGTCGCCGACGCGGCCGAGACCAAGCAGGCCCTGGACGCCACGGCGAAGGAGATCACGGCGCTGGAGGGGCAGGTTGTGGCCGTGAAGGCCGACTACACCAAGCTCGAATCCCGCTGGTACGTCCGCTGGGGCCGGTGGATCGAGCGGGCGCTGTGGATCATCGGCATCTCGTGGCTGGTGCTGGGCGCGGCGTCGGTGTTCTTCGGCATGGGCAACCCGCTCTCGCTGACCTGGCGAATCGGCAAGGAGATCACCCGCCTGGTGCCGCTGATGAACCCGTTCAGCTGGGTGCGGGACTGGATTCTGGCGCGCCGGGCCAGCGCCGACACCGGAAAGGCCGGGTGACCTATGGCCAACGCACGTGGCATCCGCGCCGGCGCGGCCTACATCGAGTTGTTCATCAACGACTCGAAGCTGGTCCGCGGGCTGGAGAAAGCCAGCAAGAAGCTCAAAGCCTTCGGCGACGCCATCACCGGCTGGGGGCAGAAGATGGCCGCCATCGGCGCGGCCATCACCGCGCCCCTGGTCGGCAGCGCCAAGGCCTTCAGCGAGATGGGCGACAGGATCGCCAAGGCGTCGGCGCGCACGGGCGTCTCCGTTGAAACCCTCTCCGAACTCGCCTACGCCGCCGACCTTTCCGGCGCGAACCTGGAAATCCTCGAGGGCTCGCTGCGGAAGATGCAGAAGGCCATCGTCGCCGCCGCCGAGGGGTCGGAGAGCGCCACCGATGCTTTGTCCAAGCTGGGCCTGACAGTGGATGACCTGCGCGGCCTCTCCCCGGACCAGCAGTTCAAGCTCATCGCCGACCGCCTGGCGCAGATCAAGAGCCCGGCGTTACGGGCGGCGCTGGCGATGGAACTGTTCGGCAAGTCCGGCACCCAGCTCCTGCCGCTCATGGCCGACGGGGCCAAGGGGATCGAGGCGCTACAGCAGCAGGCCCGCGACCTGGGCCTGACCATGAGCACCGACGACGCCAAGGCCGCCGAGGCGCTCAACGACACCTTCGACACGCTCTGGAAGGTGCTCAAGCAAGGCGTCTTCATCATCGGTTCGGCGCTGGCCCCGACGCTTAAGTCCGTCAGCGAATGGATCATCCGCACGGTGGTCACTACCACGGCGTGGATCAAGCAGAACAAGGACTTGGTGGTGACCCTCTTCAAGGTCGCCGCCGGGATTCTCGCTGGCGGGCTGGCGCTGATGGCGCTGGGTTACGCGATCACGACGGTGGGCGCGATTATGGGGGCGCTGGCGGGAATCATCGCCGGCGTTGGCACGGCCCTGGGCGTGCTGGGCTCGATTATCGCCTGGCTGGTCTCGCCCATCGGCCTGGCCGTCGCCGCCATCGCGGCCCTGGGCGCATACCTTATATATGTGTCCGGCGCGGGCGGGCAGGCCCTTTCCTGGCTGGGGGACCGCTTCGCCGACCTTTCCGACTTCGCCTCCGAATCCTTCCGGAGCATTTCCGACGCACTCATGGCCGGCGACATCACTCTGGCCGCGAAGATCCTCTGGCTGTCGCTCAAAGTCCTGTGGCAGAAAGGCGTGCTGGAACTCACCCGCCTATGGGAGGGCCTCAAGTCCGGTGCCATGAAGATCGTCTATGGCATGTGGTACGGCGTGCAGGCGGCGTGGGAGATCGGCGTGGCCTCGGTCGCCGAGGTCATGCTCAAGCTCTACTACGGCGTGCTGGACGTGTGGGAACGCCTTTCCACCGGCGTGATGAACGTCTGGGACTCAACCGTCAACTGGGTCGCCAAGCGCATCGTGGACCTGTGGGGCCTGGTGGACGACACGCTCGATACCGACGCGGTGAAGAAGGGTTTGGACGAGGACGCCCAGCAGCGCATGGGCCAGCGCAACAAAGAGAAGGACCAGAACGTCCAACAGATCGCCGGGGAGCGCGACGAAGCGCTCAAGCAGTTGCAGCAGGAGCACGAGCAGAACATGGCCCGCATCGGCCAGGCCTCTATCGACGCCGAGAACCAGCTCGACGCCGAGGCGCAAAAGAAGATCGACGCCGCCCAGGCCGAGCTGGAAGCCGCGAAGAAGGAATGGAAGGACGCCATCGGGGAGGCCAAGCAAAAGCGGCAGATGAAGGACGCCGAGGGGCCGCAGCGCCTCAAGCCCCCGCCGGAGATCGGCGACTACCTCGAAGGGCTGGGGCCGACCATCGAGCAAACCAGGCAGAAGACGATCGGCGTGGCCGGCACCTTCAACGCGATGGAAGCGCGCGGGCTGGGGGCGGGGCAAGTCGCCGATCGCATCGCCAAAGCCACCGAGGAAACCGCCAAGAACACCAAGAAGCTCCTGAACAAACAGGACGTCCAAGAAGCGACATTCGATTGAGGTGAATGACTGATGCCCGTGACCGTGCTGGAAAAGTTCGAGAGCCGCCAGTCCACTTCGGAGCAGGACCCCGATGTGGGCGTGGTGCCTTCGCAAGTCGAGTTGGCGTACATCGTCTCCGGCACCGACGACGACGTTGTCGCCAAGAGTTCGCTGGCGGCGGCCACGCCGACGCTCTATGGCGGTCTGGTGCGCCAGACGCTGCAGATCGAACCGGTCGGGCCGGGGATGTGGGATGGCGTCGTCCGCTACGGCAAGGCCGAGGACACGCATTCCGAGCCAGGTGAATCCTCCTTCGCTTTCGACACCGGCGGCGGCACGCAGCACATCACCCAGAGCCTCCAGACCATCGGGCGTTATCCCAACAACGCCCCGGACTTCGGCGGAGCCATCGGCGTGACCCACGACAACGTCGAGGGCGTGGACATCACCATCCCCGTCTACCAGTTCTCCGAGACCCACTACCTGCCGGCATCGGTCGTCACCCCGTCCTATCGGGGGACGCTCTTCTACCTCACCGGCAAGGTCAACAGCGGCTCGTTCCGGGGCCTGCAGCCCGGCGAATGCCTGTTCTTGGGCGCTTCCGGCTCGCGCCGTGGCACCAGCGCCGACGACGATTGGGAGATCAGCTTCCGCTTCGCCGGCTCGCCCAACGTCAGCGGCCTGACGGTTGGTTCCATCGGTGGGATCAACAAGAAGGGCTGGGAGTACATGTGGGTGCGCTACCAGGACGCGGAGGATGAGGATGCCAAGGTGCTGATCAAGAAGCCGGTCGCGGTCTATATCGAGAAAGTCTACGAGCAGGCCAACCTGGGCGGCCTGGGGATCGGGGTGTAGCGATATGGGCGACACTCTCAAGAAGGTCAGCAAGGGCGACAAGCTCCGCATCCCGGCGGCGGCGTACAACGCCTTCATCGACACAGCGCGGGATTTTCAGGCGCGCCAGCGGGGAATCTCCTCCACGCCTCAAGCCTCCACGCGCTCCAGCGGCATTGTGCTTGTCCGCAACGACAGCGGCGACGATCTCTCCCGCTACACCGTGCTGGGGATCGACTCGCCGATCATCGACCCCGAGGCCAACCTCGACGGGTTCAAGAACCGCGTCGCGGTCGTGGGCGTGACGCCCAGCGAAGACGATCACGTCGGCAAGTTCGTCGTGCTGCTCGAGCCGCTTAAGAGCGGCGCGATCGGCATGGCCTATGGGGCGGGCGTGTGCCCGGTCAAGATCGACGTGCCGGGCGAGGATGCCGAGTATCCCTACGCCGACATCGTTGATGGCCAGACCGCCAACTTGGAAGCCAAGCACTACGGCGCGGCGGCGATCCTCTGGCGCGCGGGCGGCACGGGCGTGCAATGGGCGCTGGTGCGCCTCGGCCCACCCATGCCGGCGTTTGTGTTCCCCGTGGATCTGGAGCAGGCCGGCGGCGAGCAAGGGGATGAAGAGAACCCGGCCACGTGGACCTATGACGTGAGCGATCCGGTCACGGAAGACACGCTGGCCGAAGGGGTCGATCCCACCGCTGACCCGCACAAATGGCAGCGCCCGTCGGTGGGCTTCATGATCGCCGCGACTTTCGGTTACGCCCACTACAACAGCGATGGCGATCTCGTGTTGGGCTGGATCAACGAGATGGTCGAGCAGGCGTCATGCGAAGACGCTGCCGGGTCGGGGGGAACGTAAATGGACATCGCCGGAAAGACCGTGGTGCTGGAAGGCGGGAAACGCGGGCTGTTGCCCGGCGGCAAGGCAGGCGTCTATGACGCCGACGGCAACTGCTCGACCTGCTGCGGCTGCGATCCGGTGGTGCTCGGATCGTTCACCACCAACCGCAGTTCCACCCCATGCTGGGATTTGACTCCGTACCAGGGCCAGCACAAGGCCCCGCCGCATGCGTACTGGCGGCTGATCGAGATGGGCAGTTGCTACCCCAGCTCCTATCCGTGGTATGGCGCGGGATGCGTGGACGGCCACGGCGAGTTGGTGAATCTGCCCAACCAGTTCTGCTCCAATTACTCCTACAACGGCTACATGCAATTGCAGATCGGCTGCTACGACCCGACCGACGATGTGATCCATTGGCCAGGGACCTGCCGCAACACCAGTGCGAGGTACTCATGTTAGAAACGCTCCACGAGGCCGGATTGATGACGCGCATGCCGTTCCTGATGCTCGCCCCCCCTAGCCCGGACGGGCGTGAGGTGCTGCTGTTCTGCCAAGCGGGTGAGGCCCGCATCTGGAAGGCCTGCTTCCGCACGCCCGACGGCGAGATTCGCCGCTTGCCCACGGGCCTGCCCGCCGACCTATGCGAGTGCGCGCCGACGGCGTGGTGCGATGCGGCGGGCTGGCACTTGACGCTCATCGCCGGCGGCCAAGCCGACGATCCGCTGTTTCACCTGTACCGCTTCGACGGCCCGGCGCTGGACCGTCTCAGCCCACCCGTGGCGGTGCAGGCAACGCGCACCGGCTTCATCTACAAGGACCGGCTCGTCTACGGCGACATCGAGAACCTGGTCCACGTCCGCCAGCCCTTGGGCGACAAGGTCATTGAGCTTCCGGGGGCGTTCATCTACCGTGTGGCCTACCGCGCCGATGCCCCTGACAAACTCCTGATCAGTGGCCAATGGCAGCAGGAAGAGCAGGTCTTCACCCTCGAATACGACTTGGCGACCAATGCCCAGCGCACCATCACCTGCGACGATGGCAAGCCCGCCTACAAATGCACGATTCTGGGCGACACGGTCCTGTACGCAGATCGCACCGGCGAGCAATTCGAGGACCGGCAGATCACCCAGGCTCGATCTACCCGTGGAACCAAGACGCAGGCCGCCGTCGCCCGCTTGCCGGGCCAGGTGACGATGACGTCCACCGTGGCTGTGGAAACCTGCAACTGCAAAGGCACGGCCGAAACTGCGGACATCCTGACCACCCGGCCGTCGTGCCTGGAATGCGTGGAGAAGCACCTGGGCGCGGCCTGCGTGCTGCTGGCCGAGACGCAGGACGGATACGCCTATCGCCTCCGCGCCGTGGGCCATTTGCATGAAGCCGAAGATGAATCCCAATCGTGGCCGGCGCTGCACGAAGCGGTTCGTGCGGCTCGGAAGGCGTACCAGACGCAAGGGACGATGCCCGACTGGCAGAAGCTCCAGGACCAGATCGAGGAGGCAAAGGAGGGACGTGGCCATGCTCAATGAGAACGTGCGTATCACGCCCGCCGACAGCGCCAACTGCCAGTTGGCCTGGACCGCCCCGGCCGGGGACTGGGCGTCGTGGGTGTTCATCAACGGCCGCCACGTGCGCGGCCCGCTCGTGACCGGCACGCCCGAGCGCATGGTGAAGGTGCCGCTGGCAGCCCAGACAATCGTGTCTTTGGAGGTCCACGACCTCCCCGATGCCGCAACGAATGTCGACCCCATCGCGCCGCAGCCCAACACCCGGCCCACAATCCAGTGGTTGGCCGTGGCCGACGCCGTGCGCTATCGCCTGTACCACCGTGCTTACGGCCAAGCGGAGGAACGCATCTTCGACACTCCAGCCCGCGAGGGACTGGATCGCTACGAGATCACCTCACCCATAACGCTCACCGCTGGCTGGCACTTCTTCCGCGTCGAGGCGGTCAGCGCCTACGGCCAGGAGTCCACGCGGCAGGCGTGGGCCTACTTTGTGATGGATGCCCCGGACGTTCCGCCGCTGCTGCGCGTCACCGCCGGCAGCGCCGACGGCCTTTACAACTTTGTCTTGGAGAACTGACCTATGGCTACCCCGACCGCTGACAAGCTGCGTGTCTACTTCCCCTCACTGTACCTGAGCGCCGATGGCCAGGCCTTGCCCCAATACACGGCCGACACTGGCGGCACGCTCAGCACGCTGGTCGATGCGGCGCTGACGCAGGCCGATGACTATTGGAACGGCGCGATCGGCTGGTTCGAGGGCAACACCCTCACGCCCGACCTCCAGGGCCAGTTCTTCCATGTGAAGGACTTCGATGCCGCCAGTGATACGCTGACCCTCTCGCGCGACCTGCCGGCGATCCCGCAGGCGGGCGACACTTACCGGCTGGTCCTGGGCGGCAACTGGCGCTCGACAATGGAAACCTTCGGGATGCTCGTCGGCAACGTGCTGCCAGAACTCAAGACAGTCAACGGCGTGCAGATTACCGGGCTGACCATCAAGAAGGCTTCGGCGCTGCTGGGGGCCGGCACACTGAACGTCTTCTACAAGCGCAGCCAGCAGATGCTCTACATCAAGATGGGGACGCAGGCGTATGGCGTGGGGCTGGACGTCTCCACCAGCGTCACCGGCGGGATCGTCTTTGCCGCCGACGGCCAGGCGTGGCTGCAGGTGGATATCAATGCGACCCTGCTGCCGACCGTGGACCGCACCGACATCTGGACGCTGGACTATCCGCAGCGCACGCTCACCCCGGATTTTGAAGGTTACGAGACTACTTCCGGGGGCGGCGGGAAGACCCGCTACCGGCTGGAATGCCTCAAGAACGTCGATCCGGTGGATGCGATGGTGGACCTGTCGGTCTACACCGGCAAGCCCGCCGGCTCGCCCACGACCATCGCGTCGGGTCAGAGCCTGGGTCTGGTCGCCGGCAGTTTCGATGTGGCCGACGCGACGGGCTGGCCGACCAGGAGCTTCTGGATCAAGAACAAGACCGTCAACAGCGCCGCCGGCGACTGCCGCTACGTCTCCTACCGCAGCGGCAATACCCTTTACTGCCTGCAAGTGGACTGGGCGACGCTGGCCTTCAACACCGGCACCAGCCAGATCCGCCAGGGCGACGTGCTGACCGGGGCATCGTCGGGTGCAACCGCCGTGGTGGACCAGGTCATGATCGCCAGCGGCGCTTGGGGCACCGGCGATGCCGCCGGGACACTCCTGCTCAAGAAGATGGTGGGCACGTTCACGAGCAGCGAGTACCTCCGCGTCAGCGCCGTGAACATGGCCCGCGCCGCGGCGGCTTCCGTCCTGGGCCTGCGCGGCTACACCGCCGTGGCCTGGGCCGCCAGCCAGGCCATCGAGCTGATGAGCGACGTGGATCTGGGCCTCAACAAGCCGGCATCAAATCAGTACGAGAATCCCGCCTCGGAGACCATCGCCCCGGCCAATGTCATCTTCAAGGACGCCTACAACGCCGCGACGGCGCTGGCGATGGGCAACCTCGCCTCCGGCAAGTTGCATGGCGTGTGGCGGCGGGAATGGATCATGGACGGCCATCAATCGCGCTCCAGCATCGACGCCGACACCCGCTACTCGTGGAGCTGATGCCTTATGCCGGGACTGGAAAACGGCTCAAACCTCGCCAACGCCTTCAGTTGGGACCCCACGGCGTACCCCGGCGGCACGCGCGTCTTCGGGACGACCAGCTACAATCAGTCCCAAGACTGGTGGGCGCTGTATCTGCTGGCGGGCAAGACCTACGTCTTCCAGTCGCGCCTCCCCACGACCTGGAGCCACTACCTCTACCTCTACGATTCCAACGGCTCGTATCTGGCGGGCAGCTCCAGTGGCGGGGACGATGGCTACCCGCTCTCCAAACTCACCTACACCCCGCAGAAGGAAGGATGGTACTACCTCACCATCTACGGCTATTACTACTACGGCTACTACGGGCCGTACGTGCTGGAGTCTGTCCCCGCCCCCAAGAGCTTCCGCACCTTCTGCGCTTCGCCGGGGCGGTTTTCGGCATGCAGTGTTGCCGGCTCCATGGTCCCATCGCGCTTCGACGTGGTTCGTGACCGCACGCAGACGGCGCAGCCAGCGCGTTACACGATCTGCGCCAAGACGACGCGGGTGAACGGAAGCCGTCTGGCCATCCGCAGCACTCAGCAGCGGCAGACTGCCGCGCGCTTTAGCACGATCAAGACGCCGACGGTCCTGGTGGTGCCCGGCAGCTTCTCGGCGCGGGGACCGGTCGGTGCAAGCAACGTCTCCCGGCTGGTCGTGCGATCCGGCCAGCAACTGCTGATCCCCAGCCGATGGGACGAGCGCTGCCTGGGCACGGCAGCGGTGATCAGCCGCTTCAACAGCCAGGTCTGCGCTTCGGCCGCTTCGGCCGCTCGACACCAGGCGCTGACGCTGCCCGGCTGGGCGATCTGGGCACGCGATACGGCGACGGGTCAGTTCACGCGGCTTGGTTTCCTGCCAGCGGACATCCCGGCCGGGCAACTCCTCGACGTACTCCTGCCGGACGGCGTCTTCGAGATCGAGGTGCGCCCCTCGGAATGGTTCTGGCCGGAATGCCGCGGACGGCGGGTGATGACGCTCATCACGGGCGACGGTCCCGGCGATCCTCCCGCGGGCCTGCCGGTCATCCAGAACCTGCGCCGCGAGATCGCGAGCGGTGCGTCGATCATCAAGTGGAACGTCGTGGCCGAAGCCAGTCCGAATGCTTTCGACTTCGGCCTGTGGTTCGGCCCGGCGTCGCCGGTGGCCACCACGGGTTCGCCGGACCAGATCGTGCCCCACACCAGCGGCCAGGGCGAGTACCAGGTGCTCCATGCGCAGGACTCGCCGGAGGCCGTCGCGGTCGTGGCGTTTACGCCCAGCAGACGCGGCGCAGTCGCCGAACTGGACCTGCCGTGGGACACGACTGCGCCAATCACTCCACCCGACCAGTTCGCGGTCCCGTAATCCCGTCCATATATCACTGCGGCGGGGACTTCACACTGCCGCCAGTTCATCGCTGACCACGTTATGTCATACCCCGCGCGGCAATAGCTTGACGCCAACGGTGAATAACCGTGAAATAGTCCCCGTTGCCGCGAGACCGGCGGGGGCGGCTATGTCCCCTTGTCCAAGGCAAGTGAAGGCAGATGGCCATGCAGAACCCAGACAGCATCCTGACCATCGAGGAACTGGCAGTGTATCTGAAGCTCTCGAAATCTACGCTCTACAAGCTCTGCGTCGAGGGCAAGGTGCCCGGCCAGAAGGTCGGCCGCCACTGGCGGTTCCACAGGACGGTCATCGACCAGTGGATCGGCCTCAAACCCGACGTAAACCCGACAACACCGCAGGGCGCGGTTTCCCAAGAGGTAACCGTTCACGGGGTCAAAAAGCCTCGATTCTGCTTCAAAAACGGCGGTAAGACGAGCCAATGTTCGACCATTTTTCGACAAACATTCGTTTTTGGCTCAAAAACGGCGATCACCCGTGA
>Ga0172380_10006000_pt1 | contig 14377 bp, 28 predicted proteins | sample Leawe162metaG_FD_119747 | JGI IMG/M metagenome (GOLD analysis project Ga0172380, IMG submission 119747) | Leachate microbial communities from a municipal landfill in Southern Ontario, Canada - Leachate well 162 metaG | ecosystem: Engineered > Solid waste > Landfill > Unclassified | place...
CATGCCGATAGGGTAGGTTCACTTAACTTGAAGCTATTAGGATTGGCGGGAGTTTATAGTCTCCGTTTACTGAATACCTTATCAGATAGCAAACTAAAGGAACTCAACACATGTTTGTCTATACAATAAGGAACTATGAGTACAAAAATTAAAACAGAACTTGCAATATGTCACGATTGTGGAGCAAAGGAAGGAGAATTACATCAGGGTGGATGTGATATGGAAATTTGTCCCTTTTGTGGAAATCAACTAATAACATGCAATTGCTGCTATAAGAAACTAGGAATCGATGTAAGGGAAGGAACGTGGGCTTATTTTCATGGACTTACAGGAGAGCAATCAGAGAAATGGGATGCTATGTTAAGAAAGAAGGGGCTTATCCCTTATGTCCAAATCCCCTTGATATGTGCTATGTGCGGAGCTTTATGGCCTGAAATGTTTATGACCGATGATTGGGAGACATATGTTATCCCACCTTTACAAGATAAGATACTGTGCATATCCTGTTATAATAAAATGAAATTATTATTTCCAAAAGGGTGGAGGAATGTGAAATGAAATTCAAAGCACTCAAAACAAATGCACAAATGTTACCTTCCATAGATACCGGAGCAGGTGAACCCCCAGATCGTTATTTAGCATCTGATATCATTGAGATCAACACAAAACAATTTGAAACATTAATAAGGCTTGCAAGTCAAGACAAACCTATAAAAGCTGAATTGGTAGTCCATTGTCTTGATGAATTCCTTATGAAAATACTTACAGGAGCGTAGATGAAATGAAAAATACCCTTATTATAAGAATCAGTGAAGGCATAAAGAAACGGGAGATTAATGCCTTAACATTTCAAATTTCTAAGGATGGTAATTATTCAATAGCTACACATAACAAAAATTATCGTGGCAATATTTCAAAGCTAAATTACCTATCAGTAGAGGCAAAACAATGGGCATAGATAACTTCTTAAAAGATATACCACCTTTGTCCGATGAAGAAGCCACGCGTCTTCTAAAGGGCTTCAGTGATACTCTTGGCACATGGCTTTTAGCTTGGGGCGATAAATATTCCGTACCCCCTGAAAAACGTTTTGATGCTTTCATGGCAGTTGCAGATTTAGGTTATAGGATTGCCAAACGAGACATAGAAGCGGACAAGTGGAATAGCTTGCTCGAAGGGAAATAGAAATGAGAGACTTAAAAGTTATTGCTTGCGTTGACTTTATGGCCTCAATGGGAGAAACACAAGAAGAAGAATATGCACAAATTAAGAAGGAGATGGAGATTCTTTTTCCTGATGCCAATATTATCTTTAATACAATCCACAATCCCGCAGAATTAATAGATAAGGACTACGATATCTTTATTCTTGATTTTGGGGGGCTAATGCCTGGGTGTGATGAATTAATAAACTATACCCACAGAGATACCATAAGGCAAATACAACGCTATGAAAATCGCTTATTCATCATGTGGTCTACTTTTACATGGCGTGATTTTCACTATATAGTAGAAGATGAATTTCCTCAACTTGTAACATTTAATGTTGTCTTCTGGGATACTAGCGATTTTGATGGGACTTTTAAAAAGGTACGTAGTTTTTTTAATTTCCCCATGCCAGTTCCCCCATCTCCCCATAATAACTATCATGGAAATTTAATCAACCCCAAAAAACTATAGAGGTAAATCATCATGATATTTTGTAAAATAGATAAGCAATTGGTTAAGATAATTGAAAAGGAAGCAAATGGCAGATTAATAGTTGACTGCGGGGCAGGTGAAGGACAATTGCAAGACCTTACTCATAATATAATATCCCTAGATATAAGACCAGTTAACAAGAAAGTATTGCAAAGAGATTGCACCATATTTCCATTTAAGGAAAATATGATGCCTATTTTCATTCGTCCATGCCATTCAGGGTTTGTTGAAGATACCTTAATGAATTGTTATCGTACTATCAAATCGGCCTTATATATTAGTAATCCTAAAAATCTACAAACTGATTTAGGTATATTTTTAAAATTAGCATTTATTATTAGTGAATGGGTCGGAGAAGATGCAGAAGAACGAATATATAGGATACCTTTTGATCCACTATTAAGAGAAAATAAGGAGAATTAAGATGAAATTTGAATTACCCAAAGAGCCAATAGATAAATATAAAATCGAATGGTGGAGCATTTCTGTTTATGATAATGATTATTATCTCTATCATAAATGTGCTATCTATTATATCAACACACCTTACAATGAACAGGAATTGGGAATTGCATCTGAAAATAACTTCGTACCCCTTGTCAATGACTGGATGATATATGAGCAAACAGATAACGGCAAATGGCATACCCTAGGTAGATGGAACGGATGGGATTCCCCCAATAATTACGACCATCCTGATTCATTCCCCACTAAAAAACAAGCAACACAAAAAATTCTAAAACGTTTAAATGAATATCTTGATAAAGCAACCAAGCAAATAACCTGTATTCAAAATATGATTAAGGAAATAGAAACAGATTCTAAACCTAAGATATCTTTGCGCTATCACAATCAGTCATAAAAAGATATTGACAAACTATAAACAGTGTGGTATATTGTATGGGTTACTGAAAGGAGAGCAACATGAGCAAACAAAACGAAACTGCACAAATACATGATGAATACCTTGATAACACATCCGACTGTCTACATAATTTAAATGGTTTACAATATGAACTCAAAGAACTATCGCAGGCATTTAATTTAACTGGTAATATAGAGATGGCTCGCACTCTAGGACAAATTGCAGATGAAATCCTTATAAATACTGATACCATCAGAAACGCAATTGGCAAAGAATGCAACCGCCAATATAAGGAATCAGAAACCCAATTACACGATACTTTAAAAGTAGTAATGACCCATCTATTAAAACCGAGAGTAGCTATAATACCTATTGACAAATCATAAACAGTGTGGTAATATATAAGAGCAATGACCCGCATGAGGGCGGATGATTTTGGGGATGGCTCTGCTGGTGACAAAAAGGTTTAAATGACTACGTTCACAGATAGTAGCCAGCCAAACAGAGCCAAAGAACTTTAATAAGTAAATAAAGTAGGTTCGTAGAGTGCAAGCGAACACCGTTATTGCATATAAGGCTTAAGCGAACACAGCTAGAAAAAAGCTGCGAGGGAGTTATGCACCGTCAACAAGGCTTTACCTACTTTGAACTTTAACAATAGAATATTGAATTTGCCTGTAGTCGGTCGGTTAGACAAAAGGGAGTAACTAGGTTCATGGATAAAAGACACGCCGACTTGCCATGAACTGAAACAATGCCAACGTGAAGCTCGCTGGTGGGTTACAGACACGTACCTTATTGGATGCGTTCAATAAGACAATGCGAGATACAGGCAATATTTAATAGTATGTTTGTTTGGTGGCGAAATTCTCATTAAAGACGCTATGGTGGATGGAATCCCCAACGGTGATACCTAGCTTCAAGGATAAAGCATATACCGTATGACTGATATTGAAGCATCTCAAGGTGGAAGTCCTTGAGCCAAACAAATTAATCCTTCATCCTAGCGAAGCGACTGAAAGCAGATGTAAGTAAGTGATATTCGGCTACTAGGGTGGAGTCCATTGTATCGCTACTGCCCTTTAGATTATATGTGGTCAATGACTTTTCTAAAAGGGATTAGACTTTAGCGATGCAATACTTTCCATGCTACCTGAAGAGGCTACCAGAACGCATCGTAGGGCGACACAAACTTGAGTGTACAAAGTCAACTAGGCACTAGCATGGATTTAACTCCCCAGTCTTTTAAAGGATTGGGGAGTTTCTTTATTTATTATGATAATTAAAAAGGGAAGCCTCACCGGAAGGTCGAATTTTCAGTGAGGCTTGGGGAAAGGAGGATGATGAAAACGCAATTTCAAGTTACTACAAATCAAACTGCTTTGTCAAGTCTAGAAGCACTCACGTTCCATAAAGTAAGAATTTATAGTGATTGGTCAAACGAAGGAGTAACCGTCCATGTTGCACCCGGACTGCAATACAACCCATAAATCTGTACATTTACTTCCATGTATTGTCCAGGCCCTACAGGAAGTCCCTTATAATATGTATAATACGGAGTAATTGAAAGAGAGTACGCAGATGTTCCTAATGGTGGATTCATAAGGTAATAAGCAATACCCGATGAACCGTTTATTTGGAAATTTGCTGTTGAATTGGTTGAATAATTTGCTGTAACGGGTGCACCACTATAAAATCCACCAGACCCACCAGATATGTTAAAGGTTATATTTGTTACAGTTTGCGGAGAATAAGCATATCCAGAGCCACTTCCTAATGATAGCCCTATTTTGGGTGTCACAAACATTTGTGAGACACTATTATGATTAATAAAACGCTGTGTATAGTAAAATTGATTAGACCCGCCTGTACCCGCATATATCAAATTACCTTGCGAGCTATAGTTCACTTGTTGTTCAATTTGTCCATTGGTAGTAGTCAAAATTGGTGTCGTTAATACTCCGGGCGTGAACTGAGGTATGTTACCACTTGTACCAATAGTACTTGTAGTTGTGGTTGTAGATGCCGTGGTCAAGGCTGTATATTTATTCTTTAAATCCGTAAGCTGTGTAGTCAAATCAGTAATCTTGCCATCCTGTGCGGTCATTGTGGCTTTGATACTGTCTATCTGGGACTGGTAATTAGTTGTTGCCTGTTGTGCATTTATTTTAGCTATGGCAGGGTCAGCCGTAGTAGTTTTCCATGAATCAATCCCTCCTTTCCAATTCTGTAATTCAGTTATAGGACTTACTACGGGGGTTTGTGTAGCAGGTGCAGCCGTAGGCACACATCCTATTAAAGTAATAGGAATACAAATAACTACCAACGCGATTAAAAGCCATTTTTTCATGTTTATAACTCCTTTCATGAGGTTGCGAAAATTCTAACACACCCTTGCCTAATCATTGCAAGTTTTTTTACCAATTCGTATTTAATTCATGTTTTTCATTGACAGGATTTTGCGAAATATGAGAAACTTAGACAATGAAATCCTTAATCCTTTATATTATAACGTTAAGGTCAGTGATTTAGTTTATGAGTACTTTAGAAAGTAAGCCTAACGGAGTCAAGTGTCCATGTGGAAGCCACCATACTTATTGGCGTAAATGGCAACAACTCTATCATTGTCGAAAATGTAAAACTGATTTTAAACCAAGAGAGGAGAATACAAATGCAGGGAGAGGAAATACAAACAACATACAGGGAAATTGTCAGATTAAATCTAGTATCCCGATTTTGTGACGCAACAGGGATTGATAGTGATGAAATATTCTCAGACCTTGACAAAAAAGTTGTTTTGACTGAAACTATACTAAAAGACATGGGATGGAATTGAATTGTCACCTTCATTATTAGATCAAGATATTGAAGCCCAAAATATATGCTGTGAAACAGTCCTGAAAATACTTAATGAGCAAAAAGAGGGATTAACTCTTACTTATCGTCATCTTATCAAGGAACGGGCATGGGACGCATACTGTCGTGAAATGAAAATTTCTCATATCAGCGAAGCATTTGATAAGCTAGATGAATCCATTACAATACCTTTCAAGATACTTACTAAAATCAATTACAAATACAAATGCACAGAACTATGTCCCTTGCCTATGTGCTTAGACGATCTTCATGCGTGGGAACAGGAGTTGATAATCAATTGGGAAAAATTGGAGGCAGCATTGTCGTGGGATGGAATTTTACCATTGACTAAAATTGCCGCTTGGCACTCCATTTCTATTGATGACCTTAGACGATTAAGCTCAAAGCGCAACCGTATAAAAGAACGAGAGCAAATCTATCGTGACTTTCAACCTTTTGTCCAATACATTCCCCATATGACCAAATAAATATTCAAACCTTTTTCCAACCTACAAAATATTCCTCTCCTATCCTATTGACATTTTATTTTAATTGTGGTAATCTATAAATGTTACTACAGAGGGTTAATTATGGATGGCAATATAACTATTTGGGTTTTCCCTATTATTCTTACAATTTTTATAGGTATGTTTATAGTCCCCTTTGTGGGGTTCTTTATAAGCCAACTTTCCACAAAGTCTAAACGTCCTTCTACTTTAAACAATGTACCTAAAAAAGAGTCTGTTACTAGATATATATTTACTCAGCCTACAACAGATAACATACAAGTCCCTCAAATAGCAACCAAGCCAACTATAAAAGAGCGCAGGCTGCACAATTCCTTATAGTTTTAAGAGCATGATAAATATTTTCCAAACCCTATTGACAAATCCATCCACATGTGGTAACATATTTACATCACAACATTAAATAAAATTGGGAGGATCAAATGGAAAAAGTAGTGAAGACATTGGACATGGAGAACATGGTAACGTGCAACATCTTGGGCAAGGACTACTACATTAATTCAGAAAATTTCGTAAATGAAGTGACAAAGGCAACCCGTAATGCAGGCATATTGAGCGATTTTAAAGTCTACGTTAATGGCAACCTTATCGGTGAGAAACAGGCATCCTCTATGAAAGTATTGCCATCTGATAAAGTTTATGTACAACCTTACGATGAAGCGGGGTGCTGAACTTATGGTTTGGAGAGATGATACCGTTTGGGGAAGGAATCCTTCTACCAAAGTGACTCCTAAACAACCTGAGCAAGTTCAAGTAATTGAACACCCTTCTACTACTGCACTTACAGTAAAGGATTCAGGTGGGGCTGTATGGAAGTCACCAAGAGCATCTACTATTGCAAAACTACAAGATAATTCATTTTATAGTTTTAAAAATGGCTCATTTGCTTGTTTACCTTCCGCGCTAGGAATTGGGTTTGGGGCAGGATTATTTGTAATAGCATTAGCTACTCCAGCAGGATTAATTCTTGCAACAATAGGAGGAGTGCTATTACTCGGAGGGGTTGCAATTGGAGTTTATTCACATTATCACGGAAGCAACGAAGATGAAATTGCTCCCCCAACTATTACCGAACTCCCTTCTAATTGGGTATCTAATACAGTCATCTCTTTACAAAAGGAATTCCATAAATTAAAGGCTAAGGATGAGTTGCAAAAAACAGTAGACCTCGTAAACTCCTACAACCTTGTAACTAAAGAGATATCCAATATAAAGGAATCGGGGCGGTTTGCCTTTGATATCACTACACAGGTTGAGCCTTTAACTAAAGATGTTTTTAGACAAGGTTTGCTATTCCTTTGTAGCATACAAGACTTATGCGGACTGATTAATTCTGAGGATGCAACCAAATTAGGAGAGGCTGTTGTTACCCTTAATAACTCTATTGATTCATTAAAGGAGAGTACATCATCTCTAGCTCCTCAGATACTAGAACTCAAAGAAAATTCCCTTAAATACACTCAAAATAGAATCGCTAACCTGATTACTAACAAAGAACAGGTAGCACTTCTATTAGCACGAGTAGAGGAATGCGACAATATCTTGAGACTTACTTTCGATAATCTGACCAAATTAAGCATTGAGGATTCCGCTAACGTAATAGATGAGATACGCCATAAGCTACAGAATTGTATTGAACTGGCAATTGAAGTACGTAAAGAGGTGAATAAGGCATGTTTGGGTTTGGAAATAAAGTAAAGATAAAATTAAAAAATGATCGCAATACCTTATCTATAGAGGATTTACCTGAAAATATAAAAGATGAATTTTATGTCCATATGGAGAATCATAAATATTGTCCCATATGCGGAGCAACAAGAAATCTTATTCTATTGCAAGCAAAACCAACAGGATACAGTACTAAAACAGGTAAGCCTACTAATTCATATGTAGCGAAAGCATCATGCCCAAATTCTAAACACCTACCGTACTTCTCTATCTATGCATGCCCTTCTTATGCCAATGCCCCCTATTGGCAACGTGATTACAGTTACATCGATTCAGCAGATCGTTAATATCAAATAAGGGAAGATTAAATATGTTCAGAAACAAAAATGAAATCAAACTGAAAAATGACCACAATACCTTATCCATTGGTGATTTACCAGAGTATGTCCGCGATAGTTTATTGCGCAACATACAAGCCCATATGTATTGCCCGAAATGTGGAGCACAGCGAATATTAATCATTACTTCACATATGGGGAAAGGTTATAATACTCTGACAGGGAAGCAGGAGATCACCTATACCTGTAAAGCAATGTGCTCAGAAAAGAGGCACTTCCCCTCTTCTGATTTCACAATGAACTACATACGGGCTATACATGGAGGATATTTTTGGTATCCTTAATATTGGAGAAAATTAAATATGTTTGGAAACAAAAACAAAATCAAACTGAAAAATGACTCAAACAATCTTACTATTGATGATTTGCAAGAGGATGTACGTGACCCTCTTATTCATATTATACCTCAACATCAGTATTGTGCAACATGCGGTGAAAAAAGAAATATAAAAATAACTCGCATAAGGGATCGGTTTGATACTAGAACTGGAAAACCTTTTTATAAATACACAGTCAAGCTATCTTGTTCAATTTCGCCCCAATCGCATCCCTATTATTCTGTAGACTACGATACGTATTATAATGACAATTTAGGAGAATGGGAATACAAATGGAAATAATAGCTACTAAAAAGGAGATTTTAAAATGGGATTAGATATTATGGACAACACAACGGAAAAGACAGCATTGGTTAAACAGGGAAATATACCGGAAGCCAAACCCCCCAAGGGGTTATCGGAGGCTGAAAAACAGCAGATCGAAAAGACTGCTGAGAGTGTGGTCAATAAACTTAATACAATGGAAGGGGCACAGGCGATTGATTATATAGATCAAGTCGCCAACGTAGGCTTCAAGGCACAGCAATCCGCTTCTAATAAACTTGACCTATTCAAAAATAGGATTGGAAAAGTATTTGAACGCAAAGGTGATGTATCCAATCAAATCGCTGATAACGTTGTCGCCCTCAAGAAATCCATGCACGATATCAATCCCGCAGGAGATAAAGCAGATTGGCTGGTACGCTTCTTGGAAGTTATGCCTTTCGGAAATAAGTTGGCAAACGCCTTGCAGAAATACAATGTACGCAGAGAAAATATTGCGGATGTAATTACAACGATTGAATCGAGCCTGACCAACGGGCGCAATACAATCGTACAGGATAATGCTGAACTCAGTGTCCTCAATAAAGACCTTGAAAGCACACAACTAGTCATCCAGAAAAACGCTTACCTCGCAGAAGTTATGGCTAATAAGTTGGATGAAGCCATTGCTAACACGGCTGATACTACAAAGCAGGCTAGATACAAGAGTGTCCTATTCCGTGTATTAGCACGTGGGCAGGACTTACGGGCAATGGAAGCTGCGTATGAACAGTTTTTTGCCACAATTAAAATGTATCGCGAGGATAGTGCCTTAGAAATTGACACCGTGCAGCGAATGCTGACATTGGGTATGAACGTAATCAATGTAGCCTTTGGAATCCATGTAGCCCTTGAGCACCAGCGACAAGTACTTGAAGCAACCAAGGCAACCAAGGAATTCATTGGAAGTATGCTGATACAGAATGCTACAGCTATCAAGGATAATACTAAGGGCATTGCCGAACTCTATAAAGAGCCTGTCATTGCCATAAAAGATATCGAAAAGGCACAATCTATTCTCTTACAGGCCATAGATGAAGTGGACAGGCTCAAGACAACTGGCATTCAAACAGCGCGTGATAACATTGTACGCCTCAAAGAGATATCTGAGGAGATGAGGCAGAAAGGTGAAGGTAATGCAGGGACAATCTTGTCATTAGAAGCAGGAGACTATAGGGAATTACCTACAGGAGAACAAAAATGAGCGAAAATAAAAATGAATTTGGAGATGCTTTGAAACAAATCTTTAATGACCCTAGGCTTGGAGCAAAATTCCTCAATCTTGTGGCAGATGCTAAGGACTTAGGAAGTGCAGTATCAGAACGCCTCAAGAGTCCAGAGGTACAAGAACAACTTAAAAAAATGAAATCATCCTTCGGGTTCAATGAACCTGATAAGCCAACTGACCCTGATGCTTGTCCCGTTTGTGTTGGGAATAAAGTTATTACCATTGGAGAAGGAGCAAATATTAAAGCGGTAGTTTGCCCACTTTGTAACGGAACTGGTAAGAAACTGCAATAATGTTCAGCGGTTACAGTAGGAACAATCTCCAATCTACTTTAGTGTGGTACAGTGGAGATAATCCTCGCCAAAATGATAATTTAGTTGAATTTGGTATATTTGATATGAGTAAACAAAAAAACACAACACCCACAACAGTTGATAGCCTCTTACAATCCTTAAAAGATGCTCCTGCTATTAAAGTAGAGGAGATTATCAAGGGGATGCCTGTAATTGTTTCAATGGACGGGAAGGCTTATACACTTACGCCTACAGAAGAAAATGATTATACAGAAGTTATCAAGTCTTATGTCTCTCAATCATTGCAGGAAGTTAAGAATGTTTTAATAGAGCAAGTCAAAGAATACGCTACCCAAATGCAGAAACGAATCGACGAGTTAAATGATTCGCAAAGCAAACTATACCCTCCTCCACCTTCACTTGAATTTGTGCTAAAAAATGACATCCAGATTGCCGTAAAGGGTTCAACTTACTATTTTATTTTGCCGTTTTCTTATCACCCTAAACTACTGAATGGTAAGAAAATACAGCATCCCGAAACATTAGCAAAGGAGATATTGATTTTCTTTGGCTATCAAGTAAATAAGAAGGGGGAGTTCATTCTTGATAGTGTTGAACTCCGTAATTATGATTTCAGCACATTTGAACATTATCACGGTAGGCAAATAGGCAATGATTGTTGGGGACACGGTAATTTTAAATTACCGATAGGAACAACTTTCTCTACATTGGAATTACCTAAACTTAAAGATAGGTTAGAAAACTTCTTAGATAATGTGAATGGTAAGAGTATTGCAGAAAGATATCCCGATAAATTACCACCTGCGGAATATTTACAAGTTAGTCATGAGAATGTAATATGGAGATAACTTTAGACAGGCAATCAACCTTAAATCTTTTCATCCCTTCTAGTGTATGTATAGCAGGAGCAGGGGGAATAGGTAATTGGGTAGCACTCTATCTTACATTGATGGGAGTAAAAAAACTCTACGTGTTTGATGATGATAAAGTAGAAGTCCATAATTTGAATCGCACTATCTATCGAAATAAAGATATCGGAGAATACAAGACTACAGCTTTAAAGGATATCCTTGAGGGCTTACGGGATGTTCGTGTTTTTGCTTTTACGAGTTTATGTACTCCAACTTCTTTAAGTTGCCTAACAGAGAAACCAGAGGCCCTCATAGACTGTACAGACAAACTTGATTTCCAAATAGCGATGGCAAAATGGTGCATACAAAATGTTGTCCGTTATATCAGGGCAGGAGCAACAACAAATCACATCACAGTTACTTCAAGTGTAGAAACGTGGGGCAAATCAAAACAAGAACAATGCGGGGTTACAATACCGAGTTGGGTAGTTCCTGTAGCCTTAGTTGCAGCCTATGCAGTTGATAAACTAGCTTTAAATCCTGACCTAGAAATAAGTACGTCATTGGAGAAAACACACCAATGAACGACAAGATATGTCCTATCATGAGTGCTGGTTGGCTTGCCCATAATTGGGGTTATGAAGAAAGCATGAAAACACATCGGCTAGTAATATCAACTAATACAGAGGGATTAATTATGTGCAAAGCAGATGGATGCATGGCTTACGAGAATGGTAAATGTAACCTAATGAGCAAACCCAATTTGCCAATCACCCCATTTTTGAGATCAAAAGATATTAAAGGAAAACAAGATGATTAAAACTGAAAATAAAATATGTCCCTTCCTAAAAATAACATGGTTTAGTACAGGTCATTCTATTGGAGACAGCGAGAATCTCAATAGGTGCTGTAAATGTGAGCAAGAAAATTGCATGGCTTATGACAGTGGTAAATGCAAGTTGATGGACAATAATCCATTCTCTTTTATGCCAATTCTGAGGTCAAGAGATATTCAACATTAAAGGAGAGAAAAAGATGCTTGATATTAAAAACTCTATGTGCGGAAATAAAACATGGTCAAACAAAGTTGAAATCCATGAGAAGTGTATCTTAAATAATGGCACAATCTACATGGATAGCCTTGTATATGATAAGATACGTATGCTTACAGGACAGATAACAACTGAGTGGCTAGGATATTTAATTGGGAGGATTGAAGGTACAATCGCTTATATTGATGATATTTTCATACCATTACAGAACGTTGAACCTCAACATGTTCCTGAAATACCAAAACAAACTCTGCCCCCAGATATCATCGGCACAGTTCATTCTCATCATAACATGGGAAGTTTCCTATCACCGACTGACCATAAATACCTAGTAGGCAATCATCCCATAACCATAGTGGCATCACACAATGGGTTACTCGCTAAAATGCGTGTCAAGGCCCCCTGCGAAGCCTTCATGCTATTAGATGCTGATATCCATATCGAGGACTCATTGATTCTTAAAGAATTCCTTAACCAAAGTCTCGCCAAAATACAGGGGAATTCAATCAATACAACACCTCTAAAATTAAATTGGCTTGGCAAACTCTGGAAATACCCAACGGCTATTATTCAACCTCACAAAGATAAAGGAGGCTTCATAGCTTTTGCTGTAATCATTGGAATAATAATTGTATTAGTAATTTTAAGCAGGATAGCAGGATGAGTATCAAAGAACGTAGGCTACGGAATACCTCTAATGTCATCAACGAAAAGCTCTGGATAGCACCAAAGCCTGCATACAAACATACACACAAACGTACAATAAATGGACTTGGTTTAGTTTGGTTTATTGTCTCTTTATTGATTATTAGTCTAACCACCTTTCTTATAATAAGGGCACTCGGAATAGATTGGATTTATTTCCTAGTTGTTATCCCCCTTTGGGGAATAATTTATGCTATGGGGGTGGCGTTAGCCCTAAATGATAATGACTATTAAAGAAAGACGTTTACATAGCCAAGAAAAAATTGTAATGAAGCAATCCAATACATCGTTAATAAAACCTGCTCCACATTTTATTAGTGCTACGAAAGGTGTTGGGACAGCACTAGCTATAGTGAGTTTATTGGGGATTGGTGCAATCTATTATGGATCATGTCTCATATTGGTGGGATGTCTTATACCCGTATGGATTATTTTATGGTCACTTATGGCAATTACTTATCCGCTTTCGCTAGGATATTCATTTGATATTACTCTAAAATCAAACAATTGGCTTGTCCACAATTTAGTAGGAACATTATTTAAATTACGCTGGTTGCCAAAGAAAGCAAGAATATGGTTAGAATTAGAAGAGGATAACAAAAAATGAGCATTAAGGAACGCAGGTTACGCAACACTTGGGGAAGCCCCACTGCATCAAAATGGGTTGCCCCTACTCCTCGTAAAAAAACACAACGCGAACTTAATTTTGACCCTACGTGGTTAATGCTATTAATTCCTATTCTAATGGGAATTACACTAACTTGGAATACATATTCAAGTGTAAGCACAGCACGAGCTACTGAAAATATAATACTCACTTCACAATATGATAAAATGACTCTAGAATTAGAGGGACAAACTACATTAGTGGGTAATAAGTTTTATTTAGGCGACAGAAAAGATGCCTATGCATCAAGCGATTATAACTTCGCATTTAAAGAAAATGACAAAATGATATATGCTCCGCTTAAAGAAGGCCAATATTACAAGATATACAAAATACCCTCAACAAACGCTTATTATGCTGAAACTTATGATCCATCTGTAACAAAATAGTAAAGGAGATATAATAATGAAAGGGTTCATTACTATTTTAATTGGTTTGTTAGCATTAATAATGCTATTTGGGGGATGTGCTTCAAGTTCTCCTATCCAATACACAAATCGACAAGTTTACATGGGAATTCTGACCGATATTAATTTAGTTCCTAATGGATATCCATCTACCCCAGGAACAGTAACATTAGATAATTCGACTATAGTGTTTGGTTATTTCCTTAATGTAAAGGGAGAGGCTCTCCAAGATTTAACATTAGGAGCGACTTACCGTATTGCTAAACTTCGCTGATTATGTAGTCTATCATTGACAAGTAATGTCATTATGTCTATAATTATATTATGAAATTATCTACTTATGCAAAACAGCTAGGGGTTAGCTACAAAACTGCATGGAGACACTGGAAAAGTGGTAAATTGGAGGCTTATCAGTTACCGACAGGTACAGTTATAGTCAATACTACGCGGAAAAAGAATAATAAAGTTTGTATTTACACGAGAGTTTCTAGCGCAGAA
>Ga0172380_10006001_pt1 | contig 14375 bp, 26 predicted proteins | sample Leawe162metaG_FD_119747 | JGI IMG/M metagenome (GOLD analysis project Ga0172380, IMG submission 119747) | Leachate microbial communities from a municipal landfill in Southern Ontario, Canada - Leachate well 162 metaG | ecosystem: Engineered > Solid waste > Landfill > Unclassified | place...
CAACCGAGAAAACCTAGAACCAAAACACGTATGGTTAATACCTGGAAGTATGATAAATGACAAACACGACATACGAATATCAAGTACAAAAAAATCATTGAAACGGTATGAACAATACGAACGTCCGTTAGACAATGTGATAACGTGCTGCAACGAGATGAAAAAACAATGATGATAACATTAAAAGGATCAAAGAATGCGAATTATGTCTGGCTGAACCAGAAGATATCATCGGTGGCGATAGCTTCGCTAGACAAGACCATGAGTTATACCATGGAGAGCTACGAAAATCCACCTTACACGGTCCATCTTCTCAAGCAACACGAACCAAGCAAAGCCTGGTTCTTCCCGATTGGTATGGTTTCAGAGGCCATTGAAACACTAGAAGAACTTGGATATGATGTAGAATATATACCTGGACATACCCCATCAAAGGCTACAATAGATCATATAAGATGGTTAGGGCCTACACTATGGGAGCACCAAGAAAAGGCCAGGAATATGACACTGGTGAACTTCTATAAAGGATTGGGAGTAATACTTCACATACCAACCAGAGGAGGTAAGTCGGTAATTGCAATGAAATTAATAAGTGACCTACAAAAGAAAACATTGATAATAGTGCATAACGAAGAATTAATGAGACAATGGAAAAATGAAATTAAAGAAAAATTAGGTATAAATGCCGGAGAAATACAAGAAACCAAACGTGACATAAAAAATGTCACGGTTGCGATGATTCAGACATTGAACAACGCAATAAAAAAAGGAGAAAAATTCAATTTTGACTTCTTAATAATCGACGAAGTACATCACTACAGCAGCGCGATGTTCTACTACGTAGCAATGAGAATCAATAGTTACTATAGACTAGGCTTATCGGCCACTCCTCGTCGAGAGGATGGCGATGACAAGAAATTCATTGCAGCAATTGGACAAATCGTGCATCCTGTTAGTATTCATGAATTGATTCAGAGAAGAATACTAGTAAAACCAATATTCAAATTTTACAAATGCAAGGTAACTGAGAAAACTGGATATGAATCTTGGGCAAAATCTTACACAAAAGGAATAGTACAGAATGATGAACGAAATAACTTAATTGCAAAAATAACAAATGAACACAAAGACAAACAAATTTACATACATGTAACACGAATACCACATGGAAAACAACTAGCAAAATTAATACCAAGGTCGGTGTTTGTATGTGGAAAAGACAACTCGAAAACAAGAGAGAAAGTATTAAGAGATTTCAAAAACAATGAAATACAATGTTGTATTTCGACTCTTCTTGGGGAAGGAGTCGATGTAAAAACAATGGATATTATAATAAACGCTGCGGGAGGCAGAAGTTGGACAAGTTACATACAAAGACTCGGGCGAGTACTAACAGCAAGCGAAAACAAGTGCGAAGCACTTGTTATAGATTTCCTGGATTACGGCCATAAATGGCACCATGATCACAGTCAAAGAAGAATGGAAATAATAAGAGAAATGTTTCCAAGTGAAGAATTGGTGATATTATAAGTAGAATTGATATCACCATTCAGAAACACTTGAGAATATGAGATCCTTTCAAGTAAACAACGAACAACAGAATGACCAACAACATTGCAACAACGAACAACATGATATAGTGAGTACCGAATATAAATGAAAAATCAAATACTCTACCAGATACAATACCAACCGTATCTATCATGAATAATGCAAGAATGAACTGAGAAAATCGATTACTCTTAACAACGCCAACCGCAGTACCAAATGACATTTTAAGTAATTCGGTATGAATTATGTCAGGCAATTGAGAACTAGTAATTTGATTATCACGTATCTCAATGATACCTTTATGTATATCATTATACTTGTTGTAAAGATCAGAAAACTTCGATTCATTTGAATCACAACATCGAGTACGATATCCAGTACACTTATCATCACCAACGATAGTTTTGAGCGTCTTATCCATTTCACCGAGTCTATTATCCATAGACTTTAACAACATATGTAAACTATCTTCCATACTTACTTACCCCATCGACCATGAATACACATATTAATAGTCTTAGCACCGACAGCACCATTGGTATATGCAATAACGATCTTGTTCTCAAAATCGAGATTAACTTTTAGATGATAATGCATATAAGTAGAACCAGCCAATCGCGAAAACACAGGACTGGAAAAATCAGAACCACAGAATCCAATGAATGACATAAGAGCATCATTGAAGACATCGACATCATTGATAGAAATTCGAAAAATGTTATTAATTGACTGTGCAGTAATATCATCAATAACGATACCAATTGCTTCGATTTTACCAACAAATGTGGAAATGGTAACAGTGTATGAATTACCAGATGGTATAAGTAGGGCAGAGCAACTACTGATAGGCATGTTATACCCTGTGACACGACGAAAAAATAACTGACTCATCTACCACACCTACCATTGCATCCAATCCAAAAATTGCATGGATTAGGACTTGTAGAATTCTTGATACTGATCGATGCAGATGATTCATAATCAAAATTGAGAAGCCATTGTATCTGCGAATAAGTGGCACCAGTATGACGACTACACCAAGGAGTAACCATATTAAGAGAGTCAAGTAATCCAAAAATGATACCAATTGTATCACTGAATACAACTGTACCATCAACCGTAAGAGTAATAACATTATCACGGACAGTTGCTAATACAACGCTCTGAACAACGAAATACCCCGATTCTATACGACCCGGACCATCGGGAGCAGCTAGTGTAAGAAGAGCATTACGAGCCAATGAATCCGCATCATATAATGTGAATGCAGAATTATAACCATCTATAACACGATTAAAAAGTTGTGCCATGATATCACGCCATTGGATATTTGATAAATGTAATCGCAATCGCATAATTTCGTGCAGATTCATTAGTATTAAAAATCCGAACACGAAGTCCCATAGGATTATAAAGATATAATCCACCCAACTTGTATGGAACATGCTCTGCACCACCTTCAGTCATCTTCATCGACATTGTAATCCAAACAGGAGCACCAACATCATAACACAACTCAACTGTTGACTGAATTACACCAATGCAATACCAACTAATGTATATGCTATCAAATAAATAATAATATCCATCGGCAGGAGCAGACCAAGTAGCATCTAGTGTATCAAACGCAGGAATAGCACCACTAAGATATGTATTTGAAGGAATTTGATCAACGTTGGGGCGAGGCGGAGTTACATACGACGTTGACTCAAAATCCTTGGAATCGGGCATTAAATAGGCTCCACTATAGGATCAACTGCAATAGTAACACTGCCATCCATACATATAACTTTATGTGTCGAAGGAATTGAAATTGCATCTGGAACCAAAATATCATTTGAATGACTGATGATTTTAGCTTCAACTGATTCAACTGTAATAGTGATCATGGAATATCAATCTCCTCAACATAGAAATAAACACGAATTGTGTGATCATAGTATATATCAGTGCCATCATTCCAACCATATACATCAAATATTGTTGATGCTGCATCTATGATTTGAAATGTATCAAAATCATAGATATAATCATTCCACGAAAAATAATGATCACCATCTACGCCAGTGGAATTGATAGGAAATAATTGAACACCGGCCTGATATATATTAGCACGAACGTAATTCAAACACCCAAGAGGAAACGCAATTTGAACACGACGAAGAATACCAATAGGAAGAGTTCTAGATTCAGTGACACGATTGGCCCATAGATTAGCAGCAACAGGAACATTCAAACTAACATCATACACATTCACAGGATTTGATAATGGAACATAATTATCAGGTAGATCATATCCCATTAAAGCACCTCTGACAATTCACATGTAAAATACAAATTAATAACATGATTCCAATGAACATCCACACCATCATTCCAAGCTTCGATATCAAAATCTTGATTACCATCCCAAACATCATGATAAACTTGAAATTCTATTGGTTGACCATCAGTATCTTCATTAAATACTCCTAGTGTATCAACGGGAAGCCACTGAACACTACCATGTAAAATACGAAGTGAAATGTGACGATTACATCCACGAGGAAATACAATCTTAACATTACGAATAATACCAATTGGTAAAGAAAAAGATTGGATGAGTGGGACAAGAGGTGTATTGGTAACAAGGATTTCACATCGTTGAACATACACATCTATTTTGTGACGAACGGGCGAATACGATAATTCGACCACTAAAAAGTCACCTCGGATAGTGTATCATCAATGGTAGTTTCCTTTGATTTAATATAACCACCATAAGACAACTCTTTATATTCCCATATGCCAGGTGTAGCAATCAATGAAAATGAGAGTCCATAACTATCAGCCCATAATATCATATATGAAATGATAATGCCATCTTCAGGCTTGATGATAAGTTTCTCACCCTCATATAGTGTAACTTCGGGAGAGTAATACTGCTTCTTTGCAGCATATTGAATGTGAAGATAATCACCAGAAACACCACCACCGATGTTTTGAACAACAACGGATTTAGCAGGAACGCCAAATCCCTGTTTACGATCATCGACTAAATCAACCTGATATAAATCATTGGGACCGCCTAACTTGAATGAATATCGATTGATAACAAATGGATTATGAGTATAAGTAACGGTCTTAGAAGACATTACCTAAGACCATTCCTACCAATCTTACGTTGTGAACCAGGCAATTCCGCGATAGGTGTAAATGAAGGTATAAATCCTTCAGGCAATCGACCAGGTGCAATAACAACACCATATGGCTCCCCAGTTGTACCAAGAAGACGGACAGTGTGAATCAGAACTCCATCATCGAATGAAATTTGAAGATGGTTAGGGAAGCCAACACCAAACCCAGGCAAAATTATCTCATTAGAAAACTTATCACCATCAGGAGAAATTTGAAATCTAAGATAATTAGAATTACTACCATTACAAATCATGCCACATCTACCAGGAACACCTAATCCATCACGTTTATCATTAGCAATGGAATAAGACACTTCGCCGGAAGCTGGAATGACATCATATCTAACAAAAATATGACCATCGAGAGGAGTACTAAACTTCTCACCGATATCAGATCTAGGTTGAGATTCAGAATGAGAACTCATAAAATCAATCCTGCTTTGAGCATGTTCTTAAGTCCATACTGAGTGATAAGTTTCTCAGCATCCAATCGCTCAATTTGTGTAGAATATGGAACATCCCATAATTCGTGATCAATTATGGTCATTGGGCGACGACCATACATAAAACCAACACCAATCCCAACACCACTTGATCCAGTAGCAGATTCGAGATAAACATTAAGTTCTTCGATGAATGGAACATAACACCGGACGAATTTACCACGGGGCAATGCAGTAACATCCAATTTCATGTAATCGGCATCACCATCACGATCAAATGTAAGATATGAATCATTGGCTGCGGGAAGAATGGGCCAATCAAGTGAAAATCCAAGCAATACCCAAACTTCCTGTTGATACGGTGGATTAAGAGAATTACCTACGACATTGGCGGCACCATGCGGCTTATCAGATGACACCGCAGGAGTGAGCATACGAGTGACAGTATATATCTGATCATAGAACTGATCAAGTATTTGATCACCCAATAATGAACTATAATTAAAGCATGATTGATTGGGAAGAACACCGATGTTCAATCGATCATAAAGATCAATCGGATTCAATTTATCTCCAAGAAGATTAACCGCGATGTCTTCTTCTTCAGCACTAAGATCCAATCCCATACGAATCTTATCGAGAATGTATGGATGACGAACAGTAATATTATATCTACTATAAAAATTACTGATCGTGGCAAGTTGAGACTTGGCACGTATCTCGACAGTTCGTTGGGATGTAACTCGGATAGGAAGTGGATCACTGCCACTGGGATAAATTGCATTATTGCGAATTTTTACCTTTTCGGCATATCCATCAGTGCCGATGACAACATCAGCATATGCATCTGGATCAACATGCAACTCTTCAATTACTGCATAAAAAGGATCAACGAGATACGATGCTATCTGAGAATCGCCAGTGGTAACACTTAATGTACTGTGTGCTTCCACCAACGACTCTGGTGGATATCGAACTCTAGACGGGAGAACAAAAGACATACGAGTATATGTTACCCACTGAGATTTAATGGTTCGGTATCACGAGGATAACTAATATATACTATAATAACGTAGAGTGTCATATGGAGATAATGAAACTACATGAAATACGCGCCGTGAAAGTAGGAGGAAGCACGAGAATATCGCTACCGCCAGAATGGACAAAAACAGAAGGAGTATCAGAAGGAACAACATTAGATATACTAGAGTCAGGAATGTTGGTGATAATGCCAACAAGGGAATTAAACGACGATGAAATAAACGAATCATTCGAAAACATAAAGAAAATGATCAAAATCGCATACAGAAACCGGAGCATAGAAAGATGAGAAGGATAATTAAGAGTTGGACACCAAACGTATTGCAGTTGGAAATAAGAACAATAGACATCGTGAAAGCACACGACGAAATGGAGGCAATACGACCAACGGGATACGACCAAGTAATAATGATCAAGTTCGAAGGGAACGTGGCATATGGAGAGATAGACATGTGCATATGGTCGATAGAGGAGCAGATGACGATAATAAAGAATCTAGAAGAAAAAGGATGGGGGTGGGGGTGGGAATGAGAATACTATACCTATCGCACTCGGATAGTGGAAATCAAGGATATCTACTAACAAAAGCAATGAGAGAACAACTTGGATGGGATGCAAGAAATTTTCAAAATGTAAACACATACCTAGACTACGAAACAGATTGGATAGAAGGAAACGTAGACGATAACGAAGTTATCGAGTTCGCGAAAAACACAGATTTTTTCATTATGCAAGATCAATACATAGGATCAGGAGAATTAAGAAATTACGTAACCGCGAAAAATTCATGCATACACGGATTAGGAACACCACTGAGAGAAAGACTACCAAACCAATTGATAAATCAATTGAGACTGCACACCCTGATAGTACCACCAATACCAGATCCAACAATAACACCACATCTACTCGCTACCGCTTTCTTCGAGAGCCTTATTATTAACGTGGACGAGATTGATCGACTTGTTGAGGGAATTCAAAAGAATTCTGAACTAACAGTATGTTGTGCGGTGAGTACAAAAAAAGAAAAATTCATAGAGGAAGCCAAAACCAAGATCGAAGATCTTGGTATTCGTTTCGAAACAGTGACACAAACTTCATGGAAGGAAACAATCAAAGCCAAAGCACGAGCACATATAATACTGGACCCGCCGAGCACAGATACTTGCCCATCTATGAATACGTGGGAAGCAATCTACATGGGATCTATCCCAGTAGGTCCGTACAGTGCGTGGGGTTATTCGATTCATCCTGAACTAGAACAATATGCAAAAAGTTACAACGCGGAGTTGAGAGAAAATAATTCGATATATGATGCGGTGAAGGAAGCAACAAAATTAACAAAACTTGATATGTTCGACGATTACGAAAGAACGAAATTTATCCGTGACAACTACGAGCCGCAGCGAGTAGTTGCACGTTGGAAGTGGTGGTTAACATGGGCAACCCGACGACAATAAATGACGTATTGTTAGATTTAGAAGGATCAGACACTGATATATATGTAAGTGGAAAAGAAATTGGGAGATATTTTGGAAAAGTGACAAACTTGATGTATATGAATGGATTGTTAACGCTGAAGAGCGAAGAAGGAACAAAATACATAGAAACCAAATATATATCAGTAGTAACAGTATTACCAAAACGAAATGAGACAATGGAGCAACCAACTAAAAAACCTTGGTGGAAGATATGGTAAAAACTAAATACTGTCTATTCTCAGGGCATGAGAGCTTACCTAAAGCAGTGCATCCGAAGGTTCCTGAGAACAATGAACAAGCCAAAATGCCGATCATCATGTCTGGCCTGTTCGCATGGCACGCGGCGTTCAAGCGATTTGGTGGAGAAGGAGACCTTTCAGCTAACTTAACTCGCGAATTCATGGAACATTACGATGCAATTCATGTGAACTACACGCCTGGAAACGCGAGCTACGTTGCAGCGATAAGGGACACACTCGGAAAAAGCGATACCAAGATAGTGATGAACATTGATCATGCAATAGACATGTTCTCAACGATGGATTATTTCATACTTGAGAAAATGTCTTCGAGCGCAGACTTTATATTCCACGTAGAAGAACTTGCTACTAACAGGTTAGAAAGATGCCTGGGTAGAAAAGTTTGGTGTATCCCACATCCATGCGATGTATGGACGATATCAAAATTCTACAAGCAAATAGTGCCACAAAATCATGTAATCTCGTGTCAACATCATAGATATCTGAACTCGTGGGAGTATGGATTCTATGCAACGAAAAAGATAAGAAAGGAATTTGAGGTATCGACTGTGTTGATGAACTACTGGTTAGATGGGCGACCGCCCGTTCCAATTGATGCATATTTCGATGACATATTGGAACGAATGGATTACCCTGACTATATACAAGCTCTGGCGAGGAGTTACATCAACATGGACATGACACCAATGCACACCTATGGCAGAGGAGTGATAGATGCTGCTGCATTGGGAATACCAACCATCGGATCAAACACGATATCAGCAGCGCGAAAATTGTTCCCATCGTTAACATGTGATTCGATGGACGACGCGAAAATGGAAAGCCTGCTACGCGGGCTTTTAATGGATGTGGAGTTCACGCAATCATGCGTGGATAACGCGCTAGATACAGTAAAATATTACGATTACACGCACAGTGTAGAACGCTGGAATGTAATGATGGAATCAAAACCAACTAAGGAGATGAATTGAGATGGGAAACAAGAATTTCGGAAAGGATAAGAATGCACAGAAGATGAACACTAGCGAAATTGAACCAGAGGTGGAAGAAATGAAAGTTGAAGAAATGGTAGAAACCGAAATAACCGAAAAGAAGCCAAGAGCAGTGGCAGTAACACTCAAAGAGAAAATGAATGTATATAAGATGGTAGGTGAAGGAAAAGGAACAGTAGATGATCTGGTGGCAGCGGGAGTGACACCAAGAGTAGCAAAAGTGTCACTGAAGGCACTTGCGAAAGAGAACATGATCAAGAATAGCTACGTAGTGGTACAATAAAATTAAATGCTTCGGCATATTAGCCGAAGCATGGAGGTTTTTATGGAAGATTTAAAAATTTTAGCTCCGTGCTGTGATCATGACATAACGATTACACAACGAGACATTTTACGTGGTGTAATACATAGAAAAGAAACAAATGATAAAGTACTCGTCGGATGTCCTTATTGCCATACTGCATTGGAAATGGACGAATCAATGCCAACAGACACACCACTGTTCAATGCATGGGTAATAGAAAACAAAGATAAATCAAATTGGCTACCATGTGTGCCATTCTTGGATGGAACTATTTTGGCAGAACCGGCAGGATCAACAGTAATAGGTCACAAGACAAAATATCGAGCCGGAGCAGGAACAGAACTGCTAACGAGATGTGAATATATGGTAAAGTTCGGCCAAGATCCAGAACGAGCAATCGCAGATAATCCAAGTTTAGGAGGAAAACCATTCGTGGTAGGAGCGAAGAAATGAAACGTATGATGTTGGTATTAACAACACTTATAATTGTCATGATAAGTGTTTCCGGGGCTCAGACACCAATTGATGCAGTAAGAGCAAACCAAGGGAATATATCACCAGTGGTAAACTTACAACATCTAAATCCAATGTTGTTCAGTGATCCAGGAATGAAAAACGAACCTATCATATGGTTACAAACAAAGAACAATACGCCAGTTGGATACGCATTAATCAAAGGCGGGAGTCATATAATTTACCAAAATATAAGTGACTATATTGGACTGACTCAATCAGCAGTAGCATGGAAAGATGCGGTAATAGCACCGATTTAAACCAGGCCCATTGGGCCTGGTTAATAGAGCGTTACTTTTTTATAACATTACTTACTATAACTTAATACATGCAAAAACCAGACAATATTCAAACGGGCGTGTCAATGAAAATGATAACTAAATATAAACTGTCGGCACTGAGAGGAACACGACCATGGGATGATTTCATTTCGAAACTGATAAACACTTACATGGACGAAGCACTTAAACTTGATACAGAACTACCAATTAAAACAGTAGGAACGCATGAAGTAACAGGACTAAAGGGACTGGAACTTAAACAAAACGATTTGATAAAATTTGAAGCCAGAAACGATGATGAAATCATCGAAGTGTTTTACGCATTAGTAGACAAAACAACACATGACATAAAAGGAGAACAAATAATAACAATAGTGGATTATCATCTAGTGAACGTATGACAAAAACAACAATGACAACCACACTACGAGACGTATTATTAAGAATAGAACAATTGTTCCAAGATATAAATGGAGCAGATGATATCACAAATGACTTGTCATATCTATTAACAGAAATAAACGAGTTTGTGCCAGAAGAAAGACACGCAATATGTCCAAAACAATATGATGTAGTGAACGTATGACCGAAACACCAATGACAAAGAACACAAGGAAGCGAACGTATGAAATATTTATCATATTTCAAACGTGAAGAACTAAAAGAAGGCATAGATATAGAAATATTAAAACCTGGACAACAATGGGAACAAAACAACGATGATTTAATTTTTGTAATAGGATGCAACGAATCAGGGGAAAGGATAATGATAGCAAAAACATTACGACATGGGTGACATAACAATGACCGAAACACCTTGGAACACGAAAGCCAAAGAGTATGGCACATCTGAAATAGGTGCGCATAGCGATGCGCACCTAGTCGAGCTTGAGAACGAATTCATAGAGAGACATCTAAAGAGAATACAGCCAGAAAACATACTTGACGTGGGATGTGGGAATGGACAACGAACAAAGCGATGGGAAAAATATGCTGGAAATTGTGTAATAGGAATAGACTCGTCGAATGAAATGATAAAACTGGCAACCGAATTAACAACACGAAAATTAAGATTCGCAAACTTTGATATACGAGATATAGAACAATTTGATAAAGATAATCTATATGATTGCATAATATCAGCACGTTGCCTAATCAACTTACCAACGGAACGAGATCAAATCAATGCAATTGATTTGATATATGATGCACTAAAACCAGGTGGTTACTTCATTTGTTGTGAAGGAAGAGAAATGGGAACACAAAAACTAAACGAAATGCGCGAGAAGTTCGGAATTGAACATATAAAAGTAAACGCCTTGAATCTGGATTTGAGTGGCAACGTAATAAGTCATACATGGAACAAATTCGACGACATAGAAGAAAATACATTAGGGTTGTATTACTTCATAACTAGAGTGCTAACACAAATAAAAACCATGGACTTAAATGAAGCCGCAAAGCGGCTTCAGTTAGAGTATGGAGATGAACTGGGAATATGTGCATTGGGTAGACATTTTTGTTTCTGCGGGAGGAAAGAATAATGGAGCATAAAGGATTTGTATCAGCATTTGGACACACGAAAAAAGAAAAAAAAGATGAAACTGTATATACTTACAACCTAAAAGTTGCTAACAAAGACGGAATGAAACTTGAAGTACACTCGAACGACAAAGCAGCGATAGACGAAATAAAGAAAAACGGTACATTCGAAATAAACCCAAGTAATGTGAATGCGCGAGTGATAGTAGAACTATCACTAAAGAAAGAAAAGTTCGACAAAGAATTTGAAAATATACTACCAGGAACCGGAGATCCATGGTTAAAGATGACGAAAACCATCGAACACTCCGGTAAAATAGTGGACACGATTGATCAAGTATTAGAAATATTAGAAGATGAAACACTGGTTAAGTTTGTATGAGGACAATATGTTAACACCAATTAACGTGGCGATAGAACCAACGAATCGATGTAACCTGAAATGCAAAATGTGTTTTGCTAAAAACAACGGCAGAGAATTCGGTGATATGACATGGGAAAATTTTACAAAGATCGTAGATCAACTCAAAGAGATACCGACCATCAGAGCAGTGTCGCTAAACTTCGGAGGAGAACCACTTCTCCACCCAAAGTTCGAAGCGATGCTTCGAACTATCGCGGGGAACGGATGGCGAACAGGGTTTGCCACAAATGCCACCCTACTTACCCCACAGATATCGAAAACCATTATTGCCACACAAGTATCACAGGTAGATATAGGCATGGATGCAGTGGGCACCAAGCTCGAAACCCTTAGGACTGGTACGAAGTACCAGCCCGTGAAAGCCAATATACTGACCCTTGTGAGGATGAGAGATGCCGTAGGTAGCCAACTGCCAGTGGTAGGAATTAATTGTGCCTTTACCAAGGACCACACGTTGAATGACGCGATGGCACTTGTTAGCGAAATGAGTCCAATAGTCGGTATGATAAGGATCTTACCGGCAAGGAACGAAGACATGACCTTCCAACGGCCTGAGCTATTCAACCAAGACGGACCAGAGAACGAATTCTGCTCGGACCCATATCATTACATGGGCATCCTTCAGAATGGTGATGTAGTGCCTTGCTGTTGGGATCTGAGTGCTAAGACAGTGATGGGAAACGTGTTTGATACAAGTATCATTGAGGTTTTCAACAACTCGCGTTATGCCTCGCTTCGCGAGGCATCACACAATAGGTTTTCACGATATAACACAGACAAAACAAACGAGACCGTTGTAGATGCGATGAGAGAAAAGCACTACCAACACGAAGACAAATTTGAAAGATGCTTAAATTGCGATGTGTGGCAAAAGAGATTGATAACTGGCATAGGGAAGACGAGGTAAGAAATGCCAGGATTCATACCATTCACACCAATGAACACAGATGATATAGTATATGGTCCAGGGGATTATATCATATCATATGTGATAGTGTTATTGACAATGTTATTGTGTTTGTTGGTGATAGGTTGGGCAATACACCGCAAAATTAAAGAAGAACAGGAGACATGAAATGTTAACTGAATTCGACTTGATGTACATGGGCAGGAGTTACGCCAAAATTCCGCTCATGAAACAATTTTTAGAGAAATGGGAATTAACGAACAAAAACCACATCCTAGACGCTGGTTGTGGATTCGGAGCATGGACGTGGGCATTAGCACAATTAAACAAAAAAACTATAGGAATAGAACCAAGAGATGACAAAGCACATATCGCAAGATCGATACTAGACATGACGAATCGAAATGGATATGTAATAGAAGGCGATAATGAAATTTTATGCATGTCTATTGAAGATATGATAACAAAAACAAACATTGGACACTTTGATGGTATTCTTTGTTATCACGTAATTTATTATACAGAAAGCTGGCAAAAAACACTTGATACACTATATGGATTGTTGTCTCCGGGTGGTGTGATGTATATAAACATAGCGACATCAGAATGTTTTGTAAAAATGACAGAAGACAGAGATCCAATAACAAGAAAAATGGGAAACAATGCACTAAAACAAATGATAAATCAACGAAGTGGGAAATCATTTGACACAAAGGACGGAATGCCGATAATCCAGCGACACTTCGAGACCGAGCTTCGAAAGCTCGGTCTTCAAGTGAAGTGGCAAGGTCTGGATGAGATGGCAAATCATCCTGGTGTGATAGGATACTTGGTGACTAAGACATGATACTTGACCTATTGCTAGAAAAAAAAGACATTCTTGCATATATCAATGCAAGAACGAAGGATTTATTAATACAACAAACTCGAATAGAATCATTACCAGAACATAAAAGAGAAACAACCAGGAAAAAATTCATAGGACGTATAAAAGAATTAGAACATCTGAGGATTGTAATAGAATCTGGAAGACTAAAAGACCAATCAAAACATCATTGGAAAAATATACACAACGACGAAGGAAATAAAAATGGCAATAATGTCAATTGACACGGATTGGGCTACGCCCAATCAAGTCGAGGACACAATTAGGTTACTGGACGAACGTGGCATTAAAGCCACGTTCTTTAGCACTGGTGACTACCTGGCCTTGCAAGAACTAGCCAAAACAGCACCGGGGAGAGTCGGACCACATCCAAAACTAGCAGGGCTACACCACAAATCATGTGATTTTTGTGGGCATCTATTAGAGCACAGAATACGATACCCGGAAGCATCCGGGTATCGTTGCCACGGATTCTGTGATTCTGCATGGATTCAATTGAAGATGGCGGAACTTGGATACACATGGGAGAGCAACGCCTGTCATCACTTAGAGTCGTACTTACGTCCGACTCGGA
>Ga0172380_10006002_pt1 | contig 14375 bp, 13 predicted proteins | sample Leawe162metaG_FD_119747 | JGI IMG/M metagenome (GOLD analysis project Ga0172380, IMG submission 119747) | Leachate microbial communities from a municipal landfill in Southern Ontario, Canada - Leachate well 162 metaG | ecosystem: Engineered > Solid waste > Landfill > Unclassified | place...
CACGGTCATGTAGCCGAGCTGCGACAGCGTGGAATAGGCCACCACGCGCTTGATGTCGTTCTGGATGATGCCGAGGAAGCCCATGAACAGCGCGGTGATCGCGCCGATCACCATCACGAAGGACAGCGCTGTGTCGGACAATTCAAACAGCGGCGACATGCGCGCCACCATAAAAATACCGGCGGTCACCATGGTCGCGGCGTGAATCAACGCGGAGATCGGCGTCGGGCCTTCCATCGAATCGGGCAGCCAGACATGCAGCGGGAACTGCGCCGACTTGCCCATCGCGCCGATGAACAACAGGATGCAGATCGCGCTCATCAGGTTCCACGACACGCCGGGAATCGGCGCCATGTCATTGGCATGGCTGGCAGCATTGGCGAACACTGCGGCATAATCCAGCGTGCCGAACACCATCAGCACCAGCCCGATGCCGAGCAGGAAACCGAAGTCGCCGACGCGGTTCACCAGGAAGGCTTTGAGATTGGCGTAGATCGCCGTGTCCTTCTTGAACCAGAAGCCGATCAGCAGATAGGAAACCAGCCCCACCGCCTCCCAGCCGAAGAACAATTGCATGAAATTGTTGGCCATCACCAGCATCAGCATGGAGAAGGTGAACAGCGAAATGTAGCTGAAAAAACGCTGGTAGCCTTCGTCGTCCTGCATGTAGCCGATGGTATAGATATGCACCATCAGCGACACGAAAGTCACCACCAGCATCATCGTGACGGTGAGCCTGTCGATCAGGAAACCCACCTGAAAACTGGTGCCGCCGGAAGTCAGCCAGGTGTATACCGCGCCATTAAATACATTGCCCGCCAGCACATCGTTGAAAATCGCCAACGAAGCAAAAAACGAAACCGCTACCAGTGCGATGGTAATGCGGTGCGACCAGGCGCGTCCCAGGCACTTGCCGAACAACCCGGCGGCAATCGCGCCGACCAGCGGAGCCAGCGGGACCAGCAGATACAAATTTTGCATACTCATGCCCGTTACCCTTTCAGGCTGTCAAGATCATCGACGTTGATGGTGTTCAGGTTGCGGAACAACACCACCAGTATCGCCAGACCGATGGCGGCCTCGGCGGCGGCCACGGTCAGGATGAAGAATACGAAGACCTGCCCTGCGGTATCGTTCAAATAATGCGAGAACGCCACGAAGTTAGTATTAACTGCCAACAGCATCATTTCGATCGCCATCAGCAGCACGATCAGGTTCTTGCGGTTGAGGAATATGCCGACCACGCCGATCGCAAACAGCACGGCGCTCAGTACCAGATAATGTGAAAGGGTCAACATGTTGCTCTTCTCGCTCCCTTGATTAATTTCGTAGGTCGGGCTTCAGCCCGACGTAACTGGTGTGTCGGGCTGAATCCCGACCTACTCATTCTTTACTTTCGCTCTGCATCTTCACGATGCGCAAACGATCCGCCTTCTTCACCGCAACCTGCTCGGCCACCACTTGCGACTTGGAGTCCTTGCGGCGACGCAGCGTCAGCGCGATGGCCGCCACCATCGCCACCAGCAGCAATACTGCGGCAATCTCGAACGGATACACGTAGTCGGTGTAGATCAACCGGCCCAGTTCCTTGGTGTTGCTGTAATCGGCCGCATGCTTGACGGCTGTCTTGCCCGCCGATATGTCAGGCGAACCCAGCACCCACACCATCTGGAACACCATCAGGCCGGCCAATGCCGCGCCGAACGGTAGCCAGCGCCAGATGCCTTCGCGCAGCCGCACCAGATTGATGTCCAGCATCATCACTACGAACAGGAACAGCACCATCACCGCGCCGACGTACACCAGCACCAGCGTAATGGCGAGGAACTCCGCTTCCAGCAAGATCCAAATGCCCGCACAACTGATGAAAGTCAGCACCAGGAACATCACCGCATGCACCGGATTGCGCGCGGTAATCACGCGCATCGCCGCGAACACGGTCAGCGCGGCAAATATATAAAACACGATGGTCTCGAAATTCATCATCAATAAACCCTTTAAAATTTCGGAGAAGGGGGAAGGGAGAAGTGGGAAGGGTAAAACCCTCGCGCCGCTTTATGTTTTTCGCTTCTCACCCTTCCCCCTTCCCTCTTATCCCTTATCTGTATTTAGCATCCGCCGCGCGATCCTTGGCGATCTGCTCCTCATGCCGGTCGCCGTTCGCGAGCAGCATGGTCTTGGTGTAATACAGGTCGCCGCGCTTCTCGCCGTGATATTCGAACACGCGCGTCTCGACAATCGCGTCCACCGGGCATGACTCTTCGCAGAAGCCGCAGAAAATGCACTTGGTCAGGTCGATGTCGTATTGCGTGGTGCGGCGCGTGCCATCTTCGCGTTCGCCGATCTCGATCTTGATCGCCATCGCCGGACACACCGCCTCGCACAGCTTGCAGCCGATGCAGCGTTCCTCGCCGTTGGGGTAACGGCGTTGCGCGTGCAGGCCACGGAAGCGGAAGCCCTGTGGCGTCTTTTCTTCCGGATACTGCACGGTGATTTTGCGCGCGAAGAAATATCGGCCAGTCAGTGCCATGCCCTTGAGCAGCTCGAACAGCAGGAAAGTCTTGAAGAAATTAGCTATTTTTTCCATATTCGTCTCCGTCCGCCTACCAGACCCACAGCGGGGTCTGCATCCACGCGGCAACCACTATCACCCAGATGATGGTGAGCGGGATAAATACTTTCCAGCCCAGGCGCATCAACTGGTCATAACGGTAGCGCGGGAAGGTGGCGCGGAACCACAGGAACAGGAACAGGATGAACGAGACCTTGCCCAGCAGCCAGATGAAACTGTCCGGCAGGAACGGCAGCGGCGACAGCCAGCCGCCCAGGAACATGATCGCGGTCAGGAACGCAATCAGGATCATGTTTGCGTACTCGGCCAGGAAGAACAGCGCGAACGCCATACCGGAATATTCCACGTGGAAACCGGCGACAATTTCCGACTCGCCCTCCGCCATGTCGAACGGCGCGCGGTTGGTTTCCGCGACGCCGGAAATCAGGTACACCAAGAACATCGGGAACAGCGGCAACAGATACCAGTTGAGCAGACCGAAATTTCCTTTCTGGCCGTTCACGATGTCGCTCAAGTTCATGCTCTGCGAGGCCAGCAACACGCATACCAGCGCGAAACCCATGGCGATTTCATACGACACAATCTGCGCGGCGGAACGCACCGCACCGAGAAACGCGTATTTCGAATTGGATGCCCAGCCGGCGATGATGATACCGTACACGCCCAGCGAGGTCATGGCCAGCAGGTACAACAACCCCGCATTCAGGTTGGACACCACCATCCCGTCGCTGAACGGCACCACCGCCCACGCCGCCAGCGACGGGGCGAGCGCCATGATCGGGGCGATGATGAACAGGAACTTGCTGGAGCCGCTCGGGACAATGATTTCCTTGAGCAGCAGCTTGACACCATCGGCGAGCGGTTGCAGCAGACCGTAAGGGCCGACGCGGTTCGGGCCGATGCGGATCTGCATGTAGCCGATGACCTTGCGCTCCGCCAGCGTCAGATAGGCAACGGTGCCCATGATGGGCAGCACGATGACCATGATTTTCACCACCGTCCAAAGCGGCAGCCACAGCGGGCCGAGCAGATCGAGTCCGGCCTGTTCGAGGATTTGCAGCAATTCCATCATGCCCGTTCCCCAGTTATCGGTTCAAGAGTTCCCGGTTCAAAAGTTACCGGTTCCACAGTAATCGCCCCAAACATCGCGCCCAGTTCCGCCGTTGCCGGATGTCCCGCCGCCACGCGCGCAACGCCTGCAGGCAGACCGTCATCCGCCTGCGCCACCAGACGCACCGTTGCGCCGCCCTGCCTCACCTTGACGCTATCGCCGGGCTGCACGCCCAGTTTCTGCAACTCGCTGCCGCGCATCAATACGCACGGCGTCGCGGCGTCGCGGGTTTTTTGCAGCGCGGCGGCGCGGCGCACCAGCGCATCGGCCGAGTAAATCGGCACGTCCGCGACACGCTGCAAGCCACCGCTATTGCCGCTTGCCGCCGCCTGCAATGCAACGCCTTCGATATGATTATTCAGCTTATCGGCCGCGTTCTGGCCGGGCAACGCTTCATCGCGCACCGCTTCGCTGCTGTCGTAATCGAAGCCCGGCACATCGAGCAGATTGCCCAGCACACGCAGCACTTTCCAGGCCGGACGCGCTTCACCGAGCGGCTTGACCGCGCCCTTGAAACTCTGCACGCGCCCCTCGGTGCTGACAAACGTGCCGGAGGTTTCGGTAAACGGTGCGATGGGCAGCAACACATCGGCGTAATCTGTCGCATGGTGCTTCCAGGCGGACAAGGCCACCACCAGATCGGCTGCGTGCATCGCGGCCATCGCCTGCTGCGGGTCGTGCATGTCCAGTTCCGGCTCGACGTTCAGCAGGAGATACGCCTTGCGTGGCGAGGCCAGCATCTGCGCGGCATTCATGCCCTGCACAGCACCACCAAACGGCACCGCTCCGGCAAGATAGCCGCCGACGCTGTTGGCCGCTTCGCCGAGAAAACCGAAGCTTGCGCCGCACAATGCGGCGATCTGTTCCGCCAACGCGGCAAGCTGCGCCGCCTGCGGGTGCTGCTGCGCGAAGTTGCCGAGCAATACTGCGGCGCGTTCGCCGCTGGCCAGACTCTTGGCAATGGCGGCTGCAACTCCATCCCCTAACAAGGGGAGGGCTGGGGAGGAGTTTTCGACACCCTGCACGGATGCGTCCGGCGTGGCCTGTTCCGCGGCCAGCTTTTCTGCAGTCAGGGCCTTGAGGATTTGCGCCAGCGTGTTGACCAGTTCATCCGGCGCAACGACGGCCTTGTTGGCGGCTGGCATTAGCAAATCGTCGTCACTTGAGTGAACGATATTGGCCTGCGCACCGTTTTTAACCGCCTGGCGCACACGCTGCGCGAGCAGCGGATGATCCTTGCGCAGGAAGCTGCCGACGATCAGCAAGCGGTCGCGAGTATTGATGTCGGCAACCGGCATGCCCAGCCATGATGCCCCAGCCTGTTTGCCATCCGCGCTGAAATCGGACTGGCGCAAACGAAAATCAACATTGCCGTTGCCTAGCCCGCGCATGAGTTTTTGCAGCAGGTAGAGCTCTTCCAGCGTACTGTGCGGTGTCGCCAATGCGGCAAGCTGTTCTGCACCGGCACCGCAGGCGATCTGATGCAGGCCTTTCGCCACATATTCCAGCGCGACCGGCCATTCGACTTCGACCCATTTACCGTCCTGCTTGAGCATCGGTTTGGTCAGGCGTTCCGGCGAATTCAATCCTTCGTAGCTGAATCTGTCCTTGTCGGCAATCCAGCATTCGTTGACGGCTTCGTTGGTGACCGGCGTGACGCGCATCACCTTGTTGTTTTTTACCTGCACCGCCAGATTGGAACCCAGGCCGTCATGCGGGCTGACCGATTTGCGCCGCGACAGCTCCCAGCTGCGCGCGCTGTAGCGGAACGGCTTGCTGGTCAACGCGCCGACCGGGCACAGGTCGATGATATTGCCGGACAACTCGGAATCCACCGAGCTGTTCACAAAACTCATGATCTGGGCGTGTTCGCCACGGAACGCCATGCCCATTTCCATCATGCCGGCGATTTCCTGGCCGAAACGCACGCAGCGCGTACACTGGATACAGCGGCTCATTTCCAGAGTGGAAATCAGCGCGCCGATGTCCTTGTGCATCACGATGCGTTTTTCTTCGCTGTAGCGCGATGCCGTCCCGCCATACCCCATCGCGACGTCCTGCAACATGCATTCGCCACCTTGGTCGCAGATCGGGCAATCCAGCGGATGGTTGATCAGCAGGAATTCCATCACGCCCTTTTGCGCCTTGACGGCCAGCTCTGAACGGGTCTTGACCTTCATGCCGTCGGTGGCGGGTGTCGCGCAGGCGGGCAACGGTTTGGGCGCTTTTTCCACTTCGACCAGGCACATGCGGCAACTGGCCGCAATGGACAGTTTCTTGTGGTAGCAGAAATGCGGGATATGAATACCAGCCTTGTGCGCCGCATCCATCACGGTGGAACCGCGCCCGATTTCGACTTGCTTGCCGTCAATTTCAATATTAATCATCTATATTTCCTGATCTTATTTCGCCTTGGCAGAAGGAATGTTTGGACTATTAGGATTAACATCCAAGCGCCGTTTCTCGGCGTACACCACCAAATCCATATCTGCCATTGCCACCAATCCCAGCAACGGCTCATCGCCCATCACCAGCGCACCCACGAAACACAGACGATCACCAAAACGAACCGACACCGGGCCAACGTAAGGCACCGTCCTGTGCGACCCATCCGCCAGCGTGATTTCACGGGTTGGATCTATCGGGCTAGGTTCGAGCTTCATTTGAATTGCGATATGCTCAGGCAGCGTCACGAAATTGCTGCCCGTATCCACCAACGCCTTGGCGCGAATCGGAACAAGCCCGGAATCACGCGGGTTGGAAAGCAAAATATCGGCATAAACATACTTATCCATGAGCTCTCCCCTACACACACTACACCAAGCAACGCTTGTGTTCGATGTGATATTCAAATTCGTCGCGGAAATGCCTGAGCATGCCCTGCACCGGCCAAACCGCCGCCTCGCCCAGCGCGCAAATCGTGCGACCGGCAAGGTTTTCGCCCACACTCAACAGCAGATCCAGATCCTCTTTGCGGCCTTCGCCATGCTCGATGCGGCGCACGATGCGATACAGCCAGCCAGTGCCTTCGCGGCACGGCGTGCATTGCCCGCAGGATTCCTCGTGGTAGAAATAGGACAGCCGTTCTAGCGCGCGCACCATGCAGGTCGTCTCATCCATCACGATCACCGCACCGCTCCCCAGGCCGGAACCCGCCTTGGAAATGGAATCGTAGTCCATGGTCAGTTCCATGATGGTTGCCGCAGGCAAGACCGGCATCGACGAGCCCCCCGGTATCACCGCCTTGAGCGTGTGGCCGTGGCGCACTCCGCCCGCCATTTTCAGCAGCTCGCTGAACGGCGTACCCATCGGCACTTCAAAATTGCCAGGGTTGTTTACATGGCCGGACACGGAAAACAATTTGGTGCCACCATTGTTCGGCTTGCCCAGTTCAAGAAACTTCTGCCCGCCGTTGTTGATGATGTACGGGATGCTGGCGAAGGTTTCGGTGTTGTTGATGGTGGTCGGTTTACCGTACAGGCCGAAGCTGGCCGGGAAAGGCGGTTTATAGCGCGGTTGACCTTTTTTGCCCTCGATGGATTCCAGCAAGGCGGTCTCCTCGCCGCAAACGTAGGCGCCATACCCCAAGTGGTTGTGCAGGTCAAAACAGAAATCCGAGCCCAGAATATTGTCGCCCAGATACCCGGCGGCATGCGCCAGTTCGCAAGCCTCCTCCATGCGTTCGTAGGCTTCAAAAATTTCGCCATGCACGTAGTTGTAACCGGTCTTGACGCCCATCGTGTAAGCGGCAATCGCCATACCCTCAATGAGCAGGTGCGGGTTGTAGCGCAGGATATCCCAGTCCTTGCAGGTACCCGGCTCGCCCTCGTCGGTATTGCAGACGATGTACTTGTCGCCATTGTAATTCTTGGGCATGAAGCTCCACTTCAGCCCGGTCGGGAAGCCCGCGCCGCCGCGTCCGCGCAAGGCCGACAGCTTGACCTCGGCGATGATCGAATCGGGTGACATTTTTTCGGTCAGCACCTTGCGCAATGCCTGGTAGCCGCCGACCTTGAGATAGTTTTCCAGCGTCCAGGGCTGATCGAAATCCATCGTGGTGAGAATGACCGGCCCTCTCATAATTTATTCCGCCCTCTCATGCCAGTGTTTTTCATGATTGGTCAAGCTCCGCCAAAATTTGATCGATCTTCTCTTTGCTCAGACGGTCGCAAAGTTTCTTGTTGTTCAAGGTAAACAGCGGCGCATCCTTGCATGCCCCCATACACTCGCCCTCGCGCAGGCCGTATTTCCCATCCGCCGTCACCTCGCCCAGGCCGATGCCCAGTTTTTCGCGCAGATAGGCCACGGTATCGCCTGCTCCGCACAACGTACAGGACAGGTTAGTGCAGACCGTAATGGTGTGCTTGCCCATGGGTTTGAGGTTGTACATGTGGTAGAAGGTTGCCACCTCGTACACCGCCATTTTCGGCATACCGAGATAGGCCGCGACATCCGCCATGTCCTCGGTGGCTATCCAGCCCTTGTCGTCCTGCACAAAACGCAACGCGGCCATCACCGCAGACTGCTTCTGGTTCGCCGGGTATTTCTTCAACTCGCGGTTGATTCTGGATTGTATTTGTTCGGATAACATCAGCGATCCACCTCACCGAAAACTATGTCTTGTGTGCCGATGATGGCCACCACGTCCGCAATCATGTGGCCGCGCACCATCTCGTCCAGCGCCGCCATATGGGCAAAGCCGGGCGCGCGTATTTTCAGACGATAAGGCTTGTTCGCACCGTCGGAAATCAGATAAATACCAAACTCGCCCTTGGGATGCTCCACCGCCGCATAGGCTTCGCCGGCCGGTACGTGCATGCCTTCGGTGAACAGCTTGAAGTGATGGATCAACTCTTCCATGTTCTGCTTCATCGCTTCGCGCTTGGGCGGCGCAAATTTGAAATTGCCGGTCATCACCGGGCCAGGGCTCTGGCGCAGCCAAGCTATGCATTGCTTAATGATGCGGTTGGACTGGCGAAACTCTTCGACGCGCACCAGATAACGGTCATAGGAATCACCGTTGGTTCCCACCGGAATATCGAAATCGAGGCGGTCATAAACCTCATAAGGCTGCTTCTTGCGCAAATCCCATTCCACCCCGGAACCGCGCAGCATCGGGCCGGTAAAGCCCAGCGCCAGCGCGCGTTCCGGCGTGACCACGCCGATGCCGACGGTGCGTTGCTTCCAGATGCGGTTGTCGGTCAGCAGCGTTTCGTATTCGTCCACGAAAGCGGGAAAGCGGTTGGTGAAATCCTCCAGAAAATCGAGCAGCGAACCTTGGCGATTTTCGTTGAGTTTCTTCACCGCTGCGGCGTTGTGGATTTTCGATACCTGATATTGCGGCATAGTATCCGGCAAGTCGCGATACACACCGCCCGGACGATAATAAGCCGCATGCATACGTGCGCCGGATACCGCCTCGTAGGCATCCATCAAGTCCTCACGCTCGCGGAAGCAATACAGAAATACGGTCATCGCGCCGATGTCCAGCCCGTGCGCACCCAGCCACAACAGGTGATTCAGGATGCGGGTGATTTCGTCGTACATCACGCGGATGTACTGCGCGCGCAACGGCACCTCGATGCCCGCCAGCTTCTCGACCGCCATCACATAAGCATGCTCGTTGCTCAGCATCGACACGTAATCGAGCCTATCCATGTAGGGCAACCCCTGCAGAAAAGTCTTGTGTTCGGCCAATTTTTCGGTACCGCGATGCAGCAGCCCGATGTGCGGATCGGCGCGTTGAATGACTTCGCCGTCCAGCTCCAGCACCAAGCGCAGCACGCCGTGCGCGGAGGGATGCTGGGGGCCAAAATTCATGGTGTAATTTTTTATTTCTGCCATGACGCTATCCTCAATTACGACCGTAGTTTTCTTCGCGCACGATGCGCGGCGTCACTTCGCGCGGCTCAATCGACACCGGTTGATACACGACGCGCCGCTGTTCCGGGTCGTAACGCATTTCCACATGACCGGACAGCGGAAAATCCTTGCGGAACGGGCTGCCGACAAAGCCATAATCGGTCAGGATGCGGCGCAGGTCGGGGTGTCCGGTGAACATGATGCCGTACAGGTCGAAGGCCTCGCGCTCATACCAGTTGGCGGACGACCAGATGTCCGTGACGGATTCCAGCACCGGAAAATCATCATTCCCGGCAAAGATGCGCACCCGCAAACGCGCGTTATGCTTGACTGACAACAGGTGATAGACGATGGCGAAACGCCGACCTTCGCGATTGCTTTCTTTGGCGCCGTCGCCGTAAGTGGAATAATCCACGCCGCACAAGTCGATCATCTGTTCGAAGCCCGCCACATCGCGCAGGCGCGTCAGCGTATCCAGCATCCCGGCAGCCTTGGCCACCACGGTCAACTCGCCCAGTCTTTCCTCCATCCCGGCCAGCTTGTCGCCAAGCAAACCCGTCAGGCTGGTACGCAATGTACTCAAATCAGCAGCCATATTTCAACCCTAACGCGCAATGGTATTGGTTCGTTTGATTTTGTTTTGCAACTGGATGATGCCATACAGCAGCGCCTCCGCTGTCGGCGGGCAACCCGGCACGTACACGTCCACCGGGACGATGCGGTCGCAGCCGCGCACTACCGAGTAGGAATAGTGGTAATAGCCGCCGCCGTTCGCGCAGGAGCCCATCGAAATCACCCAGCGCGGCTCGGCCATCTGGTCATACACCTTGCGCAATGCCGGCGCCATCTTATTGCACAGCGTGCCGGCCACCACCATCACGTCGGACTGGCGCGGGCTGGGGCGGAACACCACGCCGAAGCGATCCAGATCGTAGCGCGCCGCGCCGGCATGCATCATTTCCACCGCGCAGCAGGCCAGGCCGAAGGTCATCGGCCACAACGATCCGGTGCGGGTGTAATTGATGATGGTGTCGAGCGTCGTGGTGACGACGCTCTTTTCCAGAATGCCTTCTATTCCCATTCCAGGGCTCCCTTCATCCATTCATAGATAAAGCCAACCACCAGGATGGCAAGGAAAATCATCATGGAAACAAAACCGAAGGTGCCGATTTCCTTGAGCACGACCGCCCAGGGAAAGAGAAAAGCGATTTCAAGGTCGAACAGGATGAACAGGATGGCGACAAGATAATAGCGCACATCGAATTTCATTCGCGCGTCTTCGAAAGCTTCGAAGCCGCATTCATAGGGGGAAAGTTTTTCGCTATCGGGACGATTGGGCGATACTAGCTTGCCCAACACCACCGGCGCCACGCCCATCACGATACCAATGCAGATGAACAACAGCACCGGAAAATAATTTTCCAACATTGAGCTTCCCCCTGGATCTACTGTGATTCACCGGTTTGACCAGAATCACTTTTAATTATTTGGTTGCGTCGGCAAGCTTGTGTGCCAGCTTGCTATTTATATTCTGACGCCGATGAGCAACAACATTGTTTTTATTTTACGCGACTTACAGAAGCGGCAAGAGAAGTTGATGTAATACCCCCTTCGATTTCTCCGCGCTGCCGTGTAGCGAATTTTTGATACTCTACCATTAAGTTTGAGTTCTGCAAACTTTTCAACTCATCATGAGTTCATGAGGGCTGCAGAATGTCATCGCAAAACCCACGCCGCTCGCTCATTACGCAAATTCAGAATGCATCTGCTCGCCCGAATCCCGACCTGGGCAATGCCGCAATGATGGACTGGAGCCGACTGCGCTGTTCCGGGCTGAGATGCGTACAGCCCAATACGGCCGCAGTCATTTTTTCGAGATCCGGCAAGGCGTGAGTTACCTGCTTCCGCCCTTCCATCGCATCTTTCATCGCCTGGAGCTTGAGCGTGCGCCTGGCCGTCTGAAATGCTTCTGGCGATGGAATTTCAAGAGCGGATTCCAGTTGCAGCAGCAGTGGGTCGGGCGCTTCGCCGCTATTCGCCGGGTTGCCGCTACCGGACTTGTAACGCGCTTGCAGTACCTGTTCCCAGCGGGTTGGCAAGGCAGGCAGAATGTCCCAGCGTACTTCGATACCGGCGAGCGGGGTGGCAGATTCCAGCTCTTCGCATAGTGCCAGCTTGGCTAGCAGAGCATCGCAGGTGTGCTGCCAGGATCGCTGGGCGCTGCCTGCCATATGTTGTTGGGCTTGCTCGCGTGCCGCCCGATACCTGGACTCCAATCTGGCCGCCTGATTTCTGGGCGCTTCGCCGGCATTGCGCCATTCCGTGTCAACGCTTGCGAGGGCGCGCTTGATCTCGGCGGGCGGGGTGTCTTGATGGAGCTCTTCAAGCCGCGCGATCAAAGCTTCCCGCGCCACCTGGTTGGCTTTGAATCCGGCGTCGCGGGCATTGATTGCCGCTTCGCGCTGGTCCATGAGGGCATCGGTTGTCGCCTTGAATTCCGCCCACAATTTATTTTCGACCTTGCGCGGGAGCGGTTGCGATCTGGCATGGCTTTGCCATTGCGTCTGCAACTCGCGCAGCTTGGCCATCATGTCGCGGCCTTGCGCGTCCTGGCTGAGCGCCCTGGCGCGAACAATCAATTGCTCACGCTCCACTTGCGCGCTGGCCTGCGCTTCCTTCAAGGGGGCTTCCAGCCGGGCAACGCTGCCCTTCATGCGCTCCAGCAAGGCGGGTTGCGCCTTGTGCGGCACGGTATGTTCAACCGGCCCGAGCTTGCGCCATTCGGTTTGAAAATGGGCCAGCGCCCGATTGGCTTCCTTCCAGCCCGGTGCGTTCTGGTCATCGGCAGTCATGTTCAGCGCACCCATTGCACCCAGGACATCCAGGGCATCCAGCAGATTCTTTCGTGCCGCCAGATTTTTCTGCCGCGCCTCTTTCAATTGTGCCAGGTGTGCCGCCACCGGAAGGTAGGCGGTTTTCAATGCCGCATCGAAACGCTGCCAGAGGGGCTTGCTGGTAGCTCCGCCCAATCGATCCAGCTCTTTCCAGCGCACACGCAATTGCTCGATGCTGCTCTCAAGTTGCTTGATCGCCAATTTGAGCGGGGGCGATCCTTCCGGCACGACCGTCGATGCGGCGAGTGCCTCAGCTTCCACAACGAGATCATCGCGCACCCGTCCACCGCCCCATTGCTGCCAGCCTTTGAGGCGCGAAAATTCGGACTGCAATGCGCTGATGCGCGCCTGCAACACGGTGCTGCTGCCGTCTTTCCCGGAAGCCGTTTGCAGAATCGCCAACTGCTTCCCGGCCTCGTCCAGATGGCCGCCGGCAAGCGCGGCCTCTGCCGCATCTGCCGCCGCATTCAAGGCTTGAATGTTTGTCTGCCGCGCCGCCTTGTCCTTTGCGCTGGCGATCAGGCTGCTTTGCTTTTGCAGTTTTTTGCGCGCTTCATTCTCGAGGTGAAAGCACGCGTCGAAGCGGGCATTCAGCGCGTTTTCGATGCGCGGGTCGGCTGTCGATGGCAACCCTTTCCAGCGCTCGATAGCCGCTGCTTTAATGTCTGCCGGTGGCTGACTGGATTGCTCATCGTGCGACACTACAGGCTGCGGCGCCTGGCATGCCTGCAACTCGCCGAGAATCGCCAGCCGGGCTTCGATCAGCGCCGAATCCTGCAACGCCGACTGGATTGCCGCGCCGAGGGCTGCAATAACGTTATCTTTAGACACGGGTGTAGAGATAGTTGCAGGCATCGCCGCCAGCGTGGATCGAGCCTTTTCGTTGGCTGCGGCAAGCTGGATGGCAAGTTCCTGCAGGCCGAAACTATCTACAGCCACACCGGCGAAAGCCAACCTCATTTTCTCCAGCGCCTGATTTGCAGTGCCTGCCCAGCGGCTGGCGTCGCGCTGGCGTTCACCGTGCTCACGCGCACGCTCCATCAGATCTGCCTGTAATTTGGCGAACCGGGATTTATCTTCGTCTTCAATGAGAGTAGATGCCAGGAGTTCCCATGCCTGATTGAGTTCGACCAGGCGGTTTGCCGGAATGACCGGCGCCTCAAGAAGCGCAGCGGCGGCGCGGATCAACTCGGCGGCGCTGGCGCGTGACTCGCGCTGTTTGACCAGTGTTTCATAGCGCTGTTTGGCAAGGCTATGGACGCGCCGGTCGCGCTTGCGGAACTCGCGCTCGGCGGTTCTCAACCCCTCTTCGCTGGCCAGTGCCTGCACGGCAGCGAACTTGTGCTCAATGGACGGCGCATCCATGGCCAGCGCCAACAACTCCGCATCATTGCCGATGGCCGCCTTTAGCCTGTTTTCCCATACGGCTTCGGCAGTTATTTCGTGCGGTGTTTCCGGGGTCGCTTCGGCTGGAGCCTGGCTTGTATTGGGGCTTTTCTTGATAAATTTGCTGAACATGTTTTTACGATACCCTGGCTTTGTGGATCACACCTTGTGAATTTGTTGAGATACTCTACCTGATTGCATCACCGATACCAGGATCATATTCATTGCCCGCGCAACTGCACCGATACCTGGCGAAAGACTGCTATTGGCAATGTCCGATATCTTAGCTGAAAATATATCCGGCCAGATAACAGTTCTTGGCAACAGAACACACTCATCTGGCGGAAATCTTCTCAATCCGGGGTGTCTGGGCAGATCAGTCTGGGCGGATCAGTCTGGGCGAAACAATCTGGGCGGATCAGGGTTGATCCTAAATCCGGCAGTTAACCCACACCAATAGCAAACAACTGATCGTATATTTTGGGTGTCCGCTTGGTTATTTTCGCCACGATGTAGTTCAGCAATACATGCCAGCGGTCTAGTGAGGGTA
>Ga0172380_10006003_pt1 | contig 14372 bp, 8 predicted proteins | sample Leawe162metaG_FD_119747 | JGI IMG/M metagenome (GOLD analysis project Ga0172380, IMG submission 119747) | Leachate microbial communities from a municipal landfill in Southern Ontario, Canada - Leachate well 162 metaG | ecosystem: Engineered > Solid waste > Landfill > Unclassified | place...
ACGGAGGTTTCTAGCCCGGATATTGCATAAATTCGCGTGATGATCGCGCAGGATTTTGATTGATAGGGAAATTTTGTGAAGGAGCGTCGTAGTTATTCATACGACCGACTGAACAAAATTTTCCTATCAATCAAAAGACTAGCGAGGGCGCGCGTAATTTATGCAATATCCGGGCTAGGATGATCTAATCGTTATCCATCGCCACCAATTGTTCGAGTATCGCATGCACCTTATCCATGGCCGGGGTCAACACGCTGCCCACGCATTCGAACTGGATGCCGTGCTTGCTGGAGCCGCGCCCTGCGGCATAATTGGCGACCACGGCGATAGCCGCATAGCACATGCCGAGTTCGCGCGCCAACACCGCTTCCGGCATTCCGGTCATGCCCACCATCGTTGCGCCGTCGCGCTCCAAGCGGTTGATTTCCGCAGCAGTTTCCAGGCGCGGACCTTGCATCGCCGCGTAAACGCCCCCTTCGGTGTAGGCTACGCTGGCGAGTCGTGCGGCGTGCATGCAGCGCTGGCGCAATTCCTCGCAGTAGGGGTCGGTGAAGTCGATATGCACCACCTCCCTTTCATCGCCCTCGTAATAGGTGGCCTTGCGCCCGTGCGTGTAGTCGATGATTTGATCCGGGATCGCCAGTGTGCCGGGGTGGCAATCCGGGTGTATGCCCCCCACCGTCGCTACGGAAACCAGGTTTTTCACCCCTTGGGCATGCAGCGCCCACATATTGGCGCGGTAATTCACCTCGTGCGGCGGCAAATGATGACCATAGCCATGGCGCGCCAGGAACACGATTTCATGCTCCTTGATCTTGCCGAAAGTCAACGCCCCCGACGGCTCGCCGTAAGGCGTACGTATTACTTGACGTTTGACGATTTCCAGGTTGGCCAACTGGGTGCAGCCGGAACCTCCGATAATACCGAGCATAGTTTTAGTCCTGAGTTGTTAGTGCTGAGTTCCAAGTGCTGAGTGCTGAGTTCCAAGTGCTGAGTTCCAAATGCTGAGTTCCGAGTGTTGAGTGTTGAGTGCTGAGGCTGAATCTTGGGTCTGCCTACTCAGCACTCGGAACTCAGCACTCTTAGCACTCAGCACTGCTTCACAGCATACACCGCCGGCAAATTGCGCCAGGCGCCATGCACATCCATGCCGAAACCGAACACATAGCGGTCGGGCAGGCGGACGCCGGAAAAATCGGCCTCGATAGGCTTTGCCTTGCCGGTTTCCTTTTCGGAAAACATTGCGCTGTAAAACGCCGTTGCGCCCATTGCCAGCACCTTGTCGCGGATCGCCGCCAAGGTGTGCCCTTCGTCCAGAATGTCGTCGAGCACCAGCACCACCCGCCCTGCCACATGCGCTTTGGGCAACACTCTCCATTCCAGTTCACCGCCCTGGGTGCGATTGCCATAGCGGGTGACATGGATGTAGTCGAAATCCAGCGGAAATTCGAGCATGGGTATAAGTTGACCGGAAAATATCACGGCTCCGCCCATCACGCTCAACACCATAGGATGCTTGTCGCCCAGCTCGGCGGTGATTTCACGCGACAAACGCACAAGCGCCGCTTGAACTTCCTCGGCGGGACAGATCAATTCGGCTTCGCGATAAATTTTCCAGGCTTCTTCGGCAGTGATCATATTCAGTCTCTTTTGTAATTCAAGGTGATATACGGTAATAAATATACCGGCTTGCCGGTTGCCCATCCGCGAGGCATACAGGGATTTTTATGGTTTCAATTCATCAATCTCTTCCCGGCTCAATCCGGTGGCGCACATAATAACTTCATCTGCAATACCCGAAGCCTTCAAATTGCGGGCAATTTCGAGTTTTCCTTCGAGTTTGCCTTTTTCTCTTTCTGCCCGAAGTTCGCTGATTTCGTCATGCAGAGCACGCTCGCGCACAAAGGCGAGCCGCCGGGTTTCAGCGTCGCCACTCAAATATTTGATACGATCAAGAGCCTGTTGTACAGGGGGGTAGGCGATTTCAGTCATTTTGCGCTCCTCTTGCCAGTGTTCAAAAAAGGCCACCCAGGCGGCGAGTCCCGCCTGCGCCATGCCCAGGCGGTCGGCCTTGGGAAGTTCTATGATGTTCAATTGCAATTCGTTGCCGAGTTTTATGTCCGGTTGCCGACGGTCGCGCAGCTCGAAACACCAAAGCGCCTGCTGTTCCTGATCCGGCGCATTGAATAGCACAAAGTCCAGCAAGTGGATGCCGATAACCGGCTTGATGCTCTGGTAGTCCTCGCCGTTGCTGAGTTGATGCGTAAGCGTGCGGGCAAGATAATAGGCGCTACGGGCGCTCCAGGCATTATAGCGTCTGACCTGCATTTCTATATTATAGCGTCGCCCATGGGTGTCTTGTGCAAGAAGGTCGAGCACGATAAATTTGCCGGCGAGTTCCTCCGGGTCAATGCGGGGGTTGAGAACTTCGATGACGTCGATGGGGTCTTCTTCGCTGCGAATGGCATTGATGAGCGCTGTAAGCAGGTTCGGAGCCGTGGCGAAGAGCTTCTTGAAAACGAAGTCGTTCTTCGGATCGAGGAGTTTAGCGTCGGTCATAAGCGCTACCCCACAGGCACATGCAACAATACATTCCCGCCCAACAATTCCAGCAACCCCGTCTCATCCAGGATAGTGACGCCCAACTCCAACGCCTTGTCGTATTTACTGCCCGGCGAATCGCCGACCACCACATAGTCGGTCTTTTTCGACACGCTGCCGACTACCTTGCCACCTTGCGCTTCGATTTTTTCCTTGGTTTCCTCCCGGCTGTAATGCGGCAGCGTGCCGGTAAGCACGAAGGTTTTGCCACTCACCGCACCCGCACCGGCAGATGGGACGCCGCTGCCTTCTTGCCAATGCACCCCGCAGGCGCGCAATTGCTCGATGACTTCGCGGTTATGCGCTTCGCTGAAGAACTGCGCGATAGACTGCGCAACGACAGGGCCGATGTCGGGAACCTGCTGCAATATTTCTTCGGAAGCCGCCAGCAGCGCGTCCAGATTGCCGAAATGGCGCGCCAGTTCTTTTGCCGTCGCCTCGCCGACGTTGCGTATGCCCAGTGCGTAGATGAAGCGCGCAAGCGTGGCGGCTTTGCTGTGCTCCAGCGCTTCCAGCAGGTTTTGCGCGGATTTTTCCGCCATGCGCTCCAGGTTGGCTAGGTTATCCATGCCGAGCCGGTACAAATCCGCTGGGTTTTTGACCAACTCCCGGTCTACCAACTGATCGACCAATTTGTCGCCCAGCCCTTCGATGTCCATCGCGCGGCGGCTGGCGAAATGCAGCAATGCCTGCTTGCGTTGCGCCGGGCAATACAGGCCGCCGCTGCACCGCGCCGCCGCTTCTTCGGCCAGACGCACGACATGCGAGCCGCACACCGGGCAAGCCGTCGGCATGACGAACTCGCGGGCGTCAGTGGGGCGCTTTTCCGCCAGCGCGCCGACCACTTCGGGGATCACGTCGCCGGCGCGGCGCACGATCACGGTATCGCCGATGCGCACATCCTTGCGCCGCACTTCGTCCTCGTTGTGCAGCGTGGCGTTGGTCACGGTCACGCCGCCGACAAACACCGGCTTTAGGCGCGCCACCGGGGTCAACGCACCGGTGCGACCGACCTGTACGGTGATATCCTCGACCAGCGTCAACGCTTCCTCGGCGGGGAATTTGTGCGCAAGCGCAAAACGCGGCGCGCGCGACACGAAGCCCAGTTCCTCCTGGGCGCGCAGGTCGTTGACCTTATATACCACGCCGTCGATGTCGTAAGGCAGGCTGGGGCGCTTTTCCTCGATTCTGCGGTAATAGTCGAGCAAGCCGGCTGCGCCGCGCACCATCGCGCGCTCGCGGCACACCGGCAAATGCAGGCGTTCCAGCAGCGCCATCAATGCATCGTGGCTGGGCGGTAGCGCCATCCCCTCTACTGCGCCTATGCCGTAAGCAAAAAAAGTCAGGCGGCGCGTGGCGGTAATCTTTGAGTCGAGCTGGCGCAGGCTACCGGCGGCGGCATTGCGCGGATTGGCGAATTCCTTTTCGCCCTTGTCGCGCTGCTGGCGGTTGAGCGCCGCAAAATCGGCCTTCATCATCAGCACTTCGCCGCGCACTTCGAGCAGCGGCGGCGCTTCCGCCAAGCGTAGCGGAACCGAATGGACGGTGCGCAGGTTAGCAGTCACATCCTCGCCGGTATAGCCATCGCCACGGGTGGCGGCCTGAACGAAGACGCCGTTTTGGTAAATCAGGTTGATCGCCAACCCGTCGAATTTCGGTTCGACGACATAGTCGATTTCACCCACCCCCAACACTTCCTGCGCACGCCGGTCGAAAGCCAGCACTTCCGCCTCGGCGAACGCGTTGTTGAGAGACAGCATCGGAACGCGGTGAACAACCTGAGAGAACGCCTTGAGGGGGGCCGCGCCGACGCGTTGCGTGGGGGAATCGGGTGTTGCGAGTTCGGGATAAGCGGCTTCCAGCGCCTGCAACTCGCGGAACAGCCGGTCGTATTCGGCATCGGGGATTTCCGGCGCATCAAGCACATGGTACAGGTGATTGTGGCGCTCGATCTCCTTACGCAGAAAATCCGCCCGCTCGGCGGCCTGAACGGGAACCGGCATCAACTGAATAGTCTCAGCGCACGCTCGCCGCCGACCGGGATGCTGGCGGCATCCATCTTGGCGCTGATGGTTGTCAACTGTTGCTTGATTTTGGCGATGCCCACTTCGGACAACGGTCGCCGGTTATCATCCACCACGGCGCCGCCCAATGAATCGGCAATCTGCCGCGCCAGCCCCAGCATCCGCTCGAAAACGCGCGCGCCGTTCGCAACGACGGGCACATCCAGCAATAAGGTGACGCCATGGGTGGAAAGATGGCGAATGTTGTCTGCGGAAAAGGCCGGTTTCTCGAAATTGGACAGCGCGAACAGGGAAAGTCCATCGTCGTTCATGTAATGGAACGCGCCATCCTCCCTCAGTTTCATGCCGGAAGCTTCCACCAACGCGCGTATCTTGGTGGCGGGTATGGTTTCGCCATTGGCGAAGACCACATTCATGCCGATGAGCATATCCACCGTGGCGCAAAATTCGTCCAGCATGGTGGCGCGCTCCAGCGCTTCAGCCCGGTCGGGCAACTCGGCAAGCGATGCCAGCGCATCGGCCAAGGACTTGGCGCGCAGGCAAAAATCGTCCAATTCGGATGCCGCAAGCGCGCCGGAGCGATAAACCAACTGCAAGGCGATCAACAGTTTGTCGTAAGTATGCGAGCCGGCCATCACCGGTTCCAGTGCGCCGGTGCGAGCACTCAGGCCGAACAGGCGCACCGGGCGGGAAAACCCGGCGAAATTTTTCTCAAACTCCAGCAACACCGCCGTTGCATTCGTTTCCTTGGGATAGATTTCCGCCACGTAGTCTACGATTTCATCGAGCGTTTGCGCTGCTTGTGCTTTATTAGAAGATTTCGCCGCAACCGTTTTCTCCTCGCTTCGGGGCGCAGCAGCATCGCTCGCAGTTGGTGGAATCATTTCATTCGGCGCCGCCTCGTGCGCGCCTGTCTCCATGCTAGGCTCGCGGCGCTCGTCGGATTGCGTTTCATCGCCCGCCGAATCGAGCAAAACGTCCTGCTCGCCGCCGCCGAAATCCCGTTCCGACTGGCGTCGGAATTTTCTTTCCTGATAACGGTTGAAAGCATAAACGCAGATGACGACCAGGACACCCGCTATGGCCAAGCTGATATGGAGTTCATTCATGATTTGGTTTTCTTAAACCTAGAAAGCTCAGTTGAACGGGCTGGAGTGTGCGGTTTTCCGGGTGCAGGGCAAGGCGCAACGACGCGGAATGGTCGTTCCATTCCAAGGAGTAGCAACGCCGCCATGCGCCCGGAAAACCGTGCAATCCAGATCAAAGCGTTCTCACCATACGGGTGAACGCAAAATATATGACAAAGTTTATTAGAACCACTATGTTACGCATCCTGGAAAGCGGTCAACTGAGCTTTCTAGGTTAAAGTCCCATCCTACCGTCATTCTACAAGAAGCCAACCCCGGCCAAAAGGGTGAACGCCCATTCAGCCAGGGTAAATTTGTTCCCGGCGATTAATGTAGGGTGGATAAGCAAAGCGCATCCACCTTTCCACGCCGGCTCGGTGGATGCGCTTTGCTTATCCACCCTACGACTAAATTCACAAATTGTGGTCACGCAAGGTATATGTTTTTCATCCTGAATTTCTGAGAACAAATTTACCCTGCCCATTCAGCCACTTTATTTTAGTCATCCCAAACTGAACAATACGGTCTTCATGCTACCACAGCCTCATTCATTTTCATTGCTTCCGCGACATCCACCGCCACGACCCTTGACACGCCCTGTTCCTGCATGGTGACGCCGATCAACTGCTCGGCCATTTCCATGGTGATTTTATTATGGCTGATGAAAATAAACTGGGTTTGCAGCGACATTTTTTTCACCAGTTCGCAGAAACGCTCGGTGTTGCTGTCATCGAGCGGTGCGTCCACTTCGTCGAGCAGGCAAAACGGTGCGGGGTTAAGCTGAAACAGAGAAAACGTCAGCGCCAGCGCGGTCAACGCTTTTTCGCCGCCGGACAGCAAATGGATGGAGCTGTTTCTTTTGCCGGGCGGCTGGGCGATCATCTGCACCCCGGCATCCAGTATTTCCTCACCGGTCATCACCAGTTGCGCCTGTCCGCCGCCGAACAGCAGCGGAAATAGTTCGCTTAAGTGCAGGTTGACCTGGTCGAAAGTGGCTTGCATACGCTCGCGCGTTTCCCGGTCGATGCGCCGGATCGCCTGTTCCAGGGTTTCCATGGCTTCATTCAGATCGTTCGCCTGGGATTCAAGATAGCCCAGGCGCTCGCGCGCGTTCTGCAATTCTTCCAGCGCTGCCAGGTTGACCGCCCCGAGCGCATTAATCCCGCCGTCGAGGCGCGCGATTTCCGCCTGCAATGTCGTTGCTTTGGCGTTCCTGTCCAACAACGGCGCGAGCGCTTCCTCGTCGGCATCGGCTTCTGCCAGTTGCGCGCCGAATTGCTCCTGCGTGAGGTGCGCTTCCTGTTCCTTCAGGCGCGCATCCCCCACTTGGTCGCGTAGCGGATTAAGCTTTTGCTCATGACGCAGACGCTGGCCTTCGATGTCGCGCAACTGCGCGGTGACGGCTTCAAGCGTATCGCGCGCCGCAGCCAGCGCCAATTCGCGCATCCGTTGCTGCTCCAGCGCTTGTTGCAATTCGAATTGCAGCGGCTCGTCGCAGGATGATTGCTGTTCTTCCAGGAGTTCTTCCAGTTGCGCATGGATAGTGTCGAACTGGTCATCCAGAGTGTGCAGGAAATGGCCGAGTTCCTCAATCTTGGCGCGGCAGCTACGCTCGTTGAAATCCGCTTCCTGCGCCGCGCGCTCCACCCCGCGCAGTATCTCGCGCTGCCGGTTGAGACGGTTTTCCGCCTCGGTGCGCGTTTCATGCAGCGCTTCCAACTGCTCCTCCAGCGCTTCGATTTGCATTCGCGCCTGTTCGAGATTTTCCATGCTGGCGGCGCTTTGCTCGTTTTCAGCCGCCAATTGCGCGGCGACTTCCGCCAGCTCCTCGGCGATCTTCGCGGCGCGTTGCGCCACCTGTTGGCCGATCTGCGCCAGGCGTTGCGCTTCGAGCTGCAATTTGTGCCGACGCTGCTGATATTCGGCAATAGCGGCGCGACTATCGGTCAACTCCCGCTGCAATCGGGTCAGCGCGGCCTCCGCCTGCTCCAATCGGAGTTTGAGCTGGTGCGCGTCCGCCTGTTGCGCCGCCAAATCCTGCTCCAACCGGTCAATTTCGCGCTGCCGCCCCAACACGCCATGCAGTTCGCTTTGCGGCGCATAAAAACTCACCCCGGCACGGCTGAACAAATGCCCCTGGCGCGTCACCAGCAACACCCCCGGCGCCAATAGCGCGCACGCCGCCAGGGCGGCATGAGGGTCTTCCGCAACATACACGCCGTGCAAGCTATCGGCCAAGTAACTTGGCATAGCGCCGCCACTCCAACTCACATAATCCATCAACGGCTGACCGGGAACTGATCCACTCTCTGTCTTCTGTCCTCTGTCCTCTGCCCTCTGTTGCCTGTCCTCTGAAACCGCCAGCATCGTCGGCGGCGGCTCGTCCAGCCAAGCCGCCACCCGCTCCAGGCTATCCACCAGCAGCGCATTCAGCCGTTCGCGCAACACGCTTTCCAGCGCGTCGTCCCAGCCGGCTTCAACCGACAGGTTTTGCCACAGGCGCGGCAGGTTTTCCAATTGATGCTTGGCAAGCCAGGCTTGCAATTTGTGGTTGTGATCCAGGCGACTTTGCATCTGGCGCAAGGCTGCCGCTTGCGCTTCTATCCGGGTGATGCGCTCGCGCGCCGCCTGTAGGGCGCCTCCCGCCTCGCGCCGCGCCGCTTCCGCCGCAGGCAACTGTTCCTGCAAGGTTTCCTGGGTATAGCCGATGGTTTCGAGCTGCAACGCCAATTCGCCCAGTTCTTCTTCCTTTTCGGCCAGCGCATCGGCATCGAAATGCGGCAGGGCGTTTTTTTCCTGTTGCAAGCGTCCCTCGCGCAGATGCAGCGCTTGGCGCATCTTTTCGGCATGGGCGCGATGGGTTTCCTCAAGGAGCAAAGCTTGGCGGGCATCGTTCAGATTGCGTTGAAGATCGTCATAGCGGCGTCGGCTTTCTGCGAACGCCTGTTCCGCCAGCGGCAATTGGCCGGTTTCCTGTGCCAGCCGCTCCCGGCTGTCTTCCAGACGCGCCACCGCCTGTTCCTGTTCCGCGCGCCAATGCGCCAGGTTGGCCTGGGCTTCCTCGCGTTGCTTGGTGAGCCGCGCCTCCTGCTCGCGCGCGGCGGCGATGCGGGCGCCCAGGCGCTGCCGGTTCTCGCGGCTGTGTTGCAAGCTTTGCTCAACCCGCGCCACTTCGGCATTGGCGCCGTACAGTTCGCCCTGCGCCACATGCAACGCATCGGCGCCGGCATAATGCGCCTCGCGGGTTTGTTCCAACAGGCTTTCCGCCTGACGTAGCGCGGCGGTTTCCGCTTCCAGTTCGTTGGAGAGCCGCTGCATTTCGTGTTGCCAGCGCTCGGCTTGGGCCTGCGCTTCGCGTTTTTTGAACAGGCGGAACAGGTTTTGCGCCAGTTCCAGGCGCTGTTTCAGGTCGAGAAACTGCCGCGCCACTTCGGCCTGGGCTTCGAGCTTTTGCAACTGCGCCGCCAGTTCCTGGCGAATGTCGTCAACACGCAACAGGTTTTCGCGGGTGTCCTTCAGGCGGGTTTCGGTTTCGCGGCGACGCTCCTTGTATTTGGAGATGCCTGCCGCTTCTTCCAGGAACACCCGCAATTCCTCCGGGCGCGCTTCGATGATGCGCGAAATCATGCCCTGCTCGATAATCGCGTAGGCGCGCGCGCCTAAGCCTGTGCCGAGAAAAATATCGGTGATGTCGCGGCGGCGCACATGCAGATTGTTGATGTAATAGCCGGATTCGCCGTCGCGATGCAGCACGCGCTTGACCGCGACCTCGGCATATTGCGACCATTGCCCGGCAGCCTTGCCCAGGCTGTTGTCGAACACCATCTCGACGCTGGCGCGACTGACCGGCTTGCGCGTGCCGGAGCCGTTGAAAATCACGTCCTGCATGCTCCCGCCGCGCAGTTGGCGCGCCGAACTCTCGCCCAGCACCCAGCGCATCGCGTCGATTACATTGGATTTGCCGCAACCGTTAGGCCCAACCACGCCCACCCGCTGTCCGGGAAAATGGATCGTGGTTGGATCGACGAAGGTTTTGAAACCGGCAAGTTTGATCTGGGTGAGACGCAATTGGTCAGGCGCCCAAGCTACACCAAGAAAGGCCTATGCCTTGCGCGAGGGAAATGGTCCGGTTGGATTGCCCCCGCGCAAGGCATATCAAAGCCCTTGAGGCGCACCACGGGTTGTCCACGTTGGGTAGTCACGATTTCCTTTCCAGCATCGGGTTCAGCAGTTCGCCCAAGTGCGCTTTGGCTTGCGCCACGTTTACGTTATACATAGCAATCTTTCGTGCCGGTCTGTCGACCCCTTCATGATACCATCACAGAAGATTCGCCATCCATCGATGCAAAACGCCCATGTTCTAGGAGCCTGCGTCCGAATTTCGCAATAGTCTTTTGCGTCCGTTGCGCTGTCTTTGCAAGACAAAAGCAACTCGTGCATAATCCATTCGTTCAGGTTTAAACACCTAATCCTCACAAGGCCGAAAATCTTGAAAAAACCGAGCATTGTGTATCTCATTCTGGCATGGCTATGGTTGGCGGCGCTTGCTCCCCCTTCCTTGGCGGCAATGATGCATCAAAACACCTCAAGCGCCCTGGCAGTTATCTACGACGAGGGCGACGATCCAGAGTTGTCCGGCATTATCAAAGGCATAGAAGACACTTCAGATGTGATGGTGTACCGCATCGCGCTGAACAGCGACCGTATAGCGTTGGCGGAAGCCGTCCGTGCCCGCGCCGGGCGTCCGTTGCAACTCGCCTTCAACGGGGTGGGAAGCATCGCCGTCGTCTACCCCGATATCGGTGAACCATACCGTAGCGTCTTTACCCGGATCATCGAAGGCATAGAAAGCAGGACAAAAACCCGGGTCGCAAGCTTCGTCGTCGGTTCCAGCCAGAACCCCCAGGATCTCGCCGCCGAATTGCGGCGCCAGAACGTCCAGGTGGTCATCGCACTTGGGCGCAACGGCCTCAAGGCTACAACCGGCCTCGACCGCGACATCGGTATCGTGGTCGGCGGCGTGCTCTCGGTGGCGGAGTCGGACGCGCGCGGCATGTCTGTTCATAGTCTGGCGCCGGACCCCTCCCTACTGTTCTCGCAGTTGAAAGCATTGATGCCCAACGTGCGCCGCGTATTCGTAGTATACGACCCGCGCCAGAATGCCTGGTTGATCCGTCTGGCGCGCGACGCCGCCAAAGCTATCGGCCTGGAACTGGTGGCGCAGGAGGCGACGGACCTGAAATCCGCGATGCGTTTCTATCAGGAAACCCTCGCCACGGCAGACCCGAAAAAGGATGCCTTGTGGTTGCCGCAGGATTCGGTGACGGTGGATGAATCATCGGTGCTGCCGCTGGTATTGCAGGAATCCTGGAACCGCGCGCTCACCATTTTTTCCAGCAATATGGCGCACGTCAAGCGCGGTGCGCTTTTTTCCCTTTATCCGAACAATCTCGAACTGGGACATAATCTGGCCTATTCCGCGTTGAGCAAGATGTCGTCCGGCGGCCAGTCGGCGAATGTCATCACCCCGCTAAAAGACGTGCTGGTCGCGGTCAACGTGCGCACCGCCAGCCATCTTGGGCTGAACATCGGCCAGCGACAGCAGCAGGCTTTCGATATGGTGTTCCCCGAGCCATGAACCGGGAAATCCTTAACAGCGCAAGGGGGGGCTATATCTTTCTTTGCGGTAAATCCTTTTTTGGCTCCGGCTTGGCCGGCTTATAAATGAACCACATCGCTCAACTGCTCCGCAACACTTCGTTCAGCCGACAGATCAGCATCGTCGTCGCTATGGCAGTATTGAGCATCGCCTTTACCTCCTCCCTGGCTATTTCGTGGCAGGGCAGCCGGCAAATCCGCGCCAACTTGCTGGAACAAGGCCGGCAGGTGTCCGAAAACCTGGCGCGCCAGAGCCGTCTGGCGCTAATCTACGATGCGCCGGATAACGCCAATGAAGCAGCGATGGTGACCCTTTCGTTCCCCGATGTGATCGCGTTGGAAATCCGGCATACCGATGGGGGCTTGCTGCTGGCGCGCAATACGGAACATAACGCCTTGCCGCCGAAAACCGAAACACCCGTCCCGCTGCAACGGCTCGCCTATGTCGAAGCCGAATCGGACGACACCTGGCGTTTCGTGGCGCCGGTTCTTGCCGGCGCCGCCACCGAGTCGCCGTTCGACGTGGCCGAACCGCAGCAAGAGATGCTGGGCTATGTGCGCGTAACCCAAAGCAAGGCGACGCTGGAACGTATGCGCACCGAGTTGTTCGCGGTCAACTTTGCGGTATCGTTCTTTTTCGCTTTCGTTTTTCTGCTGATCGGGCGCAACCTCACGGCGCGCCTGACCCAGCCGCTGGACCAGCTCTCCGCCGCGATGGCGCGGGCAGAGGCCGGCAGCGGCATAGTGCGCGCCGTGCCGTCCGGCCCCAAGGATATCGTGGTCATGGCGCTCGCCTTCAACAAGATGATGGCGATGCTGGAGGAGCGGGAACGCTATCTGCAAACCTTGCTCGACAACCTTCCGGCAGCGGTGGTGGTGTACGGCCCGGATGCCGCCATTCGCTATGCCAACCCGGTGGCCAGGAATTTCTTCGGCCAGCCGGAGGCCAGAATTCCGGACGGAACCGCCTTCGACGCTTCCTGGCATTTCGTCCGTGCGGACGGCTCATTGATGCCGCGGGAAGAATACCCCGTCAACCAAGTGATAAAAGACCGGCGCCCCCTGCACGATTACACCATCGGTATCGTGCGTAGCGCAGAGGAAGTCCCACTCTGGGCGTCAGTCAGCGCCTTTCCGGAGATCGACGCGGGCAACGGCGCGGGCGGCAGCCTGGAACAAGTCATCGTGTGCCTCGTGGACATCACCGAACGCAAGCAATATGAGCTGGCCGTAGAGCACGAAGCGCAGGAATGGACCCAGGCCATGGATTCCTTTGCCGACGTGATATATTTGCTGGATATGCAGCTCAACATGGTGCGCGCAAACAAGGCATTCTTTGCGCTGACCGGCAACGACCCGAAACAGGCTATCGGGCGCCCCATCTCCGAACTCATGCATGCCCCGCTGCCGGAAGAACTCTGCCCCGTGCGCCGGGCGCAAAAGGAAAAACGCGACGCCGTGATCGTCATGGAAGCCGACCATCCCGCCAACATCACCCATTGCCCCATCGAAGTGATAGTCAAAGTCATCCGCGATCAGGCGGGTGAACCGCACCACCTGTTGACCAGCATACGCGACCTCACCAGCGTGCGAAAGTACGAGGCGGAATTGCGCCGTCTCAACGAATCCCTGGAGCAGCGCGTGCGACTGGAAGTCGGCAAGAACCGGGAAAAGGATGCGATGCTGATCCAGCAATCCCGGCTCGCCACCATGGGGGAGATGATGCACAACGTCGCCCACCAATGGCGCCAACCCCTTACGGCGATGACCCTCATCCTGTACAACATCAAGGACGATTTCGATTTCGGCGAGTTGAACAAGGAATCGCTTTACACGCAGGTGGCACAGGGCGTGCGCCTGTCGGAAAAAATGTCGTCCACCATCGACGATTTCCGCAAATTCTTCCGCCCGGACAAAGCGGTATCCCGTTTCAACCTCGGCGATTCGGTGCGCCAGGCGTTAAATCTGGTGGAAGCCAACTTCAGCAACAACCAGATCGAAGTCGAAGTGGAAGCCGCCGAAAATGTCCAGGTGGAAGGCTACGCCAACGAGTATTCCCAAGTGCTGCTGAACGTGCTGGGCAACGCCAAGGATGCCTTCGGCAAAAAGAAAACCGGCGGAAAAGTGACCATCATAGTCGGCAGGGATGATGGCCTGGGCGTGGTGCGCATCCGGGATAACGGCGGCGGAATTCCCGAGGAGATTCTACCCAAGATTTTCGACCCGTACTTCACCACCAAGGAGAGCGGCACGGGCATCGGGCTATACATGTCCCGCATGATTATGAGCCACATGCATGGCAACATCACGGCGCACAATGCAGACAGCGGGGCGGAATTCGTCATTTCCGTTCCGGTTTGCCAGATGGCAGAGGACAGAGGACAGGCTGACTTTTTGATCGTTCCACGCTCTGCGTCACTGCCATTAAGTTAGGAAAAATCCGTTCGCCCTGAGCCTGTCGAAGGGTGAATGGATTTTTCCTAACCGGTTGACTGTTAAGCCATTCATGGTTCGACAGGCTCACCACGAACGGCTTAACTTAATGGCAGTGACGCTCTGCGTGGGAATGCAGCCAGGGACGCTCTGCGTCCCGAATCTTGATGAGGAGGAACACTGGCGAAATCCGGTTTACAAGATAGGCCAGTACAGCAGCGCGTAATTATTGTTTACATTGTTTGCGCAAGGCATAAGTAGCGCTATCAGGATAAACTGCTGATTGAGCAATAATGTTGCCGATATTTGCGCACTGCTGTTATAGAGGTTAACCGTGGATTAGATACGCGACGCAGAGCGTCCTTGGCTGCATTCCCACGCGGAGCGCTCATCGTTACACATAAGTGTCAGGGCAGAGGCGAGCGCAGGTTTGCTCCCTTCTCCCGCAGGCGGGAGAAGGGCCGGGGATGAGGGCGTTTGCGCTTCGGTAAGGCGTTGACTATGTGCAACGTCCCTCACCCCAACCCCT
>Ga0172380_10006004_pt1 | contig 14372 bp, 11 predicted proteins | sample Leawe162metaG_FD_119747 | JGI IMG/M metagenome (GOLD analysis project Ga0172380, IMG submission 119747) | Leachate microbial communities from a municipal landfill in Southern Ontario, Canada - Leachate well 162 metaG | ecosystem: Engineered > Solid waste > Landfill > Unclassified | place...
TGGAGGGAGAAGAACAAGGAGCGGTTCAAGGACATATTCGGAAACATCGACCTTGAGGCGGCCTTTGTCTTGTGCGAACGGTGGAGGGAAAATCTCTCCAGCTACGGACGCCAACGCATCATCGAGAAGGCGTGGCCAGAGAGCTACCAGTTGATGGTTTCTGAAGCGCTAAGCATGTACTTCTCGCTGATGGAAATGATCGACCCTGATATCCTTGGATTCCCGCGTTACTGCCCCACGGCTGAACGAATGCGGAAAATCGTTGAGATACTCCGCAATGATGACCTCAACCAATACCGCTAGACAAGGAGAAACCCATGAAACATTTCGCTATGATGATTCTGTTCGCGGCGATGCTATTCGCCACCTCGGCCGCGGTTGCCGAAGAAGCCGCAAACCAACAACCAACCGAAAGGTCCTACGCATTCCGAGTCGGCTTTAAAATCGGCGGGGTGATTGCATTCCCTGATGGTGAAGCCACGCCAAGATCCATGAATGTGGCGCTTGGTTTCAGTATAACGAATCTAACCGACCTGGAGTGGCTAGTATGGACGACGGAGGTGGGCGCTGTTTCAATCATTAATGTGTTCAATCCCGCACCCTATATTTTTAGCGGCCCAGTGTTCATTGTCGTGCCAAAAAAGTTCACATTACAACTATGGGGGATTTACCAACTCAATCCGCCCTACGCAGCGAATGGGGGTGAGGTGACTAACTATGTCGGCGGTGGGGCAACGCCCGCATTTATTATCACCAAAGAAATCACGGCTGCTTTTCCTTTGGGGGTAGGAGACACTGTAGACGGACCGAAACAAGTCCCATCTGCCAGCATCAACTTCAAGTTGACCTTTCCACTGCCATTCTGAAAATCCGGCGTGTGCGCCGTTTCGCACACAAATACATTCTGTGGCCATCCTAACCAGTGGCCACTTTTTTGTTTACAATTAGTTTACAAATTGTAAATATGAAAATTAATTTATTTTGTCAACTATATGTAAACACCCGCCTTTTAGCGGGTGTCTATTTATGCCTATTCTGCTTATTACTTAATTGCCTATGGCCGTTCAACTCACTTCATCTCCCCCCAACTATGCCCGATACTCGTTTCCACTTTCACCGGCACGCGCAGTTTGACCACGCCTTCCATGATTTCTTTTACCATCTTGGCCACTTCGTCTTCCAAACCTTTTTTCACTTCAAATACCAATTCATCGTGGACTTGGAGGATCATTCGAACATTGTCATTCCCGCGAAAGCGGGAATCCGCTCCTCGTTTCGGCAGATCCCCGTTTTCCTGCCTGCCGGTAGGCATGGCACGGGGATGACAACCGAGGCGTTGACTTATCTCCACCATCGCCATCTTAATCAAATCCGCCGCCGTGCCTTGCACCGGATGATTAACGGCCATACGTTCGGCCCCGGAGCGTATTTGATAATTCGGCGAATTTAACTCCGGCAAATAACGCCGCCGGCCGAATAATGTTTCACAGTATCCGGTTTCGCCGGCTAATTTTATGGTTTCATCTAAATATTTTTTCACCCCGCTGAATTGTTCAAAATATTTTTCAATAAATTCCTTCGCCTGCCACACCGGAATCTCGGCGCGCCAAGACAAACCATAAGAACCCATGCCATACAAAATTCCAAAATTAATCTCCTTGGCACTCCGGCGCAACTCTTTGGTAACTTCGTTTAACGGCACACCGTGAATCGCGGCGGCAGTCGCCGTATGAATATCCTCGCCGCGCTCAAAAATCTCCATCATTTTTTTGTCTTGCGCGAGTGATGCCACAATGCGTAATTCGATCTGCGAATAATCCGCGCTAATTAATACATTGCCGGGCTCGGAGACAAACGCCTTGCGCACGCTGCGGCCCAGCTCGGTGCGAATGGGAATATTTTGTAAATTGGGGTCGCTGGAAGACAGCCGGCCGGTGGCCGTAACCGCTTGATTAAAGTTGGCGTGAATGCGACCGGTGGTTTTATTTATCAAGGTCGGCAAAACATCTATATAGGTATTTTGTAATTTGGCCAGCTCGCGATAATTCTCAATTTCCGCAATAATTGGATGCAACCCGCGCAATTTTTCCAATTCTTCGGCATTAGTGGATAATCCGGTCTTGCCTTTTTTCACTCCATCGGTCGGCAGACCCATTTTTTCAAATAACACCTCACGCAGTTGTTGCGGAGAAGAGATATTAAATTCTTCGCCCGACTCTTTGTAAATCTTTTTGGTAACTTTTTTAATCTCCTCGGCCACTTCTTTGGATAACTTCTGAAGCATCGGTAAATCCACTGCCACGCCACTGAGTTCGATCTGCGCCAAAACTGATATAAGTGGCATTTCTATTTTTTCCAAAAGTCCCAAATTATCGGTTTTAACCAATTCTTTTTTAAGTTTGTCTGCGGTTTGAGCAATAAACCAAAGTTCTTGGGTAACAGCCCGCGCATCCACGCCAAATAAGCTTTCTTGCCCCGCGCCCACCGGCAATTCCTTGCCCAAGACCTTCAATACCACACTCGCGCTATCGTGAGCGCGACTGCCCGGGTTGAGCAGATACGAAGCGATCATCGTATCAAAGATTCGGTTGGTAATTGTCTTTTTTTGAACCAACAATACTTTATATAACTGTTTTAAATCATGGCCAACTAACTCAATATCCTTATTCTCAAATACCGGCCAAAAATCCTCCAAAAATTTAGTCGGGATCCAATAACCATACTCGTCAACTACAATCGCCATGCCTAAAATCGGGCTGGAAAATACATCCGGGCCTCCGAGTATAGCGCGAGCGGCGAAACTTTTGGTGCTGGTAATTTTTTTTACCAATTCCGCCATCGTTTTTTTGTCTTTAACTTCTTCAAACTTAAAATCTGTTTTAATTTTTTCGCCGTTTTTATTTTTTGCGGATTTTTTTTCTTCCACCGGCCCCCAATATCCGGGAATGCGCTTGAGTAGAGAAGTAAATTCAAATTCTTGAAAAATTTTAACCACTTTCTCACGATCAAAGTCTTTAATCGTACAATCGGCCAGTTTAAAATCTAAACTCGGCACCTTGGTATCAATGGTGGCCAGTTCATAACTCATCCGCGCGCTTTTTTCGTCATTAATAAGCTTCTGGAAAACAGATGGCTTGAGTTGCGCGGCCATCGCTTTTTCGTTTTTGAAAATTTTCTTATAGATTTCATCGACGCTGCCAAATTTTTGAATAAGCTCCACCGCGGTTTTCTCACCAATGCCTTTTATGCCCGGAATATTATCCGAACTGTCACCGGCCAGCGCTTTGTAATCAATCATTTGGTGGGGTTCAAATCCAAAAACTTCTTTTACCTTGGTCGGATTGTAGGTCACGGTGTCGCTCATGCCTTTGCGCAAGGTGTAGACCGAGATATTTTTATCCACGAGTTGAATAGAATCTTTGTCGCCCGTGACGATAATAACTTCCGCGTCTTTGGCAACTTGTTTGGCAATGGTGCCAATCACATCATCCGCCTCGTAACCCTTTTTTTCGTAAATCGGAATGTTAAACGCGGCTACCAAATTATGACACAATGGAATTTGGTCATATAATTCTTGATCGGCTTTCACCCGCGTGGCTTTGTATTCTTTGTATTGTTCGTGCCGAAAAGTGGCCCCAGCCATATCAAAAGTCACGGCGATGTGCGTGGGGTGCAGGTCGTGCCAGACGCGCAGTAGCATGGAGGTAAACCCGTACACGGCATTAACCATCCGGCCGTCTTTGGTGGTCAGTGGCGGCAGAGCGTGATAGGCTCTATGTACTATCGCATTGCCATCTATAATAATTAGCTTGGACATAGTGGGTATATTTTATCCTTTTTAAACAGAAAACGCAACACGACTTGACAAAATAGATGATACATGGTATAGTATATATACTAAATACTGTATACTAAATATGGCTACACCCCGTCAGCAACAAATAATTGCCTTTATTAAGCAAAAAAACCAAACTTCAGCCAAAGAAATCATTGGTTTTCTAGGCATAACCGAACCGGCCGTATTTCGCCATCTCAAAATTTTGGTAAAAAACGGCGAACTATTCAAAGTTGGCACCACGCCAAAAGTTAAATATTTTTGTAAATTAAATATGGAGGGCAAAACTAAACTGGAACAACAATTTTTTAGTTGGGCGCAAACCGGCGACCAAAAATTTTCTAGCGGCGATTATTTATGTTCCACGCGCGATGTTTTTCAGGCGCGTCAAGAAAAATTATTGGTTACTTTAAAACCATTGGTAAGCGAGAATTTATTGTACTTGCTCGTGGGCGCGGTAGGGGAAATCGGCAACAATTCTTTTGATCATAACTTGGGAAATTGGCGCGACACGGCCGGCGTGCTTTTCGCCAGCGACACAAACGCGCGGGAAATTATTTTATCCGACCGTGGGCAAGGAGTGCTGTCCACCATCAGGCGCGTACGCCCGAATACCAAAGACAACGCCGAGGCGCTCCACACGGCTTTTACCGAAATTATTTCCGGCCGGGCGCCCGAACAACGCGGTAATGGACTAAAATACACTAAAAAAATCGTAGAGGATAATAATTTGTATTTGGAATTTTATTCCGGAGACGCGGTGGTAAAAATTTCCGGCCAAAGTTTTACGATTGAAAAAAGCGAGATCAATATTCCCGGCACTTTGGTGATTATTAAATTTTAATTACTTTAATGATATCATTCCCGCGTAGGCCTGCCTCGTAGCAAGGCGGGCGGGAATCCACTCCAATTTTATATGCGTATAGAACTAAAAAAATTTGGCACGGTATTAACTTCGCGTCCGGCCGGCAAAGAGGCGTATTTGTCGGCGCGCGCTTATTTATTGCCCAAAGACAAAAATGAACCGGTGGAAATAGATTTTTCCGGTGTGCAAGTTTTGTCGCCGTCCTGGGCCGACGAATTTATCACGCCGATAAAAAATGAATTTGGTAAAAATCTAATTTTATTGCCGAGCGACAACTCTTCGGTTAAAGCGAGTTTGGAAATGCTAGAGGAACAGCATAAATAGATCCAGCTGGATGCATTGGTAAAAAATCTACTTCCATTGGAATCTTCCGGTACTACGCCAATTTTTAACTTGGGTTGGGGTCAGCACTTCTTCTTCCATGCGCATCTTTGCTTCCATTAACTCGCCGGGTGAAAAATAGTCCGTTCCATGCGGGGCGGCGAAAAATTGATATAGCTCGGGGTAATTTCCAATATCATACACCAACCGATGACTTTCCTCGCGCCACAATCTGGTGCCCGGATAAATCTGATAAATAAACGGCGTTGGCAAACTCTGTACGCCGCATCCTTCAATTATCCCCGTTATCTCTTGGGCACGTCTAATCGCAAAATCAATTTCACGCGGGCCGTCTTGTTGCCGACCAATGATACAAGAAAACGACAACCATTTAATCTTCTGGCTCAAAACCGAACGCATCACCTCCAATTCCTTATCGTATGACATAAGTTTGGCGGCAGCGGAGTGCGGATTTTCTTCTTGCAAAAATTCCAAAGGAAAAAATCCTCCGTAACATCCTACCAATCGTCCATTTTTTATTTCATTGCCGTACAGTTCTCCAATCAATTCTTCATCCGGACGACTGGTGGTCTTATCCCATAAATCACTGACCACTAGGCCGCCTTGGGAAAACTCGTACGCGAAATCCATTCGTTTAAGCAAACGAACAAATTGTATTAAAATATCGCGTTGTCCCAAACGAATAAGCGAAGAAAGCGAATCATCCCAAATATTAATGGTGTTAATGCCATAAGATTTAATAATTTCCAATTCTTTTTGGATTTTATTAAAACTACGAAAGCGCAGACGACCGTATTTTTGCGGGGTGGTACAAAAAGGACAGGCCTGATTGCAACCCCGGCTGGCAAATAAAAAACCTATTGGCGTAGAAACCCCGTCCGGAATATTTTCTTCAACATTTCTATTCCAAAGAGGGACATCATCGACAAACAAATCCAAGGCCTGAAACGGAGAGTCATCAATTGAACATCCGCGAGCGATGCCGGTGTCAAAATATTCCTCACCACGAACAGCAGACAAGCCGGGTACGGAAAAATTGCCCGCGACAAGCGCTGCGGTCACGCTTTCGCCTTCGCCGCGCACTACCACATCAACGCCACGACGCAAATAAAATTCCGAGCGAAACATCGCGTCTGTCCCGCCCATCCAAATCCGTACATGCGGATTTACATGTTTGGCATAAACAATAAAATCTAAAGCGATATTACACCAAGAAGTTGGATTAACGGTGAGTCCTATAACATCCGCCCATTCTATTTGCTCTTTCACATCTTCAAATCTCATGCCCATGCGCCCGGCTACCATCTTTCCACCTTCATACAAAAATTCACGATAAGGAATTGTCGTGTCTTGATTGCGAATTTTCATGTCCACCGCCCGCACCTCGGCGCCTGCAGAACGCATTATAGCTCCAACCAAAAGCGGGCTGGGTTTAGGATAATTGGTACGAATACCCGAACACACCATATCTTCTTTCCCGGCGCGTTTCCACACCAGATGAAGCGATGGCAATTCAACATGTAAATATTTCATTTTGATAATATTATTACCACGAATTTTCTTCATGACATTTTCTCAAAGCGCAAAATTTACGCTTTAGGAAAAATGCCCGAGGCGAAAGCGAGTGCACGCTAACACCTCGGGGGACTATCTGCTCTCTTCAAAAAATTGATTCGTCCAAAATAACAAACCGCAGTTTGCCATTTTTAAGACGAACTACCGCCACGGAAAGTACATTATTCTTTATCGCCCATAATTCACTGACCGGTAATTCCCCTTTCCAGAGTATTTCGACCACTTTATCTTTAAGTGGCCTAAAGAAAAAGGTAGGCGTGCCGGGAAAATGCAAAACTCGCATCGCGATCCCTATAACAGCGTAGACGGCACCGCAGATGATCGTGGTCGTGATGAGTGCGTAAACGGTCGCCGGCACCCAGCCGTCGGAGAGTGCGTGAGAGAAAGTCGCCCCAAAATTGGCTAACACGATTATTAACGCTGTAATCTTGCCTATCGTCGTAATCCTATCATCCGGGTGTTTCATTATGACCTCCTCGCGGACATTTGGATTGTAGAGAACCGCGTTCGAACCTTTCGAACAGAGTATTATACCGAAAACATGACTGTCTGTCAATATTATAGACCTCTTACCATTAGATATCTTCTATTTGCTATTTTTTAGCGTAATAAAGCCAAATTTGACAAATTTTTTAAATTATGATATTGTCTAAAATGTAGACATATACATATTTTGGCCAATATTGGCGGAGGGGTTGTCAACAGATTTTTACCACCCCCTAACCCCCTCCTTCGAAAGGAGGGGACAAACTTATGGAACTTACCAAAACTCTACGATCACTCGGCATCGACGATAAACAAGCGGCTGTATATTTGGCCGCACTCGAGCTTGGAACGGCAACCGTGGGCGAGGTGGCTAAGAAAGCCAACATCAAACGCACCAGCGTGTATAATTTTTTGCCGGAAATGAAAACTGCCGGCTTGGTTTCGGAAATAAAAAAAGGCCGAACAAGTCTGATTATCCCGTCCGACCCGCAAATATTAATTGCTCGCGCGCAAGATAATTTGAAAAATGTAAAATCCGCTTTACCCGAACTCTTGGGATTATTTAATTTACCCGCGCACAAACCCAAGGTAAAATTTTATGAAGGCGTGGAAGGAATCAAAACCGCCTATCAAGATATTTTGGATACCGGCGAAACAATATACGGATTCTCCGATTACGAAAAAATGTTCGCGCTGATGCCGGCAGACTATATGTGGACATTCCCGCCCGACCGCGTAAAAAGAAAAATAAAATTTTACTGCATCGCGCAAGACGGGCCGATCGGGCGCGAAGTAAAACGAAAGGACAAATCCCAACTGCGCGAAACGCGGTTGGTAAAAACCGATTTTGAAACGGAAATAAATATCTACGGCAACAAAGTGACAATGATGAGCTTCCGCCGTCCGGGTGCAGCCGTGATAATTGAAGATGCCGCCATCGCCAAAACCTTAAAGTCGATTTGGAAGGCGTGGTGGGAAAATTTGGGACCACAAATCTCTAAACACTAATCTCACCAATTGCCGCCATCGAAACGGGGGATAAAAAACACCCCGCTTATTCGCGGGGTGGGACGAAACGAACAAAAATATGAAAAGTGACTATATAGACCGCCACAGCCAATAGCCCACCCCAGACCACATCGGCAACATAATGTTGCTTGGTGGTTAGAGTGGACAAGGCCACAGCTAGAACCCACACAAAAAATACCAACCCCATGAATTTGTGTCGCCGCCACAGCATGAGCGTGGCCAACATGGCGACAGACACATGCAACGAAGGGAAACAATTCCGAGGGCTGTCTAAAGCCCACAGTATCCTGTACACCCATTGCCAATCGGCGCCGGGCACGAGACGATTCCTGGGGAGAAGTGTGGGGTGAAAATAAAAGATGACCAAATGAATTGCAATGAGCAAAAGCACCGTTACGGTCGCCCGTCCCCTTTCTTCTCGGGCGAGGATAAAGATGCCCACCCCGATGAGGATAAAAACGGACAGGTAAATTACCACCGTCCAATCCACAAAGGGGATAGCGTCGCCAACTCGGTCGATCACCTTTTTGACCGGCCGGTTGTCCAAATGGTTGGGGACCATATAGGCCAGCCCCCAAAAGATCACCAACACCCCTAGCGCCAGCCACCATGGCCGACGTTCAAAGAACATTGCTATTCTTTTCATTCCGGCCTCCTTGATGCATATTTGAGTTAGTACCGTCACTACCGACTTAATCTAAACACAAAAACGAAAAATAGGCAAGGGGATGCCTGCTCAAACAAAAACAGGGGTAGACCCTGTTTTTGTTTGAGGACACGATGGGATTTGCACCCATGGATAGCGGTTTTGCAGACCGCCGTGTTAGCTACTTCACCACGTGTCCGTGCGCTAACAGATTATCATCTTTTTATAATAATTTCAAGGGCGCCACAGATCCTTCGACTCGGGCTTTGCCCTCGCTCAGGATGACAGTTGGTATCAGACTTTATGGACTTTTAGACTTTGGGCTATCTTACATATCCCAGCGGATTCACGCGCACGCCGTTGATTTGAATTTCAAAATGCAAATGAATGCCGGTGACGCCGCGTACTTTGCCGGTATTGCCCATGAGCCCGATCGTCTGTCCGGCCTCGACATAATCGCCCGGCGAAACCAAAAGTTGGGAATGATGGCCGTAAAGCGTACGCACGCCATTACCGTGATCGATAATGACATAACACCCATAACCGCTGTTCCAACCGCACTGCGACACCACCACCGTACCGGCTTTGGCCGCATAAGTAGGCGTCCCCATGCCGCCGCCGGAAATATCAATAGCGTGGTGCGCCCAATTATAATACTGGGTAATAGTACGCGCTTTGGACGGCCAAACAAACCCGCGCGCGCTGGCCGCGGCCGTGGAACCAGCTGGTGCAACACGCGTACTCAATGTGCCACTAGTGCGTGATGTTCGCGCGAGCGCAGCCGCTTGGGGTTGAATTCCGCCCGGTACCATTATCCGCTCGCCTATTTTCAAATCCGTTCCATCTTCTTTTAATTTATTGAAATCAATAATATCCGGCTCTTTAGCGCTATACTGTTTGGCAATTTTTTTGATAGTGTCGCCTTTTTTGATAGTATGCATCACGCCGGTAGTGGGCGGAATACGCAGTTTTTGCCCGAGTTTTAAAACTGAACGCAGACTCAAATTATTTTCCCACATCACTGTAGCCACGCTCACCCCGTATTCATACGCGATACTCGACAACGAATCACCTGGCTGAACCTCGTATTCCACTACGCCGCTGCGTTTGCCGGTAATGGCCGCTCCAGGCATTAGAATCGGCTTGCCCAATGCCGTACCGCCAGCGATAATTCCCGCTAACTCTTGATCGCGCACTATCGCGTCACCGGCCAAACCACTACCCAAATCGCTGCCCAAAGCGCCCTGCCGCCAGGTCGGTACGGAAAAATTCGTTGACGCCGGAGAGGCGGAAATTTCTTCCAAGTTATATTCTTCTTCCGTCCCAAAAATACCATAGGCAATTGTTTTCTGCCCATAAAAAGCCGGATCTTTTTTGGCCTGCAATTTGGTTTGGGGAAGTGAGAGAAAAAATAAAATAATAAAAACAATCACCTGCAGATTGTCGCGTTTAAAAATCCAACTACCCCGACCGGTAAAACCGGCGCGTTTTAATAAATAATTTATTTTATAATGAATGAACATAAACACCTTCCAGGCCGGGCCAAAAATTTTGGAAAAAATAAAACTCGCCCGGCGGCCAAGCCACCAAAGAGCGCGTTTAGCGTAGATTAATCCGCGTAAAATGACTAATAAAGCCTGATATTTCATATTCGAAATGAATGGGCGAAACGAGTGAATGAGAATATATGGGCGTAGCCCACAATATATTCATACGACAAAGCCAATATATAGTAATTATAATACTATATTTGGTTCAGACTATTGACTGTTTATTCATTTTATCATAAAATAGAGCCCAGTTCAACCCTGTTAAGGCGCCTCGCGCGAACGAGGCGGCTGCAACAGAAAATTAATTCTTAAGTCTCAATCTATGTTCACAGCAACTTTGCTGTTCGCGCTTCTACCCGCGGTTTTGGCCATCGCCTATGGCGCGGCCTTGATCGTCTGGATCAATAAGCGCCCGACTGGCGACGACCGTATGCGCGCCATCGCCCGCGCCATTTATGACGGCGCCAAGGCCTACCTCACCCGCCAATACAAAACCGTGGCTTGGGTGGCAGTGATAATTTTTGTAATACTCGGGCTGGCTATCGACTGGATTACCGCTCTGGGATTTTTAGTCGGCGCAATACTATCGGCCCTGGCCGGAATCATTGGCATGATGATTTCCGTGCGCGCCAACATCCGCACGGCCGAAGCGGCCAAAAATGGTTTGGCGGCGGCTTTGAATGTGGCGGTCAAGGGCGGTTCGATTACTGGTTTGCTTGTAGCCGGTCTGGGACTTTTGGGTGTTTCCGGTTTTTATTTAATTTTCAAAGACACGGCCGCTTTGATTGGACTCGGATTTGGCGGTAGTTTGATTTCCGTTTTTGCTCGTATCGGCGGCGGTATTTTTACTAAAGCCGCTGATGTGGGCGCTGACCTCGTGGGTAAAGTAGAAAAAGGAATCCCGGAAGACGACCCGCGCAACCCAGCCGTAATTGCCGATAATGTCGGAGATAATGTGGGCGACTGCGCCGGCATGGCCGCGGATTTGTTTGAAACCTACGCCGTAACCGCGATTGCTGCCATGGTGCTCGGCAGTTTAATGTTCCCGGGTAACGATCGTACGGTGGTTTATCCTTTGGTGCTCGGCGGCGTGTCGATCGTGGCTTCGATTCTCGGAACTTTTGCCATCCGCCTCGGTAAATCGCAAAATATCATGAACGCGCTGTACAAGGGTTTGACCGCGGCCGGCGTTCTCGCACTCATCGGATTTTATTTTGTCACCAAATATTTATTGGGTGACTTGGGAGGATTGAGTGTAAATAAAATTTTCTTAACTTCAGTTTTGGGTTTGGTGCTGACTGCCGCCATGGTTTGGATTACCGAATATTATACTTCCACCAAATACAGCCCAATTCAAAAAGTAGCCAAGGCCAGTGAAACCGGACACGCGACTAATATTATTTCCGGCCTCGCGCTTTCCATGCGCTCGACCGCGCTTCCCGTACTCGCGATTGTGGTCGCGATTTTGGGTGCCTATTGGCTCGCTGGAATTTATGGCATAGCGATTGCCGCGATGAGCATGCTTTCTTTGACTGGTATTATTGTAACGATTGATGCCTATGGCCCGATTACGGATAACGCCGGCGGTATTGCTGAAATGGCCGAGCTGCCAGAGAGCGTGCGCGCGGTGACCGATCCGTTGGACGCGGTGGGTAACACCACAAAGGCCGTGACCAAGGGCTACGCGATTGCCAGCGCCGGTTTGGCTTCACTGGTTCTGTTTGCCGACTTTACTCACAAACTTCCTGATACTGTACAATTTTTAATCAATGACCCGAAAGTTTTAGCCGGATTGTTTATTGGCGGGTTACTGCCGTATCTGTTTGGATCGATGCTCATGGAATCGGTCGGAAAAGTGGCCGGCAAAGTAGTGGAAGAAGTGCGCCGACAATTTCGTGAAATTCCGGGAATTATGGAACGCACCAACAAACCGGATTATGGCAAAGCCGTGGACATTGTTACTAAAGGCGCGATTGGACAAATGATTTTACCGGCTTTGATCCCGGTCCTCGCCCCGATTGTCGTTGGATTTTTACTGGGAGTGGAGGCGCTCGGTGGCATGCTTTTGGGTACAATTGTTACCGGCTTGTTTGTGGCGATTTCTATGACCACCGGTGGCGGCGCTTGGGACAACGCGAAAAAATATATTGAATCCGGCAACTACGGCGGCAAAGGATCATTTGCGCACCAGGCCGCGGTTACCGGCGACACTGTGGGCGACCCGTACAAAGACACCGCCGGCCCAGCGATCAATCCGATGATTAAAGTAGCGAATATCGTGGCGCTGTTGATTGTTGGTTTGTTGATAAAATAACACAATGCCATTCCCGCGAAAGCGGTAATCCAAGTTGTCATCCTGAGCGAAGCGAAGGATCTACCACAAAAAAGGCGCCCTCGGCAACGGGCGTCTTTTTTGTATAAAAAAATCAGGTCGGGTTCTGCATCCGCCCTGATTCACTTTTTGTACCACGCTTGGAAGCTCTTATAATGTGAGAGCCGTCTGTTGTATCAGCAAGGCAATCCTTACTACTCCCTCGTCTATACCCTGGAGACACTGGCCGAGCTTGTCGCCGATTCGTTCAGCATCCGCGGCTTCAATTTCTTCCAACTTTTTGGCAATATCCCCCTCCTCCATCCCATCAAAGGCCATGATGGCTTCCACCAGAGCCTCACAGCTACCAGCTTTGCTATCAAGCCGACCATCCATGGCTTCCACCAACGCGGCCGCGATGCCATTGCCGTGATCGCTGTCGCCATCATTTTTTGGTTTGGGCCGAGTAGCCTTCTTCGCCTGACGCTTGGCCGGTGGCCCGCCACCATCTTTGCCGCTCTGATCGTGGGGTGGTTCTTTTTTCCCCACTTCATCCTGCTGCGTAGCGTCTCCCTCCTGCCGCTCGCCCCCACTAGGTGGATGATCATCGCTGTGTTCAGAGTGAACCTTCTTGTTGCCGCCATTGTCGGTGGCCTGCTCTTTCTTATTGCCGCCGCCGCAGTTGATGATGAGCGTGCCGCCCTGCACGGCCCCATAGGCCACATAGACCACGGTGCTGCCGCCATCGCACTTGATTTGGATCGGCTCAGGCCCAAATTTGGGGGCGAGATTTTTCCCCACATTTTTTCCCTTGAACGGCGAGTCTGCAGAAGATTTGGGGGGTTTCTCCTTCTTCGTCTTCTCGGTCTTGAGAGAAGCCGGCGTTTTTTCGTCGCCCTTGGACAATAATTCATCCAGGACCAACTTCTGTTCCTTCACCGGCATTGCGGCGATCCGCACAGCATCCTTCATGGTGATTTTGTTGTTGTCCAGTCCCCGCAGGCCAATGGCACATAGGTCGGCAAGGCCATAAAAAATTTTGACCTGCTGGGGGGAGAGCCCCAGCTCACCAGCGACACTGCTCATGGTCGCCCCGTCTTCGCCAAGCTTCTTCTCGATTAGCTTGACAGTCTCACTGATCGTACTGCACTTTTTCGCCAAAATAATCGGTCTAGCCATTTCTTCCTCCTCGCGTGAATTGTGTCGGTTTTTTGATGTTCTCGATGTTAAAGGACTACACCCTTCCTTGCCAATCATCCTACCAAACCCACCATCAATCGTCAAACTTATTTTGATGCGCCCATTGACAAATCCCAAATTTTTCGCTAAAATGCCCACACTTAATTATTATTTATCTTATGTCCCGCACCCTCAAAAAACTGGAAAAAAATACCGTGGAACTCGCTATCACCGTCGCGCCCGCGGACTATCAAAAAGATCTCGAGGCCGCCGCCGTGCGCATTTCGCAGCGCGCCGCCATCAAGGGCTTTCGTCCGGGCAAAGCGCCTTATGAAATTGTCAAAGAACAACTGGGCGAAATTAAAATTTTGGAAGAAGCCCTGCAGACCATCGTGGAGATAAATTATTTCCGCGCCGTGCAAACCGAAAAATTGGACACCATTGGCCAACCCGAAATCACCATCGTCAAAATGGCTCCGGGCAATGATTTTGAATTTACCGCCAAGGTCGCGCTTTTACCCAAAGTTTCGTTGGCTGATTTGAAAAAAATTAAA
>Ga0172380_10006005_pt1 | contig 14371 bp, 12 predicted proteins | sample Leawe162metaG_FD_119747 | JGI IMG/M metagenome (GOLD analysis project Ga0172380, IMG submission 119747) | Leachate microbial communities from a municipal landfill in Southern Ontario, Canada - Leachate well 162 metaG | ecosystem: Engineered > Solid waste > Landfill > Unclassified | place...
AACTGCTGTTTCATTTTCTACTTCTGCTTCTTCGACTGGTAATGCTGCTTCTTCGATTATCTCTTCTTCAACTATTTCAGAATATAGTGGTTTGAAATTTTTCTTTTCACCTATCTTTGTGATCATAACAAGTCCACCTTTAGGACCTGGGATAAGACCTTTAATTAAAATCTCTCCATCTTTAACGTCCGCTATTAAAAGGTTTTTTATGGTTACTCTATCCGATCCCATTCTTCCTGCCATTTTTTTACCTTTATAAACTCTACCTGGAGTCGTACCCTGACCGATAGATCCGGGTGCACGATGACGGTCTGACTGTCCGTGAGTCTTTGGACCTCCTTTAAATCCCCAGCGCTTTACTCCTCCTGCAAATCCTTTTCCTTTTGAAACACCTACAACGTCGATTTTATCTCCTGCTTTTAGTACTTCTTCTGGAGTAATACTCGTACCCATTTCTAGTCCGTCCACAGACTCTACCCTTATTTCACGCAAAAAGCGAGGTGTCTTTTTTAACCCCGCTTTCTTTAGGTGTCCGGTTAGTGGTTTCGAGATTTTATTTCTGTTACCAAATGTGACCTGGACTGCCATATATCCGTCTTTTTCTGAAGTTTTAATTTGGCTTATAGAATTTTCTCCAACAGACACACGAGTCAGAGGAACGCGAGTTCCATCCTCCAAAAAGGCTTGTGACTGTTCTATTTTTTTTCCAATTATTGTTGGTATATTCATATTTACCCCTTATAACAAAAAAAACGACTGCTACACAGTCGTTTAAGCTGAAGCTTAATCTAAGCTCAACTCAATACTTATGTAGCAAAATTCACCTCCAAAGTATAGGTCATATTCACCGATGATTATTATATCGTGCTTGAGCTTCAAATGCAAGGGAAATGTGGGGGAATTGAAAGTTGAAAATCGAGAATTAAAAATTATACAAGGAGCTTTACATTTTAATCTCAACTTTGAGGAAGTTCTTCTAAAATAAAATCTCTCATTGAGGTAAATGGTCCAACTGCTTCAACTTCAATACGTATAATAGTCGATTTTCTTACAATTTCTGCTGGTAGTCGTTCCTCACCATCTATAAGAGGAGCGCAATTTTCACATGAGAAAACACCAAGTTCTTTCGGGGCGATATCTTCTGTAGACCCCCTCAGAATAGCTCTCGTCTTATCAGGATCGAGTGGATATCCGCCGTTACCATGAGCTATACAAACAAGAGGTCTATTCTCATAAATTGTACACTCATTCTGTTCTCCCAGAAACGGACATCTATCTACTTGAGGATTTTTTGCTCTTTTAATAGCACGTTCGACCGTATCCTGACTAATATCTCCATTTTGTACCGCATCTTTAATCCACGCCCCATCCTCAACTTGTATAACAATATCCGGACTACAGCATCCGCCTTTAATCGCCTTACAAAAAGAATAAGGCTCTGCTTCTTCATTAAACTTTTCTACCTGGGATCTGAACTGAGCGTATCCAAGCTCTGGTGAGGACATAGATTACATTTTAATCTCAACGTTGACTCCAGTTGGGAGGTCAAGGTGAATGAGATTTTCAATAGTTGAATCAGTAGGGGATTCTATATCAATTAGTCTTTTGTGCGTTCTGAGCTCAAAGTGCTCTCGTGCATCTTTATCTATAAAAGACGCTTTATTTACTACAAATGAAGTTCTATTTGTGGGAAGCGGTACAGGACCGATAATTTTTGCGCCAGTACGAAGCGCCGTATCTATTATCTGCTGACACGTGCTGTCTATGATTCTCGGATCATAGCTTTTTAGTTTTACTCTAATTCTTCCTTTTGGCATATTATCGTTATTTTAACAAAAAAACCTGCTCATCTTAAGCAGGTCATCTAACCAAATCCAAATTTTCAATTATATAATGTGCAATTAACCTGCTAAAGGTTCTTATTTTGTGATTTTAGTCACAACTCCAGCTCCAACTGTTCTTCCACCTTCACGAATAGCAAATCTCATTCCCTCTTCCATAGCGATAGGCACTATTAATGAAACGTTCATCTTTGCATTATCTCCAGGCATAACCATCTCAACGCCCTCTTGAAGTTTGATTTCTCCTGTTACATCAGTTGTTCTAACATAGAACTGTGGTCTGTATCCTGAGAAGAATGGAGTATGTCGTCCACCCTCTTCTTTAGTAAGAATATAAACTTCAGCTTCAAAATCAGTGTGTGGAGTAATAGATCCTGGCTTTGCGATTACCTGTCCGCGCTCTACATCGTCTTTTTCAACACCTCTTAGAAGAAGTCCGGCATTATCTCCTGCCTGACCTTCGTCTAGCTGCTTTCGGAACATTTCAATTCCAGTAACGATTGTTTTTACAGATTTAGGGTGAATTCCAACGATTTCAACTTCTTCATTTACCTTAACCATTCCGCGTTCAATTCTTCCAGTTACAACTGTTCCGCGACCTTTAATAGAGAAAACGTCCTCAACAGGCATAAGAAGTGGCTTATCAATTGGTCGCTCTGGAGTTGGAATATATTCGTCAACCTTATCCATAAGATCCATGATTGCTTTTTCAGCTTCTGCGTCACCCTCAAGTGCTTTAAGAGCTGAACCTCTTATAATAGGTGTCTCGTCTCCTGGATACTGGTATTTAGTAAGAAGTTCACGAATTTCCATTTCAACAAGCTCGATAAGCTCTGGATCGTCAACCATATCGATTTTATTAAGGAAAACTAAAATCTTAGGCACACCAACCTGCTTTGCAAGAAGGATATGTTCTCGAGTTTGAGGCATAGGGCCGTCTGGAGCAGACACAACTAAAATTGCACCGTCCATTTGAGCGGCACCTGTGATCATGTTTTTAATGTAGTCAGCGTGTCCTGGAGCGTCTATGTGAGCATAGTGACGGTTTGCTGTTTCGTATTCCTGGTGGGAAATATTAATCGTAACTCCTCTTTCTTTTTCCTCAGGAGCATTATCAATATCTTCGTATTTCTTAGCTTCTGCCCAGCCCTTTTTAGCAAGAACTGTAGTAATAGCAGCTGTAGTTGTCGTCTTACCATGGTCGACGTGACCGATGGTTCCGATATTTACGTGCGGTTTTGTTCTATCAAATTTTACTGTTGCCATAATTTTTCAAAAATAAAACACCCGATTAATTTAGGTGTGAATGAATAATACAACAAGATGATTTATTCGTCAAGGGGTAAATGAGGGTAAAATGCAAATTAAAAAAATAAATGCCTGTATTGACCTATAATAAGAGTAGTAATATAATAAAGCCCAAGGTTTTATAACCTATAGAAAATATTTCGAGTTTAATTTTTGCAAATTAAAGTAGGAGTATTTTTTCGTTCTTTAACATATCCTGAGTATTACCTGCCTCGCCGTAATAAGGTGAAGGCGGGAAAGTCTTGTGGCTTGCACGGTGGGTATCTCGCGGAACGAGGTATCCGCCATGCTTGCCATAAGGCAAAAAACACAGTAACGGGAGGAAAAAAGTGGATAAGAAACAGGCAATTGGAACGATCTTTGTGCTTCTTCTGGTTGCCGTCGCGGCAATCGGATACACCATGAAGAAAGATGACGACAAGAACTATTCTGACTACTGCCTACCGGCAGGGGAAGGAGAAAATATGCTGCAATCCAGCTCCAAAGAGCTATACACGAAAGGCGGGTCGATCTGGTCAGACAATCTGACAGGCTCGCCCACCCAACTCACGTTTCCGCAAGGAACAGAAAAGGATGCTTTTCCCAGATGGCTTGATAACCAGGGAATGGTATTCGTTCGATCGGGAGAGGGCGGCGACGCCGTCACAATCATGAAGTGGGACGAAAATCCCACTACGATCATGACGAGAGCTAAAGGCTCCATCCTCAGGGTTGATTTTGTAGACCTCTACAACAATCCAAATGACGGAGCAGATAGACTTGTCGTCTACTCGAAGAGCAACCCGCTCGACGACACGACATTCGCAGTTCACCTCCTCGAAATCAGAGGCCAAGTCTCGAAAGTCACTCAAGACTTCACAGGGTGGAAAGTAAACGACCCTGTGAATATCACTCGCCAATGCCTCGAAAAGGCACAGCGGGAATAGGATTCTCAACAAATCAGGGGGGGGTATCCCCCATCACAACACCCGAAAGAAAGAGAGTCATTACCATGGCAACTCGAACTGTAGGTCGGTCCAAGTGGCTCTCAACCCGGTGGAGCATGGCTTTGGCTGGCGCGGTGCTTTTTCTGCTCGCACTGGCCATAGGCGGAGGCATCCACCATCTCACGGCCGGCATAGGCGATAACTCTGAGCAAATTGCAGCGCTTCAGACCAAAATCGCCGAACTGGAAACCCAACTAGCTACCAGGGCCACTCTGACACTTAGTCCTGATGCTGCCGCAAAGGCTGCAGAGCAGGAACGGCTTGAAGGCAAGTTCCTCGTCGGCATCTATGACGAGGAGACTGTCGCTTATGCATTTGTTCGATCTCAAGACCTTGTGAAAGGTATTGAAGTATTTGGAGGCGGAAATCCCCGATCCAGAATCGACGAAGGCATTGTACTGGGTCAGTACTTCAACTACCTCGCAACAGGGATTGAGAACGGTGCAGTAAGCAAATCGGCCGTCCTTAGCTTAGTTGCAAGATACGAAGAAGTCATGAACGATCCCTACCGCCCACCAACCGAAGAAGCGGGCTCCTCCCTCAGAGAAGCGGTCGGGCGAATCAAATTCGCCGAACCACCCGCCTCACCCTAACCCATCAACTCAGGATATCATGGGGTCCGGCTTGCGCCGGACCCCACCACAACTATTCCTATTTCCTAACAACGAATAACTTATTCGTTTATAATGATTCCGTGGAATATCTTTTTTTCATTTTCATTTTATTTATAGTCTTTATATTAGTTTTTCTCTATCAGGGGCTGATCCGCAGTAAAGCAAATCCTATTATAAAAATTCTCCCCCTATCTTTATTTTTGATAATCCCATTATGGGCATTTTTTAATCCGAAAGATAACAAAAGCACAAATATTCTAAAACCGATCACAAATTTTGTCGAAGAAAATATTTCTCCCAGTGTTCATTCAGAAGAACTTGAGAAAATAATTCAAAGTGAGCTAGAAAGTGCTGACGAAGCTTATGGAATTGCTATAAAAAATCTTAAAACAAATGAATACTACTATTATAATAATGAAAGAGAATTTGATACCGCAAGCCTTTATAAGCTGTGGGTGATGGGAGCTGTTTATGAGGAAATCGAAAAAGGAAATTTGTCGCTTGAACAAAACATAGGATTTGAAGCGTCTACTATAAATGAAAGACTCGATCTCGCCTCAGAATCAGCAGAAATAACTGAGGGTTTTGTGGGAAATACTGTCGAGGGGGCGCTCGAACGCATGATAACGATCTCTGACAACTACTCCGCACACATTCTATATCTCACGATCGGATGGAGTACGGTAGGTGACTTTATCGAAAAATACGGCTTTAGTAATTCGTCAACTGATACGCTCACAACCACACCAGATGACATCTTAAACTACTTTGAAAAATTATATAAAGGAGAAATCGTAAGCCAGAATGCGTCTTCTGAAATGATGGAGATACTAAAAAGACAACAGCTAAATGACAGGATCCCAAAGTACATTCCGGAAAATATCAAAACAGCTCATAAAACCGGCGAGTTAGGCGCCGTCAAACACGACGCAGGAATAGTCTTTAACCCCAAAGGAGACTATATAATAGTACTGATGTCCAAAACGGGCAGTCAAGTAGCTGCAGCAGAAATTGAGGCAAAAATTTCTGAAAAAGTCTGGAACTACTTCAATAAATAGCTTGCAAAATTAAGTGGCCAAAAATATAATGCTGGTATGCCAATACTTAATGAGCTAACTTCTCCCTCTGAGGCTCCCCCTCAAGTTTTTAGATCCCCTAAAGAAGCCAGAGCTGCATACCCGGTAATAGAAAGAGTCGAGGATGTTTTCTCTGAACAGCTAACAGATAACGTGCGTTTTGATTTTTTTCGAATGGATGAATCTGTTGAGGAATGGGTACAGCTTCTAGGTCCTGATGTTTTATTTCTAACTCACCCTCATGAATCAGCGCGCCTTACTCATGATTTTGTTACTACTCATGACGCATACAGTCAACCTATCGGCAATAAACTAAGAAACGACCTATACACTGCCCCATGGATACACGACATGGGCGAGCTAAAAATTGAGGGAGAGGGTGTCGGGGATATCGCATTTGATAAAAAAACCGAAGACGATGAGCACAAAGAGATGAAAATATTTGAATCCGTCATAACAGCACTAGCACAGCCGCAAGACGCCGCAGATCTTTTAAATGTATATCATTCGATAGCCATGGATAAACAGTCACCACTGGGCCAAAGATTTAACGCAATTGAAAGAGTAGGCTATACCGAAACCGCAATGCGCTCATATCTTGGCTATCGCGGGCAAAGAATTGAGAATTGGCAAGGTCTTTCTGGCAATGTTTTAAGAAATCAAATACCCGCACTTTTAGATATGGCAAAAACTTATCCTTATGTAGATATTTTTCTAAGTGAAAACAAAACGGTTCTTAGTGCGATGTTTAGAGACATTGCAGGAAAAGACGTACCCTTCAACAAAAATGGCGAGGCGGCATATGAGCCTAGTCAGCTTATAAATGCTAAAAACGCTTGGGAAAGCAGCGCCTACTCCTAATCTGAAATCCCACATTCAAAAATATTGATATATTTTGTTCTCCTTGACAGGTGAACGATTGTTCACTATATTAATTATTGCTCTTTAAATTTGCGTTTTCAATTTTCACCGTTGACCCGATTATTAATGTTATCGTCGAAACGAAACCATGAGATACGACGAAATGAACGTTAAAAAGCAGGAAAGCGAATTGCGGCTGCTTTAGTGACTGAGGAAGTATCGAATGGATGAGGTTCGGAAGATAACGATTTTGTCTTACTTTTTTAAAAAGTAAGAAAGAGAATATATAGGTGAATTCTTTTTGTTACTTTTGTGAAGACAAAAGTAAAGAATAAATTATGAATCATAACTACCTAAACCAAATAAGACAATTTTATAAAAAGAATAAACGCATACCCTCATATTCTGAAATGCTGCTTCTTTTCGGTCTTTCATCTAAAAATGCGATCCACAAAATCGTAAATAATCTGGTATCGGAAAATTATCTGCAAAAATTTAACAACAAACTCTCCCCTACTAACTTTTTCTTCCAAGTCCCAATCCTAGGAAATATAAAAGCAGGATTTCCGACTGGCGCTGAGGAGGAGCTAAATTTCCTCTCACTTGATGAATATCTTATAGACAAACCAAACAGCTCATTTCTCCTAAAAGTTTCTGGAGACTCTATGGAAGGCGTCGGGATATTTGAGGGAGATATGGTCGTTATTGAAAAAACAGCGCAAGCCAGATCGGGAAACATAGTCCTTGCATTAATCGATAATGAATGGACTTTAAAAATTCTAGATAAAAAGAACGGTAAAAGTATCCTTCGCGCTGCAAATCCAAATTATCCTGAATTTATTCCAGTTGAAGAGCTGAAAGTATTTGGAATAGTAAAAAGTGTTATGAGGAAATACTAATGATAAATTACCAAAAACCAAGCACCAATTTACAAACCAATTTTAAAATTAATTAATTATTTAATTTAACTTTTGTCTGAAAATTGGAATTTGAGATTTGAAAATTTTAAAAAATGAAGTTTTTACCAAAAATTTTAAAAAAAATTTTAAAGATGTACTATGTCCACCTCATGGCCTGAAGCAATTCTTCATTTGGATGCCGATGCATTTTTCGCATCAGTTACTCAAGCCGTGCGCCCAGAACTCAAAGGAAAACCTGTCGTATCCGGCATGGAAAGAGGAATCGCAACAGCAGTATCCTACGAAGCAAAGGCGCTAGGAGTAACACGCGGGATGCCGTGCTGGGAAATAAAACGCCAATTCCCTACAGTTATAATCGCGCACTCGGACTACAAACTCTACCACCTTTTCTCAAATAAAATATTTGAAATCATGAAAAAATATTCTCCCACTGTTGAAGTTTATTCAGTTGACGAAGGATTTGCTGATTTAAAAGGTCTCACAAAAACTTTTAATATGACGTACGAGCAAATAGGAAGAAAAATGAAAGACGAAATTGAAAGCTCTCTTGGCATTACTGTTTCTATCGGAATATCGACTACTAAGTCACTTGCGAAAGTTGCGGCAAATCTAAATAAGCCGTCAGGACTTACAGTAGTACCGATTGAGGATAAAGAAAAACTCTTAAAACAAATCGATATATCAAAAGTTTGGGGAATAGGATACAGAAGCGCACCAAAACTCCGACGCTTTAATATAAATACTGCATATGACTATACCATCCGTCCCGAGAGTTTTATAAAAAAATTCTTCCCCAAGCCTTTCTATGAAATATGGCTGGAGCTAAATGGTGTATCTCTTTTTAAAGTAGACCCAAGCTTAAAAAAAGAATATAAATCGATAACTAAATCGCATACTGTAACTCCTGCAACTAACGACAAAAATGTTTTGTGGGCGCGTATTCTTGCACACATTGAGAGCGCTTTTTTAAAAGCTCGAAAATATAATTACCACGTAGGACGGATTTTTATATATCTTAAAACCCAAAAATTTACATATCAGGGGATTGAAATAAAGATAACCGAGCCAACTCCTTATCCGATGATGATAAGGCATGAGATCCGTAAAGGCTTTGAAAAAATTTACAGATCAAATAATCTCTATCGCGCAACAGGTGCTACGATTTACGGCTTTTCAGAAAACGGAGTGCATCAGGCATCACTCTTTTTTGAAAATGAAAATCTAAAAGAAAAAGCAAAAAAAATCTATCCGCTATATGACGAAAGAAAAATACTTTTTGGGACTTCTCTTTTTGATGATAGAAAATTATTCAAGAATACAGATACTTCAATTCCAGAACTAGGAAAATCTTTTTAAAGCTGGGGGGTAACCTCATCAAGAGCCTGCTGATACGTAACGACATTTATTCCTGAGTTTGCAATTTTTTGCATATGAGAATTAAAAAGTGCAGGTGTAGTATCATACTGCTCAGGGTCATTTGCTACTCTGTGGTAGAGAAGAATAAGCCACGTCTTATCCTGAATTGCCTGATTTACCCATCCCTCTACTTCGCTGGCAGTTGTTGTATCTAAAACGTTTTGTACTTTAACCTGATATTTATCAAAGTTATCTTTAGAGTTAAATCCTGCATTTACAGTTCGATGAGATTCATAGTAGCCTGCTATTTGAGCATTTACAGATCCGTTATATGCGCCAAATGGAGATGCAAAATTTCTTATAGGTAATCCTACCAAATCCTCAAGAACTTCCTTTGAGTGTGAAAGCTCATAATCAACCTCTTCTGCAGTTAAAGTTGTTAGGTTAGGATGCGTAACTGTATGCGATCCTATTTCATGGCCTGCGTCCCTAAATTGCGGTATTTTAGCATTTGCCTCAGCTAAATTATTTTCAATAAATGTAGTTGCATAAAACTGAGTCGATTTAAATCCATAGCTTTGCATCATGGGTAAAGCTGTATCAATATTATCTTCCCATCCATCATCAAAAGTTAATGTAAGAAGTGCTCTATTAAATCCAATTGGGGAATGTGGTTCTATAGCATAATCGTCAGTTATAAGCCACCCGACTGTTGAAAGGAGGTGCAGGACTGTAACATTTACAGCATCTGCTGGAACGTTAAAAGTGTCCTGATATCGGGTCCAGTCGGTTGCAGGATTTGCACTACTTAGTTCTTGATAAATTAGGCTTCCATCTGCCCTTTCAAATCTTAAAATAACTCTGCTTGATGCGTTAGATTTATAATAGTCAGAAACTAAATATTCACCTTGAGATATAGGCTGAGGATCATGTGACCACTTAGCATCGCCATCCGAATATGATAATAATTCCACTTTTATACTTCTTCCTCCCGTATGTCCTTCATTAAGGTACGAAAAAGATGCGTTATTTGTTCCCCAATTTTCTGTCCTCCATTGAATCGGTTTTGTTGCGGACGCAGCAAGCTCTACAGACGAATTTGGCACTAATGAAATAGGAGCAGGCAATGCCTCAACAGAATAATCGTCTGTCATAAGAAAACCGGCACTGGATAACAAATGAAATATACTCATAGTTGTTGCGTTAGCTGGGGCAGTAACAGTGCCTATATACTGATCCCAACTAGAACTCGCTGGAGCAGAACCCATCTCTAAGTATTGGTTTGATCCATTAGCTAATTGGAACCAGGCAACAATTCTAGACTCTACGTTCGATTGATAGTAGTCTGAAAATTTATAAGTAATACCCGGAGTCACAGATTGAGAATCGTATAACCACTTCGCATCGCCATCTATATATGAGGTCACTTCCACTTTTATACTTTTTCCTCCTGTATGTCCGGTATTCACATAAGAGAAAACTGATGTATTATTTCCCCAACTATTGCTGGTCCAAGACTGTGGTATATCCGGATTTGAAGAAACAGTTTCTACAGAATTATTTGGAACTAGGTTATCACTTGGAGTTGGTGTTACTGTAGGCGTAGGTGTAATTGTGGGTGTAGGAGTTACAGTAGGGGAAGGCGTTGGAGTTGGAGTCGCAGTTGGTACATTTGTAGGAGTAGGTGTTACTGTAGGAGTCGGGGTGACCGTCGGAGTAGCAGTAGGTGTTGGCGTTACAGTAGGTGTCGGAGTTGCGGTAGGCACGCTTGTTGGTGTAGGTGTCGGAGTTGCGGTTGGTGCATTTGTAGGCGTAGGCGTTGGTGTAACAGTAGCTGTAGGAGACAATGTTGGAGTTGGACCATTTTGCGTAACTGAATAGTCATCTGTTATCAGATATCCAATCGCATCTATTAAATGATAGACAGTCATATCTTTTGAGTTAGCAGGCGCCGTAAAACTTACAGCATAATTTGCCCAACTGCTTGAAGCTGGGAGAGAAGACAATTCTATATATTGGATACTGTTATCATTTTTCGTTACAGCCACAACGACTCTTGTTGGAACATTTGATTGATAGTAGTTAGACACCTGATAAGACTCACCGCTTGTTAAAGGCTGCGAGTCGTAATACCACTTAGCATCACCATTCGTGTAGGAAATCATCTCAACTTTCGCACTTTTAGTTCCAGTATGGCCTGAATTTATAAGCGTAAATACAGGATTATTTGTACCCCATTTGTTATTTTTCCACCCTACTGGCATATTTGGATTTACTTCAGATGTTTGCTCAAAAGAATTATTTGGTACCCCATCCGTAATTGTTGCAAAAGAACTTTCACCTAAAACAAAATTGTCTGTCCATAAATATCCATTACTATGAACAATATGCATAACGCTTACTTTAGATGTGTTTGGCGGAGTAATGAAAGTAAAGCCCGACAAAGTCCAATTTGATGCAGGTGAGACTGTCCCTATTGATACATATGATAAATTTCCAAAAGTATCAGTAAACTGCAAAACTACTTCAGTAGGAATATTGGATTGATAATAATTTGAAAATGAATAACTAGTCGATGGATTTACATTTACAGGTGTAAAGTACCACTTAGCGTCTCCACTCACGTAGCTACTGACTGACAGATAAAGACTTCTTGATCCATTTTGCGCTCCAGTACTGCGGTATTCAAATGTAGCCGCATTGGTTCCCCATGAACCATAAACCCAACCCTGAGGCAATAATGAACCTGAACTAACAGTTTCGACTGACGGATTTGCTATCAGATTTGGACCAATTGCATATAATTTCTCTCCAGAAGAAAAGAAGGCGATAAAGGTAATAACGATAATTAATAATTTCAATAAAAATTGCTTCATGTAAGAACTATTATAAGGATACGCCTCAATATGTCAAACCTTACTAATTCAAAATGAGACGATTACTGACAAATGAAGCTGTATTGCAAACTTTAGATCGTATGCTACAATCTGGGTGAGGCAAAACTTACTTATTCTAGTACAAATCATCAGCACGATTTTAAACTAGTCTGGTAGGCACGCCTTGCTTTGCTCATTAACATTCATGCGGGACACAAAAATCCTGCGTTCAGACTTGGCTAAAAAAAGGAGATCGCATGTACCGGGGAAATCAGCCTGAACCGATCGTGGTGGCCATTGTGCCGGTTTACAACGAAGAGAGGGGTGTAAAGGACACTATAAACTCTCTGTTCAACCAAACAACTCCACCAAGACTCGTCATAATTGTCGCGAATAACTGCAAAGACAACACAGCAAATGCTGCGCGCGAACTTATCCCAACCTATGGTCAAGAGCACCTGCAAGTCCTGGAGTTTCCTAAACTCGAGGGCAAAAAGGCAGGAGCTCTTAACCGGGGCTATTTTTACGTTCGCGACAATTCGAATCTCAAACCTGAATTCATTCTTCAAATGGATGGTGATACTGTCCTAGAAGAACACCTGATCGAACAGGCGGTCATAGAGTTTGACCGCGACGACTACATGATCAGAAAAGGTGGCAAAAAACACGAACGAAGACTTGGGGGAATTTGCTCAAGATGCATCCCTCTTCCTCTGGAATCGTGCATGCCCGCCCATCCTGTGACTGGAGTTAGGAAAAAACCGTCTCTTCAAAACAAAATCCTCTGGAAGTTCCAGAATCTCGAATACGGACAAGCTGACCCCTACAGGCTCAAAACCCTGGGGAATGTAAAAGTTCTGGCTGGCGCTGTGTCTGTTTACAGATACGACGCGCTAGAACAAGTACTCGAGTACAACAGATCGCTGGGACTCAACGAGGTATGGTCGGAGACGAGCCTAGTCGAAGATCTCAAGCTCACCATAACAACGAAGAAACTAGGCTGGAAAGCTAGTGTCGGCTGGAGGATGAAGTCAGAAACAGACATTCCTCTTACCTTCAAAGACTTCTTCAACCAGAGAAAGCGTTGGTATGGCGGCACGGCTCTAGAAGCAAGGGAGATTGGGATATTCCGAAAATTCGCCAGGGACGAATTCCTAGCGGTTCTCATGGCGGTTGTCATCTGGGCACTTCTGGGAGTTATGACCTGGTTAATCGCCAAAGTTTACCTGGCCGGCGGATCAGTCGACTGGATAACTCCCTGGCTCGCCCTTCTCCCTGTCATGTGGTCTATCCTACAGTTCCAACTTCTCTTCGTGAGAAGAAAAGATGTCTGGCAGATATTGATCACGACAACGATCCTCCCCTACCAGCTCTTCGATATCTATAAGCAGTACATACTGCTTTATTCATGGTATCAGTGCTATCGGGGAAAATTATCAAGCTGGTAACAGAGCGCGAGCTCTTTGCTGGAATAAATTCAGGAGGTGTCTATTTAGAAAAGGTCCTATCGTCATCGACCAGAGAGAGCACTGACGGAGCAACCACCTGAACTATAACGCAGTCGGCAATGTTCTTCCTCCCGCAGCCGGAGGAGGTGTTGCAGTTGCATACGGCAGCGCTGAAGGTATGGCCTGGGCAATCATTCTGGGCGTTACCCTTCTGCTGCTCGCAATCGCACTCTTCTCTGTGCCGCAGATGGCTTCCGGCGGACTCAGCGCTTGGCGTAACAGCCGTATCGACCCTTACGGGCCGATGATCACGCCGCCCGCCCACGAAGGCCCGAGTCGTAGCACGCAAGTGCTTTTCGGAGTGATCCGCGCCTCGACCTCGCCCATCAGGAACACCTGGCGCCACTGGCGCCACTAACCGAGGCGGGATCCAAGTCTCGCCAGAGCAAAGTTTTGGGGCGGGCATTCACATGCCCGCCCCACCTAAATAATACGAATATGCCCAAAAGGCTATTTGATTTATCCCAATACTATTTAAAAACTCAATCTTTTTTTCCGCTGAATGAGTGTCTTCAAACCAAACCTCATGGAAAAATCCCTCATTATCTTCATATCTAATTACACTTTCATAATCATTATTAGTAATCTTTTTACAGTTTTTAAAGCTGCAGTTATTTATAAATTTAGATTCTATCTCCCCTAGACTTAAAGGCTCAGCAAGCCCTACGGATACACCATCCTTTCCTAGTTTCCAATCATATCCAAAGTAGCCTAGTGCTACGACAATTTTTTCGTGCGGAGTGTCCCTGCTAAAATCATTTATCATTGTTTTAAAATCGTATCCGTATAAAGCTTTATCTGAAAAAGGAAAATTAGGACCAGGGTTAAGTCTTGCCTTATGAAAATCATAAGACATAATAATTAATTTATCCGAAAAGTTTGAGATTTCCGTGACATTGTACGGCCTACCACGATAATAAGTATCACCAAAAACTGTGGAAATAAGTTCTAAATTAGAATTTTTTATTTCTTTGCTTAAATTCTTATATAAATTTGTAATTTTTTCCTCTTTTGACAAAAAGCCA
>Ga0172380_10006006_pt1 | contig 14367 bp, 20 predicted proteins | sample Leawe162metaG_FD_119747 | JGI IMG/M metagenome (GOLD analysis project Ga0172380, IMG submission 119747) | Leachate microbial communities from a municipal landfill in Southern Ontario, Canada - Leachate well 162 metaG | ecosystem: Engineered > Solid waste > Landfill > Unclassified | place...
CCTTGATCATCTCGGCGGTGGCCGGACCGGCGATGTAGCTGCCATTGCCGAACACGTCGACCGAGGTGTCCGGGTGGAGCGCGGCCAGCTTCTTGGTCAGGATGTCAACAGCCTGGCTGGTCTGCTCGACGTTTGTCGTCCAGCCGTGCGAATACTTTTCAAGCAGGATCAACTGGTTTGAGACTTCGGCGATGACGGCGGCGTCGGTCTGGCCGAGCAGGCCGGCGAGCGGATTGGTGGCTTTGGCGGCCTTGCCGGTGGCGCTACCTGGAATGGCGATCTTGCCGCGGACGGCTTGGGCCGCCTCGGCGGCTTGCCGCGCCGCCTCAAGCGCCATCTCGCTTTTGGTCGGCAGTCCCAGGGCCTGGGCGCGCAGTACCTTGACGTACTCGGCCCGTTTCTTGAGGTCGGCGATCTCGGCATCGATGGCGGAGATGTCGTAGCCGAAGAATACCCGGCCGTCCTTGTACTTGACTGAAGCCTTGGCGCCGCCGGACAGATCGTCGCGCATGGCCTGCAAGGTCTTGATCTCGTCGCGGATGCCTTTCAGGTTTTCACCGGGCGAGTTGAACGGGTTAACCGACAGGCCGAGCTTGAGCGCCTCGCCGAAGCCGCCGGCGATACGAATTCCCTCGCTCATCTGGGTCAGCAGGTTATTCAGGGATGGCAGGAGGGCTGTCCCGATGCCGGTTCCGGCGCCGGCGGCGGCGGCCTTCATCCGGGCCAGGGCATCGTTTAACTTGTCGGCCTGCTCGGCCATCTCCTTGGTGATCGGGTTCAGGCGCTTGCCCTCCTCCACCATCCGGCGCAGGCCGTCGCCGCCCTCGGCCAGGGCCGGGGCCAGTTCGGTCCAGGTCTTGCCGATGACCCTGGACATGACGGCGGCCTTGTCGCCCTCGGTCTTGAAGCGGCCGAAGGCATCGGCGAGCTGGTAGAAGGCCTCCATCGGGTCCGTGGCGGTGATGCCCAAGGCCTTCAGGGTGGCGGCGGCATCCTTGTTGCCGTTGGCCGCCTCGCCCATGGTCTTGTTGAGCTTGGCGACACCGCCGCCGAGCATCTCCATGCTGGTGCCGGATTTGTCGACCACGAGCTGCAGGCCGGCCAGGTTCTCGACCGCGACGCCGGTCTTCTTGCTCAGGTCGTTGAGGTTGTCGGCGGCGTCGATGCTGGATTTGACGAAGGCGGCCAGGGAGCCGACGCCGAGGGCACCTGCAAAAGCCGTGAAGGCGGTTCCGGCCTTGGTGAACGCGGCCTGCATGCGCTGGCCATTTTGCTCGGCTATGTGCGCGGCGCGGCCCATGTCGCGCTCGATATTGGCGAGGCGCGCATTCAGGTCGATGGTGAGACTGCCTATGGCCATGTCAGGATGTCCTTTCGTGGTTGCGCAGGGCGACGAGTTGGTGGATCAACAATTCCGGATCGGCGACGCCAAACAGTTCGATAGCGATGGGCAGGGCTTGCCAGTCCAAGCCGCCCATGAAATTCCAGATGCGGATGGTGCGGCCGACGTCTTCCGATTGGGCTGGCCGGAGGGCATCCGGTAGATCCTTCTGCCCCAGCCAGCCGATCAGTTTTTTTCGGCTGTATCCAGCGCCGTCTGGCGCGCCTCCATCTCGCTCGACAGGCGGCCGAACAGGGGCTCGATGGCGTCTGAGTGATCGGCCAGCCATTCGGAGAACAGGTCTGGATGGAACTCGACCGGGACCGGGCTGCCGCCCGGGATGAGGTCGATCTCCTTCATGTCCCAGCCGACCGTGCAGGCCTCGACGAAGCGCCTGAAGGTCGGCCGCTGGCCGGAAAGTCGCTCGTGTAGCGCCTCCAGTTCGCCCTGGTTCGGGATGCGCAGGGTGAACTGGTGGCCGAGCGCCTCGGCCTGCACCTCGCGCACCCGGCGCATCTTCTCAATCAGCTTGTCGACGCTCATGATCAGGCGCTGTAGTAGGTCGGGGTGCCTTGGGCGGTGATGACCGCCTGGCTGGTGACCTTGTCCTGTGCCGAACCAGCCGGGGCGCCGGTGAAGCCGACATAGCCGGAGAAGACCATGATCTTGCCGCCGGTACCGAAGGTGAACTTGAAGGCGCGCACGGCCTGGGCATCGGAGGCGGACTTCATGGCGACTTGCCCGGCGTCGGTCGGGTCCCAGATGTTGTTGAATTCAAACGACATAGCGTTCGACAGGCCGGGCACTTGGGATTTCTGGTTCTGGTGGATGGTGGTGGTGTCGATCATGTCGAAGTTGCCACCCGAGACGTTCATATCCACGGCCGTGGTGATCGAGGTGCCGAAGGTGAGCGCGTAGGCGCTGCCCGAGGTGAAGGTGTCGTAGGCGCTGGTATCGGTGCCGGTGCCGCCGCTGACCTCTTCGAGCTGGAAGGTGTCGGTGGCGATGTTGCAGACCCGGAACACGCGCTCGTCGAGCTGGTGCATGCCGTCGATGTTGAGGTAGATGTAGGCGCCGTTGCTGAGGCCATGTCCGGCGCTGGTAACCACGCCCGGGTCGGCCTTGGTGATGCCAGTGATGACAAGCGCGCTGCCGATTGCGGACTGCATGGCGACCGCCACGTTGGACCATTTGGTTACAGATGCCATTTCGAGCTCCTAAATGAAAAAACCCGCTTAAGGCGGGTTTCAGTGGGTGCCGGCTGGGGTCAGGCGGCGGTCAGGTAAATCCTGGTCAGGTCAGGATGGTGTAGTCGAGGGTGGAGGCCAGGCGTTCCGTGGCCTCGTCCAGTTCGGAGCCGCGTGCCGCATAGGGATATCCGGCCGTGGCCATGGCGCTGGCGACGGCGTCGGCAATGGCCTCGGCCTGGACGCGGGTGTCGGCCCAGCAGGCGATGACCATCTGCACGTCGTTGGCGAGGATCGTGCCGTGGATGGTGGTGATTGGCTCGGTTCCCACCCGCTCGTAGCCGATATAAGGCGTGGCCTTTTCTTCCGGCACTAGGTCGGGATAGATGCGCGTGCCGACCATGGCGGTGACGCCGGCGGCGCCGGACAGGGTGCTGTAGACGATGGATTCGGCGCTCATTCGATGACCTCTGCGTACAGCCTGATGTGTTTGTCTTCGATCACGACCTGGCCATCGATGACGCTGATCGGCTGGCAGAGATACCGGCACACGACTTCGACCTGCTGACGCGGCTGAGCATCGATGCTGAATGAAACAAGATGATCGAGATCGGGCAAGCCGAGCGCCTTGGCAAGTTGTTCAGCTTTCAGCAAGGGCATCACTTTCTCCGGTTCGCCTTTTCGATGCGTTTCAGGACCTGCCGGCTGAAGATGTCGACGGCCTGGGTGGTGTTTCGGTCGAAGGCCTGGCGCAGGAAGGGCCTTGCCGGTTGGTTCTTGGTGCCGAATTCCTGGAAGCGCCAATAGAACGGATCGAACGGGTTGCGCGCGCTGCTCTTGCCACCCAGGCCCTTGCGCTTGCGCACGGCGACGTAGACGCCAATCTCGCCGTCCTGGCCGCGGAATCGCTTGCTGGCCTTGGTGATGATGGATTTTTTCAGGGTGCCTGGCAGGCGGTAGGGGTGTTCTGATTTCAGCGTCGGCGCGGCCTGGACGGCGGCCTTCTGGATCGGCTTGGCGGCATCGCGCAGGGCGGCGCGCAGCACCTTGCGCTTGAGGTCGTTGGCCAGGTCCTTGAACGCAGCCTTGAGGTCGGCCAGACCTTCGATGGTCTCAGCCATGCTTCATGCCTTTCGAGCACTGCAGGTTTAGGCTGATTCCAGCACCGTCCTGGATGATGGCGTGGACGTCGTAGGTGTCGCTGCCGTGGACGACGCGCCAGTCCGGCGAGATGTCGTCCCGGTGGCGCAGGGTGATGCTGGCGGTGACTTCGCTCTTGGCCTGCTTGGCGGCGATCAGGGCGCGGCCGGAGAGCGGACGAACCTCGGCCCAGACGGTGTCGACGGTGGTCCAGGTGACCACCTCTCCGCCCATGGCGTCGCGCGTGGGCGTTCCCTTGCTTTGCAAGGTGACGCGGTGGCGGAGCTTGCCGGCGGCGAGCATCAGACGAACCTGACCACGCGGTAGGGGTCGATCATCGCGTCCCAGAAGGCGCGCGGAAGTTCGGCCAAGGTGCCGGTAATGACGGCCTCGCGCTGGCTGTACCAGGTGGAGATGGCGAGCAGCATCCATTGCTTGATCGGTTGCGGCACGGCGGCGGCGGCGCCATAGCCGCAGGTGTATTCGACCCGGACAGCGTTGATGTCGTCGCGCAGCGTGGGCCAGTAGCCGCCATAGATAGGCAGCAGCCGGCCGGGCTCGGTCGGCGTGTCGATCTGGTAGTCGGCGGCGGTGACGGTCTGCAGGGTGCCGTCGGTGTCAAGGTACTTGACCGACTCGACCGATTGCAGCGGCGGATACGGCAGTTCGATCACGGCGTCGGATGGCCAGTCGTCCAGGGTGAGGCGCCAGGATTGCGTGACCAGTGACCGTCCGGTGAGCTGCTCGGCCTTGATGCGGGCGGCCTTGATGAGGCCGTTGAGCAGCGGGTCGCCGGTGCTGTTGGTGCTGGGTGCGCCGGCGCCGAGGCTGCTGTCGGCGAGGTTGTCGGTGTAGGTGGTGGTGCTGTTGTCGGCCAGGGTGGCGAGCAGCAGGTAGGTGCTGCCGCCGGCGGCGGTGCGGTATAGCTTGCGGGCGGTGACGGCCGAGCCGCCGGTTTGGATGGCGGTCAAGCTGATCTTGCCGTTGACCGCCTTGTCGGCCACGGTGACGGAACCGCTGATGTCGCCGGCCTGGGTTTCGCCGTCGGCGGTGACGAAGGTGACCCGATAGCGGTGGGCACCGTTGTCGACGTTGCCGGCTACCGCCGGCGAGGCGAGCGCGGCCGTGGGGGCGCCGGGCGCGGGTTCCTGGGCGCCATTATCGATGCGCAAATGGGCCATGACCTCAGCCAGCGTGAGCGGCTCTTCGCTGGGTTCCGTTATCTTGGTGGTTGGCATAGTAGTCCTGATTAATTTCCGGTGAGGATCGCCACTATCACGATGACCAGCAGCCAGAGCAGCAGGCCGAGGCCTAGTCCGCTCTGGAAGACGTTAAACCGGCGATCCATCTTGCACCTTGATCGTCAGCACCATCTCCTCCAACCCAGCCAGCATCCCGTAGGAGTAGCTGACCCTAATCCCGGCGCAGAATGCCTCGCAGTCTGCCAAGGTCGGCGGCGTCAGGTCAGGCCAGCGCTCGGCGTAGTCCGCCTCGACAGCGGCCAGCAGGGCAGCGGGATTCGCTTGCAGGTAGGCGATCTTCGAGGCAAAGGATGTTTCGCAAGGGGAGCCGTAGACGGCATAGAGGCCGCCTTGCGCGTCGGTCGCGGTGCGCTCGAAGGCGAGGTAACCGCCGCTGTCCGGGTCGAAGGAGCGAGATAGTTGCTTGGCCGTCTCGGTCAGCGGGGCGGGGAGCGCCAGGGTTACATAGGCGTCGTAGATCATGTGATGGTCACCCCGCTGAGTTGGCCGATGTACCGCTCGACGGTCTTGAGTTCGCTGTCGGTGATCGCACCCTTGCCGAGGGCGATGGCGTAGATGGGCCCGTTGGAAAATACCGCTCCGTCCGTCCCCGCTGCCGAAGTCGACAGCGTCGTGGTTCCTGCCGCCGTGTTGCTGGTATTAATCAGCGCGCCATCTTTGCGTAGCGACTTGGCGTTTCCGGCCTTACGCGCCGTTCCAACAACTGAGGTGCCTACCGTTACAGCGGATCCGGTGGGCGACGTGCCTGCGGTACCTGCGTCATCAGTCCATGTGGCGGTAAGCGTAGCAGTCTCAAACGATAGTTGGCCGCATCGCCTGGTTGTAGTTCCGTAAGCGGAGAAGGCCGGCTTGCTCGTAGCCGCAGATGAAAGATTCTTCGTACCGACAGTCACAAAGTGGTCATCTGCCATCTGGAACGGCACCGCGCTCAACTCCAGCCGGTCATCCACTCCGTCGAAATCCAGCCACCAGGGTCCGATACCGTTGGATGCCGGGGCGGTCGTCGTGGCGACGTATGGGCTGGCGGTGGCGCCTACTTCACACTGGCACTCCTCGACTCTCCAGGCTGAATTCGCCGGAATATAGATTTCGGCGTAGTTATTTGTCGCCGTACCGCACGACCTAGTGTGGGTGAATTTAGTTCTGGTCGCAGTTACGGTGATGGCGGTCGTCGTCGAACCGGCGAAGTCGATACCTATTAACCCGGCCCCAGAACCGGATAGCAACGTGGCATAAAACGAAAACGTGTACGTGAGCCCTGCTGTCACTCCAGGAATATTGTGAGTGGTGCGTCTGTTGACACTCGGGTCCGTGCTAGTCAACGTCCTGTAATCGGTCTTGGTTATGTTCGTGCCTGCTGCCCAAGCCGCATTCGAGAAATCCCCGCTATACGTCAGCAGATTCTTCGCCCCGCGCCGCAGGATCGGCTTGTAGCCTGTCGTGGACTGGGACGCATACAGCGCACTGCCCGCCGAGCAGTTGATCCTGCCCACCACCCCATCCCGCTCGGCTGGAGTTGTACCCGCATTATCCGAGAAGCACGTGCTTGTGGACGGATAGAACGCGGTGCCTGAGTACTTGCGCAGGAGGCCCAGACCGCGCCGGACTAACGACTTGTTGCGCAGGAGCAGGCTCATGTCAGGCCAGCGGGCGAGTGACGACAGTAACGATGCGTTCTGCACCCTGATTGACCGGCGTTGCCGTGGTGCCGGAGCGCAGGCGGACGTATCGATACGGCAGCAAGCCCACCATGTTGAGTGCGTAGGCAGACGAGGCGACCGGGGAGGCGATGACGTTGCACTGAGTGCCGAGGTCGTCGTAGGCGAGGCCGGTCCACGTACTGTCGTCCACGCTGACCTCAACGGTCAAGGCGGCGGCGGTCCAGGCGGCGGGCATGATGAGTCCGAGCAGCGCGGTATTGGCCAGATCGATGGGGGCCGAGACGGATTCGCCATTGGCAATGGTCGCGGTTTGGCTGGTACGGGCGGCCAGCGCAAAGCCGCCGTCTGGCGAGGGGATCAGGTGTCGTTCCATTTAGGCGTCTCCGGTGGCGACAAGCGTGTTGGGGTGGGCGTCGTGGTCGTAGGCGGCTTCGACCTGGTCGGCGGTCGGTATGTCGTCTGCGGCGCGTTCGGTAAAGTCGATCTCGATGCGGCCTGATTCGGCCTGGCTGATGGCCAGGTCTAGGGTGTCGTAGCCGTAGAATCGCTCGCGCTGGGTATGCAGGGCGTCGAGCAGGGTGGTGTTCTTGGGCACGCTGATCTTGATGCCGCGTTCGGCGGCCATGCCGAGCCAGAACTCGACGCAGGCGCGCCCCTTCTCGGCGTCGTGGGCGTCCGGGTAGGTGTAGTCGCAGCCGAACAGGCTGATTTTCTCGACGCCTAGCCAGATGGCGTAGGCGACGGCATAGGCGGCGGTGCTGTTGAAGTAGCCGTATTGCAGCTCGTTAAGCACTTCGATGAGCGGGAAGGCCTCGGTGCTCGGGTAGTCGGGGTGCGGCCGGCTGGTGACGATGGGCACGGTGGTGGTGCGCATCCATTCCAGCATGGCGGCGATGTTGCTCTCGGGCCGGGCGGCGGCGCGCAGTTCCTGGATGCGGACATCGTCCATGTGGAAGATGCGGTCGCAGGCCATGACGCTGCCGAGGCTGTTGATCGTCCAGATCTCGTCGGCGAACTTGTGCCGGCCGCCGAGGCGCTTGGCGATGTTGGTGTATTGGTCCAGGCTGGGACCGAGGCCCAGGATGGCGACGTGCTTGGGTGTGGTCATGGCTTCTCTCACCAGAAGGGGATGGGTGCCGGTTACGGTTCCGGCGCCGGCGGGTGAGCGCCGGCCGTCAGGCGGGTGGCCTGGGATCAGTCGCCGAAGCTGCTGTTGTCGATCGGCGCGACGTTGGGGCTGTGCAGCAGGGCCACGACGCTGAAGCAGCCGAGCGAGGTGGTGCCGGTGCTGATGGCGTCGACGGTGACGTAGCGCTTGGCGCCCTTGTAGCCGACGCTCTTGCTGATGTTCTTGCCGACGCCGGAGGTGCGGGCGGTGGCTTGAACGGGCAGGCTGGCAAGGGCTTCGGTGCCGCGCAGGTCTGCATCGGCGACGCTGGTGAGCGAGCCGGTGGCATCGCCTTCCCTCACGACCAGGGTGACGACGGTGCCGGTGGTGGTGACAGCGCCGTAAGAGGCGACAAATTCGACGCCGCCGTTGCCCTGGCGATCGATGACCTTGCCGGACTTGGTGGCGTTGGCGCCGATGGCAACCGGGGAGATGACGCGCTTGACGTCGGCGTTGTTGTGCAGATCGTGCATGGTGGTTCCTTTCGTGTGCTGGATTGAAAAGGCCCGCTCGATGGCGGGCCTGTTTCAGTGGCGGGTCAGCCGATCAGGAGGCGGAGAACTTGACGGCCTTCATGGCCTCGAAGTGGGTTATACCACCGCCGACGCGCTTGCTGATGTGGAACTTGGTGACGCCCTTCTTGGTCACGTTGTCCCGGATCACGGCGATGCCGCGGCGGTCGACGATGGTGTAGGCGCGCCGGAAATCGCCGTAGAAGATCGACAGCGAGTTGGCGGCGAGGTCGGCGACGTTGTCGTCGACGGCCACCGGCGAGCCCAGCAAGCGGCCACCAAAGCCAGCCAGGGGATCGGGCTGCCACAGGTAATAGTTGCCGCTGCCGTCCTTCATCTGGCGCACGGTGCCCAGGGTGGCATCGTTCATCAGCCAGGCGGCATTGGGACGGTAGACCGCCTTGAGCGCGTGCTGGGTGGCGACCAGCTTGTCGGCCGGGGCGCTGGAGGCGAAGGCGCCGGACGCGCCGGAGGCGATGTAGCCGACCTTGCCCCAGGCATAGGAGGCATTGGCCACGGTGGTGTAGCTGGCGATGCCGCGCGGCTTACCGACGCCGTTGCCGGTGATGAAGGCGGCGCCCTCGGTCTCACCCAGGACGATGCCGGCCTCGTCGGTCAGGTCCATCTCCAGGTCGTAGAAGGCATCTTCCAGCAGTTCGTTCGGCACCCAGGGTTCGGCGTACAGCTTGAAGGCCGGGATCTCGATCTTGCTCCACTGGGTTTCGGTGGACTCGGAGGAGTCGGCGGCCTCGGCCAGCCAGCCGCCGGAGACGCCGCGGGTCTTGACCAGCTTCTCGTAGGAGGCGGCGCCGATGGTGCGCACAGTGGCGAGCTGACGCATGACCGAGGCGGTGGAGGCGATGCGGTCGATGTTGGTGTCCATCTCTTCGTCGACCAGATAGCCACCATCGGGATCGGACGCGGAACCCAGGGCCTTGCGCTCCAGGTCGGCCAGATCGGCATTGGCGCCCTTGCGCAGGTAGGCGGCCATGGCCTGCTTGTGCTCGGCCTGCTCGGGCGTGAGGCCCTTGCCTTCGCCATTGCCGGCCAGGGACTGGCGGGCGATGCGCTTCTGGATCTCGACCAGGTCGGCGGACTTGGTGTCGAGGTCGGCGTTGATCTTGTCGAGCGTCACTTTCAGGTCGGAGACGGCCTTGCCGTCGGCCTTCGCTTCCAGCAGCTTTTCGTTGGCCTGCTTGAAGTCTTCCCAGGCCTTGACCTGGGATTCGATGGCGGATTTCAGTTCGATGTCCATTTGGGTTCCTTCACGAATTGATGGCACGGGTCATGCGGTTGATGATTTCAAGCTCGTCGCTCGTACCGTCCCGGCCGATCGCTTGCTTGGTTGCTGCGATGAAGGCTTTTGCCTCGCGCGCACTCATGCCTGCCACGTCCCGTAGGTAGGCTTCAAGTTCGCGTGTGGTCGAAAGTTCTTCGAGTGATTTGACGCTGGCCACCCGGGCAAGCCGGTTGGCCGGGAAGGTGACCGGACTGATCTCCATCAGGTCGATCTGGGTCAGCTTGCGGCGCGGGTCTTCCGGCTTGCTGCGCGGCTCGTAGGCCTTGGCGATGTAGCCGATGGACAGGCCATCGATGGCTGGGCGCGGCGACATCTTCATCAGGGTGTACAGCTCGCGGCCGCGCGGGGTGTCGGCGAACTTACCTTCGACCGCCAGGCCGGTGCCATCTTCGGCAAGGCTGGTCCAGACGCCGACCGGGGTCATGTCGTCGGCACCCATGCCGAAGCCGCCGTGCTGGGCGAGCATGGCCGGCCAGGGCTGTTTGCCGCTCTTGGCGTCGGCCAGGTAGTTGGCAAAGGCGCCCGGCGCGATGACGTCGCCGTAGGCGTCGACGTTGCCGAACACGGCACCGTATCCGCTGAAGGTCATGGTCTCGACGCCGGTGGCGTCAGCCGGTGGCGCGAGCTTGATTTCGGTGAGGGCGCAGGCGAGGCGTTGCATGGTCAGGCTCCTGGTGCGGGGGCGCCGCCGCCGACATTGGTAGCGACGGGCAGGCTGGCGGCGGGGCCGCCCATGGGGTTGAGGTCTTCTAAATCACGGACTTCATCCTGGGCCATCCAGGCGGGCGAGCCGCCAGATCCAAGGGCCTTGCTGTAGTAGTTGGCGCGAGCCTCGTGGCTGGCGCGCAGGAGGCCGGCGACGGTGAAGCGGAAGAAGTAGCCGGCCGCACGCTCGGCCGGGGTGAGCAGTTCCATGTTCAGGCGCTGCTCGATGCGGGTGTACCAGGGACCCATGGTGTGGACGGCGTGGGCGAGGAACATCTGCTCGGCGCTGGCGTAGGTGGCGGCCTTGTCGGCGTGGCCGACCATGATGGGCAGGACGCGGAAGTGGCGGCAGACTTCTTCGACTTGCTGGGCGCGCAGCTCGACCATCTGGGCCTGGTCGTTCTGCATGGCCATGGGCTGGAACTTGAGGCCGCCGAACAGGATGGCGGTCTTGTAGGCGTTGCTCAGTCCGCCCTGGGTTTCCTGCCAGGATTCGCGCAGCAGCTTGAGCTGCTCTTCCTTGAGCGTGGCCTCGGTGCTGAGGACGCCGCCGACCCGGGCGCCGTTACTGAACAGGCGGGCGTTGTGTTCTTCGGCGGCGAGGCCAAGGCCGATGGCTTCGCGGGCAAGCTTGACGCCGTCGAGGCCTTGCCAGCCGTCCCAGCTCGGGCCGCGCAGGTGGAGCATGTCGTCGGAGGCGATGGTCCGGGTGCTGCCGTCGGAGAGGCGCAGCTCGTAGCGCATCGTGCGATCGGCATTGCGGCGCGGGGTGACGGCGCCGGGTTCGATGGGCAGCAGTTCGAGCACCTGGCCGCGCGGGTCACGCACCTTGATGGCATAGTCGTTTCCGGCAAAGACCAGGTGCATACCCATGGTCTCGCGCCATTCGTAGCTGGTGACATCGCTTCCGGGCGCGCTATGCACCAGGGTGTGCATGGGGTGGCCGTAGGCGACATCGGAGCCGCCGCCGGCCCGGGCCTTGTGCAGCTTGAGCGGCACCTGGGCGAGACCTTCGCCGATGACGCGGGCGCAGGCCAGAGCGGTGGAGGCTTGCAGGGCGGTGCGCCAGTTGACGGCGACGCCGCTCTTGGCCGAGGCGCCGGCGAGCAGTTCGCGGGCGAGGTCGGCAGCGCTGTTGAGCGTCTTGTCCTTTTTTTGCCAGGGCCAGCGGATCATGCAGTTTCCTCAGAGGACGAAGATGCCGGGGGCGGCGGCTTCTTCTTCGCGTTTGGTGAGCGCGACACCGGCGCCCATGACCGCGGCGACCATGAGGTCGATTCGGCCGGTGGCTTTTTCCTTGCTCAGCTTTCTGTTCTCGGCGTCGTCGGACACCGTCACGGCGTTGGCGGCGCACCAGGTCATGACCGGGTTGCCGTCGTGGACGACCTGGCCGTTGAGAAGCGCGGCCTCGAAGGCGTCGAGCGCGGGGCTCATCTCCTTGTAGCCCTGGCCGAAGGGGACCAGGGTCGGCAGCGTGATGCCTTCGTCTTCGGCCAGTTGCTTCAGGTCTTCGATCCGCCAGCGGTCGTAGGCGACGGATTGCAGGTCGAACAGGTTGGCGACTTCGGTCAGCCGGCGCAGGATGGCGAGCTTGCTGATCGCGCGGCCGGGCGTGGTCTCCAGGTGGCCAGCGGCCTTCCAGGCCATGTAGGGCACGCGGTCGGTGTCTTCCTTGCGCAGCAGATCGTCGTCCGGCAGCCAAGGGATGCTGGCGAGGTGCCATTGTTCGGTTTCTTCGTTTGGCTCGATCCATAGGACCAGGCCGGTGAGGTCGGTGGTGCTGCCGAGGTCGAGACCGGCCCAGGCGCGGCGGCCTCTCAGCTCGCGCCAGTCGTATTCTCGTTGAGCGCCGAGCCAGATGTCGGCGCTGATCCAGGGGTTTTCGGCGTCGGTCCACTGGCAGAAGTTGAGCCTGCGGACCATTGCTTCCTTGGCGGGCATGCCGCGCGCTTCGGTGACTTGCTCGCGCAGGTACTTCAGGCCCGGGATGCCGTGCTTCAGGCTGGGGTTGGCCTTGGGCCAACAGCGTTCGTCGCGGATCGGGTCGTCGGTTTCGTCGAGCGCGCAGATGTAGGCGAAGAAGGCGTCGTCCTGCCGCTGGCCGGCGGCGATCTGGGCGCCGTATTCGTGGTACTGCCAGGCCGGGCCGCGCTTGTTGGACCCGGAGTTGGTAATCATGAAAATCATGGCCTGGCGCCGGCTCTTGGTGCCGGCGCGCATCATCTCGACCGCGAAGTTGGTTTTGTGTTCGTGGATCTCGTCAATCAGGGCGATGTGCGGTCGCGGGCCGCTCTGGCCGTCGTCTGAGCTGATCGGGCGGAAGAAGCTGCCGGTCGCCAGGTAGGCGAGGTTCCAGCAGTTTTGCCCGGCGCCGCTTCGGGTGAGGCGGCGGTTCAGGTCAGGCGACTGGTCGACCATGGCGACGGCATCGCGGAACAGGATCATGGCCTGGTCGCGTTTGGTCGCCGCGGCGTAGCATTCGGCCCTGGCTTCTCCGTCGGCGGTCAGTCCGTAGAGCCCGACACCAGCGGCTAGTGGGCTCTTGCCGCTGCCCTTGGCGGTCTCGATGTAGGCGACTCGGAAACGGCGATAGCCGTCGGCATCGACCCAGCCGAACAGGCTTCCGACGATGAATGCCTGCCAGTCGAGCAGATCGTAAGGCCGGCCTTCGTATTCGCCTCCGTTGAGCCGAAGCACATCGCGGAAGAATCCGATGGCGCGTGCGCCCTTCTCGCGGTCGAAAAAAAAGCCGCGTGAGGCGGCTTGTTCGAGGTCGTTCAGGTGTCGCTGGCAGGCGGCCCAGACGTGTGGCCCGGCGAGTGTCTTGCCTTGGACAACGGCCCGCGCGTAGCGGGTGACCGGGTCACGTGAAGTAGTACTTGGACTTTTCCGCTTGCGGGTCATGGCCGAACAGTTCGCCCTGGATGTTTACCGTCACCCTTGTGCGGGCGCTGGGCGAGAGGCCGAATTGCTGGAGGTACTTGTGGCAGTCTTCCATGGCGCGGTTGGCGATGGCGAGATAAGGGTTCTGGATCGGGTAGCCGGATGGGGCCTTGATGAGTAGGCCGTCGTCTCCGGTCTTTTCACGGTGTTCGGCCATCTTCTTTTCAGCCTGCTGCCAGCGGGCATAGGACTGGCAGTAGAGCGCGAGGGCGGCGGTGTCGATTTCGGTGACGATCTTGTAGCGCAACAGCAGCGGCATGATGCGGTCCCACTCTACGCGGGCTTCGGGCGTGAGGTGGCCAGGGCAGTCCGGGGCGGCGGATTCGATGACTGGCTCGTTATTCGGCAGCTTGCGCTTGCCTGGGTTGCCGGCGACGAGCTTGAGCGCGGTAGGTTTAGGGGCGGGGCCAGGCATAGGGTGTCCAGTCGTCGAAGTCGCGCGTGAAGCTGTGCACGCCATCGAAAAATTCCTTGTAGAACGCGAACAGGTCCGCTGAGGCATGGACGGCGGTCTGTTCGCATCGTGGGTTGGTGTTGATGTTCGCGCTGCTTTCGATGGCGAACTGGATTCGGCTGTTGGCGCCGGCGAATATCTTGGCGTGATTACGAAACACGGCCACCCGGCCGCCGACTTTGCGCGCGGTGGCGCAGAGCATGGCGTGGACATCGGTGTACTGGTTCGGAAATATCTCGCCGACGTAGCAGTCCAGGCGGCTGATCCTTCCTTCGTCGATCCACTTGCCGAGGCGGGCGACATCTTCGCCAGCCATGCACCATGTCGATAGCAGCAGGTAGTCTAGTGGCTCGTATTCGACGATGTGGGCCAGGTAGCTCATGCTGTCGATGTCGCCCTGGCTGATGACGTGCCAGCTTTCGCCGGGCTCGAAGTTCGGCGGCATGAGTTCGGCGAGATTGGCTTCGGATTTTGCGCGCCGGGCGCGGATCCTGGATTTTGTTTTCGTTGCCTGGGCGAGTCGGACCTGCTCTTTCAGGTTTCCGAGATCGCAGGCGGAGGAATCACCGAACAGGTCGTCGGCGGATTCGATGGATACTGGCTCGAAGTCCATCAACCCCCCCTACCTGTATCCTGCGGCTGTGCGCAGAAAAG
>Ga0172380_10006007_pt1 | contig 14367 bp, 9 predicted proteins | sample Leawe162metaG_FD_119747 | JGI IMG/M metagenome (GOLD analysis project Ga0172380, IMG submission 119747) | Leachate microbial communities from a municipal landfill in Southern Ontario, Canada - Leachate well 162 metaG | ecosystem: Engineered > Solid waste > Landfill > Unclassified | place...
CACTGTGTGAAGCGATGAAAGCATTGTCCAAAGCCGGGCGTAGTGATGTGTGTTTTTTGCTGACTGCGCGGGAAAGCGACTGGCGGGCAGCGGGTGGAGCGAGTTTGCCCTGGATCAATCATGCCGACTTTCACCAAGAAACGCTCAGCGGTCTTACCGAAGCCGATGCTTCGGTCATCGCAGGTGCATGGCTGAAATTCGGCAGGGTCGATTGTCAAGGCGATGCGGCAACCAACCAAGACGAATTAAGCCAACGCCTGTTCGACGCGGCGAAAGCCGAAGCGTTTTTGGGTGAGGGTGCATTGTTGGGTGGCGTGTTGGTCATACGCAAGGGCGAAGGTTTGCGGGCTCATGTCCGCTCGTTGCTGGATCGTTTGCAACAAATTCCTTTGGCGGACGGAAACACGCTTTACACCGCTTTCGGCTATATCGCCGCGATGCATGCCGAAGGTTTGGATTTTCTTTCACGCCCCGTTTTGGCGGAAGCTTTGTGCTGTAAAGCCAGCAACTTTCAAAAGGAAGTGATTTTCCAATTAGGCAGGGAAGCGGCGGCAGGCGGCGGTACGATGATTCGCACCCGCCACCGCCGTATTGCCGCAACGGTCATTGACGTTATGCGGGAGGAGTTCGGTGAGGATATCGACGAATGTTATCTGACGTTATGTCGTGCCGCTTTAGCCGCACGTAGTAAAGGTAGTTATGTTCCAGAGTTGAATCGTTGGGACTATGTTTTACCAAACCATTTTTTAGAAAAACAATCAGAACTTGCCATTCAAATCGGCAGGGCATTGCTGGAGCAAGATCACAACAATGCTAATTTGGCAGTCAACCTAGCGCGGATTTACCGACTATCGAACGAACCAGCCGAAGGTGCCCGTGTGTTGCGCGAGTTCACGGGTGACGTTCGTGGTGATAGGGGCTTTTGGTATGAATGGGGTACTTGCGCGGGTGGAGCGGGCGACTACGCTCTTGGCGCATGGCTGGCGGGCTGGTCGCTGGCGGATCAATCGGGTGTCGCACCGCCAGATAATGACAGTGCCAAAAAGAGTCTTGCCGGGTTGGGCGTTGCCTTTGCAGAATTGTTCGAGCGTTACCCGGACCGTACCTTTATCGAAGCCCGTCATGCTATGGGACAATTGGGGTTGAGATTGCGGCTTGATAATACCGCACGTCGTTACTTCGAGAACCACCTTGGCGAAGCCGAAGCGGAGGGTGTGAAGCCTACCGATTTGGACGGAGCCTTTAACCGCCTACAAACAGGTTTAAACCTTGCTTGGGAAAACTGCGCCGAACGCGAAAGCCTCGCCGAACGGATGCCAAAGCCACAATCCATGTGTTTCTATGGGCTTAAGCGATTGTTTCCTAATGGATAGCAAGATAAATATCAGATTGCTTGATAAGCTGGTTAGGTCTTGTAATAACTTCATTGTTACCCGACATTTAGCAAGCGTCTGACGTTTTCGACACCGTGGGACGGCAAACTGCCAAGATAAGCATCCATTGTATTAATGGTTTCGACGCGGGCGGCAAAGCCAAGGCGGTTGATGGCTTTCTCGACTTGTCGAGCGGACGATTCCAGCTGTTTCCGGTCTTAGTCCATGAGCACAACGACACTGGTGTAATAACCTTGGGCAATCATCCCGCTATTGACTTCGGCAATCGCCGCTTGAGCATCAGCGACCATCGACACCGCATCTTCGTCCACGGGGCCCGTGCTAGTGCTAAGTATTTGATCGAAAATGCCGCGTATTTTTTGCCGCCATTTTTTCTGTATTCGTCCAAGGCTTGGCACGTTGCCCCAAGTATCGGAGAAGGCGCGCGCGGCGCGCCCTACACAGGCCAAAGAGCGAGTATAACTTCAGGTAACTTGGCAAGGAGCTGAGTAGTTACGTTTGGTCGAGTAGGCCGGTTTCCATCAATGAAGGAGCACTGTTAGCTAATGCTTTCACTAGAACGCTTCGCCGCACGCGGCTACTACGTGATTGTAAACAGTTAGTCTCCTGCATTGATGTCACCAAGCCCCTCACAGAACCGTGCTTGCGCTATTTACGCACACGGCTCCTCATTAAAACACTTCACAGCGTTAGAATAGATTTACCGTGATTCTCGGCGTTGGCAACGGAAAACGGGCTAGCAACTTGGCAAACTTCTCCCAGCTGTAACACCCTCTCTTACCGCGCCGATTTAGCCATTTGTAAAGAATAGCGCATACTCTACTGTAGTACGCACTGATGCCTTTGCTGTTATCGGTAACACCGTAGTAACCGTAATGACCTCGCAGTTTACTGGCGGTTTTCTTCATGATGTCCAAGGTAGGTAGCGCTCTGTTTTTCTTGAGCCATCCCTTGTAAGCCTTCAGTTTTGCGGTTAAACGTTTGCTGATGGTCTTTCTCTTCATGCGAAAACGTTTGCCATCTCGCGTGCGTGAACAGTAATGGGTAAATCCCAGAAAATCAAATGTCGCGGCTTTCTCTCCTCGCGCTTGCGCTCTTTTCACTGCAAACGCACCAAACTCAACACTTCGAGTTTTCTCCGGCGCGAGTTCCAGGCCAAACTGCTTGAGACGCTCTTCCATTTCCAGTCGAAACCGTTTTGCTTCAGCGCCTGTTTGAAAACAGGCGACATAATCATCGGCGTAACGTATGAGCCGAGCAGCTCCCTCACAGGTTTTGGCAAACTTACGCATAAACCATAGGTCAAGACTGTAATGCAGGTAGATATTCGCAAGTAGCGGTGAAATGACTCCCCCTTGCGGGGTACCTTGTTCACTGGCTCGAAATACGCCATCTTCTTGTATCCCTGCTTTCAGGAAGCGTTTGATGTAGCGTAGTATTCGTTTATCTGCAATACGGTGCGATAGAAATGTCATCAGCTGCTCTTGGTTTACATTGTCAAAGAAGCCTTTTATGTCCGCTTCGACGATGGTGTTCACCGACTGATTTTCAACCGTTTGACTTAACGCTCGCAACGCATCATGGCAGCTTCGTCCCGGCCTAAATCCGTATGAATCCGCTATGAAGTCCTGCTCATAAATCGCTTGCAGGATTTTAACCAGTCCCGCTTGTACCACAAATCTTCCAGCGCAGGTATTCCCAAGGGTCTTAGCGCATCACTACCGAGCTTGGGAATGTATACTCTTTTCACGGGTTGTGGAAGGTACGCCATCCGATGCAGTCTTTTGACTAATTCTGTCAGATTTTCCAGTAACTGTTCTGCATACCGTTCTTTGGTAACTCTATCAATGCCCGGCGCCGCTGTATTCCTCAGCTCGTCAAAGCATCCCCATAATAACGTTTCATTCATCAGGTGAAATAAGCTGGTGAATTGAAAATTCGGTTCGTTACGGGCTTTTTCTGCTATGCGTTGCAGTTTCGTTGTTACATTTTCTTCTTCGTTACTGAGCACGATATGTATTTCCCCTTATCACTGTTTCTAATGTGGCGGCCTTCCCTCTAGCAGCATTACCCGCTTTCTTCGGTACTACGCCACCATCCGACTACCTACGGGCTTTTGTCTTTCTTGCTTTGTTATCACTTGTCCGACATACTCTACTCCCTTAAAGACCACGCAGGTTCTCCCAGGTTGCCGTTTATTCCCAATGTCCAACATGCCATGCTCTTCGACCCCGGAGATGCTCTGGAAAACTTGTCAGACCGCTTTCCTGAATGTTGATTTCCGCATAATTAAGTACGTCATCCATCCCATGTCACTGCTTTCGAGGCTCAATCACTTCAGCTTACGCTTACGGCCTGTCGTCTTGAACCACTCTGTGCTTAATCTTTGGGATTACCCCCGCCGACCCAGAGCATTCTATCCAGTGGCTGACCTACCTTCTGGAACGGGATTCACACCCGCTGGAATACACGACCTTGCCTGGCCGCACTAACTATTCAGCTCCCTCTGCCTGAAGCGTAGGGCGTGCCGCGCGCCCTACAGCAAGGGTCTGAATAGTTACTTACGTTTTAAGTTAAAAGGGAAGTCTCTGTATATGACAAAAAATAAAATCCCGTTGAAATGTTGAGCATATTTATAAACTCGTTAGTTTATAGTTTCCATGCTCCGGCGTACCTCTGGGGCATAAAGGCGGTAGAACACCAACAGTAGCCGCTTTAGGCGACGCAGGAGCAGTTGCCGACGAAGCTTTATATTACTCCCTACCTGGTTTGGCTGCGCATTCAACAATAATGAAAATTCCCCCTATAACAATAAGTGATTCCCCAAAGAGGATGCTTAATTGTAAAGTCCAAATGGAATTCATCCTCCGAAAGCGCATGTTCGCTGATAGTTGCCGAGCCTAACAGCAGCCAGTCGGGGAGGGTTAATTGACAACAGCCATATTGCCAAAAGTGGCCGTTGCTGTGATAAACCAGGTCGCCGTCGCTAACTTCGACGGTTAAACGCAAACCGAAGCCGAAGCGTATGGTTTCGATTAATTCATGTCCGGCGCAATAAGCCATTTGTGAACGGAACGTATCGATTTTGCCGTCGATGTAAGTCATCGTTCTTTGCCAATGTAGCTGATTGCCGGCTGCTGTTTTTTGCACACGCGTATGCACACCACTGCCTCGCCGGACGATAAGCCCTCCGAAGCGGTGGATAAGCCAGATAAGCGGCAGCATGTAGTCTGGATAAGTGATGGTCATCATACCTTCAACGCAACTGCCCCGATGTTCGCCGACTTCATAATGGTTTTGAATAACGCGCGGCAGTTTGTGCCAATCGGGACCCAACACTTTTTGCATAAGGGACTCGGACATCATTCAACTCCAAAGCGAATTATGGAAAACCATCAGCGTGGTAATGCCTATCATGCCGAAAAATGCCGGCACACCCAGCCACATCCAAATTTTTGAATAATAGCGGTAGCGATACGGCAAAGCTTGGCCCTGCGCTAAAGACTCGACGGCGAGATTGCGCATGCGGATTTGCAGCCAGACGACCGGCAGCCAACATAAACCAGTCATCAGATACAACGCCATCGTCCACGATAGCCAGCCATCGCCGAAAGAGGCCGACAGTTGTTCGGCCAACAGAAAACCGGTCACCGGCTGGATAATGACGGTCGGCGTCGTAAACCACCAGTCGGCCAGCACGACATGGCGGCTGGTAACGGCAATCGCGGCATGGTCGCCGCTGTTATCGGCCATGATTTTGTAAAAAACCGTGCCCAGACCTACGCCGAATAAAATGACGGCGCTCATAATGTGAATCAATTTCAGCGTTAAATAAATCATGGTTTTTCTCCTTCAAGCTGTCTGCAAATTAATAGGCATAACAAAAACGGGATGTTTTTCAGCAAAGGGCCGAACGGATGTAGCCAGAATTCAGGCAGCGTGAAACTGAGCGCCAGCGTATACATCAACACGATCCATAATTGCGCTGACATCAGCGGGCGCGGGCGATAAAGCGATAAAGTCGCAAGGCCCAGCGCAATATCCATCAACGCCAGCCCGTACAGCATGATCGGCGCGGCAACACCGGTCATGCCGGTAGCCGACAATAGCTGGTAACTGAGTTCATGAGGGTAAAAGAACAGCGAAGTCAGGCCGCTCCACAGCCAAACCCAGGCAATGCCAACACGCAGTAAAGGTTTAAGAAAATACAACTGCGCATGCCAGCGTTCCGCTTGGGAGGCGGGTTTTTCGAATAATTGCCGGTTTATGCCTAACGGCGGACGGCCCAATAGCGCGGTAAGCTCGCCCGGATCGGCGCTATTGCCTCGGCTCAGCATCGCGATAGTGTCTTTGGACAGAATCGGCTCGCCCAGGCATTTACCGAAACCTGCGGCGGTTAATGCAAAACGGTAGGGAAGCGCAAGCGTTCGCGCCGGCGGCTTGCCGAGTCGGTGTCTAAGATTTTGCAATAAATCCGCGTAGGCAATCGGGCTTGGCCCGACCAGGGCCAGCGTTTTTTGCGCCGGCGTAGACGCTTCAAGACACTTGCAAACGGAAGCCACGACATCATCGATATGGATAGGCTGCAATAGCTGTCTGCCGCCATCCGGTAACAGATGGACAGGCAGTGCGGCTAACGCGTGAAAAAGAGCCGAACTTTGCGCGCGGTCGCCGTAAACAATCGAGGGTTGCAGGATGAACCATGCCATAGACAAGCTTCTTAATGCCTCATCGGCGGCCCGCTTGGTTAGATGGTAGGCCGATTCGGCTTCGGCATTAGCACCTAAGGCCGAAATCTGGATGATTTTTTTAACGCCGGCCTGCGTACCGGTATTAAACAGCGCGATAGGCGCTTGGGTATGCAATTGCGCGAAGGTCTGGCCTTTGCTTTCGGCGATAATGCCTACGCAATTAATGATGGCGTCGATGCCATTAAGCTGGGGCAGCCATTGCTCGATGCTGCCTGCGTTTGTGAAATCCATGCGAACGGGTTTTATATTGCCGGATTTGCTTAACAGCTCTTCCGGTTTACGGCAGCAGGCGGTGATTTGATGCCCTTCCTGCAATAAGGCGCGCAATACGGCATGACCGATAAAGCCGGTCGCACCGGTGAGTAAAATATTCATGATCGTCTCCAGGCATAAGTTTTAACAGGCGATGTGAGCTTAATGCGCAGGAGGCCGATAAACTTCCATTTTGATAAGACCGGAATAAAAAATTCTATGGCGACAACAAGTTGTTGAATTTAAAACTAACGAAGCATTGCAAAATGATAAAAAAGGAGTAACTACTCAGCACCCCTCAATTTGGTCAAAGGTGTCTGTTGTAGGGCGTGCTGCGCGCGCCAACGGATTGGCACGTTGCCCCAAGTATCGGAAAAGGCGCGCGCGGCGCGCCCTACTCAGGTCAAAGAGCGAGTATAACTTCAGGTAACTTGGCAAGGAGCTGAGTAGTTACAAAAAGGAAGCGGCTAAGCATGGATTTTACGGTATTGTCCCGGCGCCATGCCGACGATGTCGCGAAAAGCCGAGTAGAAATTCGATTGCGTACTGAAACCTACCGACAAGCCGACCGATAATACCGATGCTTTGGGTTCGGCTAATAACAGTCTTTTAGCTTCATCGATACGATGCTGCCGGATATAGCGCGAAAAACCCTGTTGAAATTCGGTATTGATTAACTCGGATAATTGATGCGGGCTTAACGCCACTTGTTCCGCCAGTAAGCCCAGCGTCAATGTCTCCAAGGTATAGAGTCGATCTTTGTTCATCAGGCTTTCCAGTTTGGCGAGAACCGCAGCTTTGTCGATGTTTTTAAGCGTCGATTCGGCGTAGGCCGCTTGTACCGCTTCCGAAACGTCGGCGGTAATCGACGGGAAGCGCAGCAAAGTCAAGGTCGCTGCAAAAAACGCCAACCCGATCAGGATGCTGTAGCCGATGATAAAATCCGCTTCATCCAGTAACGGCCAAATAAAGCCCAGCAACAACACGGCGACGGCTATCGCAAAAAAAGTACCTAAAGCAAAGAGTTCCAGACGAAAACGTTGTCGCTGCCGGCGTAGCGCATAAACGGTTTTAGCCAGCCATAATAAATAGCCGCTACCGATTATAAAAGCGCAGGGTAACGCCAGTCGATACGGCAAAACCAAGCCCAGCAGGAATGGGGCGGCATGAAAAACATCGCGCCATTGATAGCGGTTATCGGCAATTAAGAGTTGGCGGCTGTAAAAATAAAAGCTGGGCGCTACGCCATACAGCAGCAAGGTATAAGCGAGTGAATGGAAGCCGTCGAATTGATTTAATAGGATGCCCAGGTGTTGGCATTGAATCCCGGTTAAACCGACGATCAATAAAAATCCGGCGGCTTTTGAAATGCAACGGTGTGGTTCCTGTTGCTGCAAAAGATTGCCGATCATCAGCAATACGCCGGTTCCCAGCGAAAAGCCGATGAATAATAAGGCAATAATGTGCATCAGGTGATTGGGTTGAAAAAAATTATTGCCTAAGTATAGCACGCGATGCCGGGACGCCAGACAGGCAAGATAGCCTTCATCCCGGCGGTATTAGGCTGGATGAGTACGAAATGGTTCGTGGCTTTGCTCCTGCGTTATGTGACGTTGGAGCGTGGGAGCGATAATTTGATAACCAGCAAATACCTTAGCCATAAACCACCTCCACCACCGGAATTTCCCACTGTTCAACCCGGCATCCTGAGCGATGGCTTTCGTCATTGTCATCCCGGTAGCGCCTGATCATTGCGATGACTTTGATGGTTTCGATGCGTGTCCATTTGCCCGCCCATGCGTGTTGGGCTTTTTGCGAGAGTTTGGCCACCGTGGTTTGCCCGTGTTGCAAAACCAGTTTGCCGTTGCTTTCGACCATCATCAATTGATCGCCCGGTTTTAATTTTGCCAATTCGGTGTGGATGGGGTGGGTTTCAGGATAGCGTGCCGCAAAGCTGAGGTACAAGTCATCGAGGCCGAGCAGGGCATAGTGCTTCAGGTGGGCATTCGGGGTGGGCGGGAGCTCCGCCGCGTCACGCGCTAACGTGAAGTCGCCCGAAATTTCCGGCAGGAAAGACTGGTTTGCGTCTTGCCGTTGCAATAAACACAGCGTCTCTTTGGCGCGGGTCATTGCGACATAGAGCAGGCGGCGTTGTTCTTCGTTGGCAGGCGTTTGCCAGCCGCCGTCCAGGATCATGACATGGGTGAATTCCATGCCTTTCACGGCGTGGATGGTGGTCAACAACACGCCTTGCCCCAAACGGCGTTCCTTGCGCTGTTCGCTGAGCGTTTCGCAAAAATAATCCAGGGTTTGCTGTGTCGGCACTTGTTCATCATGTGTCTCTTGTTGCCAAGCGCGCAACAGGTCTTTGAGTTGTTCCAGCCACGGGTTGTTATTATCTTGCGGATAATGGGTTTCTAAATAGGCCAACCAATCGCCGGCGCTGCTTAAGGTTTTGCGCCGCTCGGCAAGGACCGCCAGAAAATCAGCGTTTTCCCTGATGCGGAACGGCGATAGTTTTTTGTCGGCGGGCAATAGGATGCTGACGGGAATTCCGTGTTGTTCCAGCATCGCCCTGACCGGATTCAGTAACTGCCATTGTGTCGCCAATACCACGCAGTGTTGCCAGTCCAGTTGCGTATCCAGTTGTCGCAGGCGCAGCCATTCAATCGCGACGGCTTGCGCTTGCGCCGCTTCGGACGCGCAACGGAGGATTTGTACGCGCCCTTGCGCGACGGTGTCCAGTTGCCGCCAGCGTCCGCCCGCTGCGAGGGTTTTCCTGCCCTGGTTGATACGGATCGGATGGGCGGTTTTCATGCGGTCGTGGTTGTGCCGGATCAGCGCGTTCGCCGCCGCAATGATATGCCCGCTGGAGCGGTAGTTTTCGACCAGATAATGCTCGTTGGCTTGGTAGTCTTCCTTAAATTGGCGGATAAAGCCGATGTTTGCGCCGCGAAAGGTGTAGATGTTCTGGTCATCGTCACCGACTGCCAGGATCGTCAGTTTGTTGTCCTCGTCCAAGCTGCGGCCTGCGATGGCGGAAATAAGCCGGTATTGATCGGTGTCGATGTCCTGGTATTCATCGACCAGGATATGGCGGTAACCCGCCAACAGCCTGTCCCGCGTCTCATCGGCATCCAAGCCCAGCACGTTCTTTTCGCCTTTCAGCAATCGCACGGTTTCCTGGATGAGTTCTGCAAAATTTTCACTGCTGTGGTTTTTGGCATCCAGCGCATGTCCGGTCAGGCGCAGGCTTAGGCCGTGATAAGTCTGCACCAGCACGCCTTTGGCGTCGTCGCCGACCAGGTCGATTAAACGTCGCCGCAATTCGGTTACAGCGCTACGGTTAAAACACAATACTAACATGGCGTGTGGCGGAACCCGTTTGACGCGCAGCAAATACGCGCAACGGTGCACGACGACGCGGGTTTTGCCGGAACCCGGCCCTGCCAGTATCAGCACGTTGCCATCGTCACTGCCGGCGACCAGCGCGGATTGCTGGGAATTGTGCAAATCGCCGACGATGCGCTGGAAGGATTGCTGGCTGGTGGCCCGCTCCAGGATTTCCTTGCGGCCTACAAAATAGCGTTTGACGAATTCGCTTTTGTCCAGATCGAAATAGGCCATGACAAAGCCCAGTGCGTGGCTGATTTTGGTCAAGGCCAGCCGCGCATATTCATTCATGACGTGGATTTGGAACACCCGTTCGCTGTAATGTTGCGCAAGCGGTTCATAATCGCCTTTGTTGTAACGGCGGTTTTTCGCATCCGGGTGCAGATGAATGGTCATCGCCTGCCGGAACACTGCCAGGCCTTTCTGTAAGGTAATCACGCGCTGTTCATGCAGAAAATTCAACGCCCTTTCGATGGCGGCCAACGGGTCTTTGATTTCAGCCGCCGCGACGATGTCGGACTTTAAGGCCGCCAATAAGTCTTCGGCGGCAAATTCGACCAACAGATCCGCCGAGGCTGCCGCGCCTTGCGGTATCTTGTCGATAATGCCCGTAAGGACGATGGCGGCAATCGCCTGCCTGCGTTCGGCGGTCGTCACCAGGGCTTGCCAATCGCGGTTCAGCTTTACTGCGTATTGGTCGAGGCCGCGATAACGTAGCGCAATGCTGCCTTTTTTCCCCGCCAAGCCGCGTCCGTCTTCGGCAAGGCTGGTCAACAGGTTACGCAACAATTCAGGGTTGCTGTCCGGGTAGCCGTCATCGAGCAGGCGCTGGTTAAGATGGCGTAACGACAATACCTGCCAGTTGTCCGTATCGGCATCGGGGGCTTCTTGCTGCAACAATTTGAGCAAGGCGCGTTCTATTTGGCAGATTTTGTTTAACAGCGCCGTGGATGGGTTGGCGACTTTGTGGCGGAGGTACGCGCTCAACAACAGGCTTTTTTGGATCAGGCCCGCGCCTGCCATATCGTAAAGACTGCGGATCACCCGTTGGCTGGCGGTTTCATGTTTTTTGTCTTGGTTACGCTCGGTTTCGGTGTCGGCAAATTCACCGAGCTCTGCCAGGCTGTCGGCACTGAAGCCCTCATCGCTGTCGGCATTCATCAAGGCTTCGAGTATCGCTAGCCAACGGGCTTGCTGGCGTTTTGACAAGCCCAGTTTGGCGATTTTCTGTTGGGCTTCCGCGATGTTTTTGACTAAAGGCCGTCCTTGGAACACTTGGGTTCGGTTCTCGTTACGCTCGACAAAGCCCGCCCGTTCCAGCCAGGACACCGCGGTCAGGACTTTGGTGGCGGCATTCTGTTCATCGATGGCGAAAGATAATGCCGCTTGGTCTTCACGTAACAACTCTCCCGTCGTGATGACAGCATTGCCTTGCCTGTCCTTTTTGCTGCGTTTTAAGCTTTTGAGAATCTGCGCGATGTCTTTTTGGCTGAGTTGCGATAGAGCCGACATTTTGAATTGGGTTTCAATATCGGGGGCGTCAAATAACAAGATACAGTCGGCATCCAGCTGGTCGCGTCCTGCGCGTCCGGCTTCCTGGAGGTAATTTTCCAGCGAACCCGGAATGTCGGCATGGATGACCAGCCTGACGTTGTCCTTGTCTATGCCCATGCCGAAGGCGTTGGTGGCGGTGATAATGCGGGTGTTGCCGCTGATGAAGTTTTCCTGGATATGCTTTTTTTCGGCGGTGTCTTTGCCTGCGTGGAAAGCCTCAGCTTGCCAGTCCTGTTGCTGCAGGAATGCGGCGACGTCCTCGGTATTGGCTCGGGTTGAACAATAGACGATGGCGCTACCCTCTTCAACGCCCAGCCGTTCCTGCAACAGGCGGTTGATGCAGGCGTATTTCTCGGCCTTGTTCGCCGTCTGTACGGCAAAATTCAGGTTGTCCCGTTCCACGCCGCCTTCAAAAACCAGCACTTCCTGTCCCAAGTTGGCGCGGAAATAATCAAGAATTTCGTCTTTGACATCCTGCTTGGCGGTTGCGGTAAAACATTGCACGGGCGGCAATAAAGCGCCTTGTTCCTCGGCGAATTCCTTGATGAAACGTCCGGCATAGAGATAATCGGGCCTGAAATCATGTCCCCATTTCGATAAACAATGCGCTTCATCAAACACCCATGCGCCGATTTCGCGCTGGTTGATGGCTTTTTTAAATGAGCGGTTGCGTAATTGCTCCGGCGACACATACAGTATCGCGATGTCGCCCATTTGTATCGCCTGTAATACTGCGCCCCGTTCGGGTGCGGTCAACATCCCATACAAAGCAGCGGCATGGGGTGCACCGGTTTTGTTGCGTAGGTTGTCAACTTGGTCTTTCATCAAGGCCTGTAACGGCGAAATGACAATGGTCAACACGCCCCGGCGTTGATAACGCACCAAGGCGGGTAATTGAAAACAAAGCGATTTACCGCCGCCGGTCGGCAGAATTGCAAAGACGGGTTTATCGCACATCGCCGCCTGCACGATGGCCTGCTGCAAACTGTTGCCATCTTGATCCTCGGGTTGCGGCCTGAAAGCCGAAAACCCAAAATAGCGTTGCAACTGGCTTACGGGATTATGCGTTTGGGCGCAATAGCAGCAGTCCGGCCTGTTGCAGGGGATGTCGCGCAATTGACTTAACATCGGCGCGACATCCCGGAATTGTCGCCTGACCCACGGCGGCAACACCGAATTGCCGCCCGCCACCCGCAACCAGGCCAGACAATAGGCCAGGGCGGGGCGTTTGTGCGGATCGGGCAAATATTTTAAAACGACTTGGTTAAACGCTGTCGCACAGACACGGCCCTGCGTCAGCCGTTTAATGCTGTCAAAGGCTTTGCCGGCCTGTGGTGGCTCCGCGCCCATGCCCAGCAAAGCGTGCTGCAGGCCTGAAAATTCCGGGTTACCGGAAAAAGCATAGTGATAAAACGACAGCAGACCGTTGAATTGTTGTTCCTGTAACGCCTGCCATTGGTCTTGGAATAGTGAAACCGTTAAGCGCGCATCGGCAAGCGGGTCATTGATGCTATCGCGGACGAGTTTGTAATCCTTGACCAGCCGATGATAAGGGTTTTCAGGAAACGCCAGCGGCGACAACAGCAAGGTGTCGATCACGGGTTTGTTCAGCAAGGCCAGATCAGGGGCTATGGCGCGGCAGATAGGCAAATCATGCCGCAAGATATTATGTCCGAGTAGAAAAGCGGCTTGCCGGCTGAATTTATCGAAATCAGACAGGACTTGCCGAATATGAAAAGGGGCTTTGGATTGGAAGGCCTGCCCTTGAAACACCGCACCGATAGCAAAGATTTCACCGTTTTCATTGGCTTCCAAATCCAGGCTGCAGCAACATGCTTTGATGTCTATCCAATCCATTGTGAAAGTGGCCTGATTTTGTCGGAATTCACTGGGTGGGTATTTTTAATGCCAAAAAAGCAGCCGATTTTATCGGGTTGCGGCATCAGCCACCATGTAGTTGCCAAAAAACGACGGGGGTGATGATCGGGTAACGGTCGGCTAACGTAAGTAAATCTTTATCACCTGTAACAAGGTATAAGGCATTTGCGGCCAGAAATGTGCCCAGAACGAGTTGGTCTGCTGCATCACGTAGAAGCGGATCTAAGGTTTGTATGGGTTCCACCAAGTCGGCGAGAAAAGCCAAGCTATCGACAAACTCGCGGATTTCTTGGTCAGACCATCCCAGACGATGGTTGAGCCTTGGCAAGACCCGCTGCAATTCATCCAAGATATACTGGGACAGCACCACATCCACACCGCCGCTTTTCCGGGAATGGAGGATGGATAGGCCGTGCCGGAAAGCAACACATTGGTATCCAAAACAATCTTCAATCGCGCCATATCAATTGGCCGGATGCCGTATCTCCGCAACCAAGGCATCAATTTCAGACAGCCCCTCATCCTGAGGAACCTCTGCATAAGCATCGGCAAGTTGTTGGCTCAGTGTATCGAAGCGGTCCTTGAAACGCCGGATACGTTCGAACAGGGGCGCATCAACCAACGCCGCCACAGTTTTACCGTCCTTTTTGATCACAATAGCATCATGGCGATATTGGACTTGGTTCAGCATTTCACCCAAGTTTTGCCTGAACGTGACCGCGTTCACTTCATTAATCATGACGTTACCCATAGGTTAAAATTATTATATTGTTCATTATGACCATATATGTCAACCGTTATAGTTGTCTTATTTGTAAGGGGTGGTTTGTAGAATTAGACTTATCTATATCAGTTTATTTAAAAGTTATAAAAAATATCGATAAACTGAAAAAATTATTTATAATAAAACCCATAAAATACCGTTCACACCTAATAAAACCCAATAGCAGACAATCATGCCCAAACTGACCGACACCTATGCCCGTGCCTACGACTGCTGCGACCAAGTGTTTATGGAACTTGGCCGCTTTCCGACCATCGACCTGATCCGCGATCGGATTGGCGTCAACAGCCCCACCACGATCAAAAAGGCCATGAACGAGTGGACGCGGCATTTTGCCGAAAAGCATTTTGATAAGCTCAAC
>Ga0172380_10006008_pt1 | contig 14366 bp, 14 predicted proteins | sample Leawe162metaG_FD_119747 | JGI IMG/M metagenome (GOLD analysis project Ga0172380, IMG submission 119747) | Leachate microbial communities from a municipal landfill in Southern Ontario, Canada - Leachate well 162 metaG | ecosystem: Engineered > Solid waste > Landfill > Unclassified | place...
TCGATATTGGAATGCAAGCTTTCTCACAATGCCAACAATTCGGTCATAGAGGATTTCTTCGAGAATCGGATTCTCTTTCAGATGCTTCCCATCATTCCGAAGAGAATCAGCCATCAGGTTTTCATTTGTGACAGCAACACGCACCACAACAGGAACACGTTCCATGCCCTTCCTCCAAAAAAAAGGTCAAATAGTGACCAGCCCGACACAAATATGGTATAAGCCTAATTTTAGTTCATTATAGGACAACCGTCCGAAGAATCAAGAAAAATCCGCAACTTTGTTCGCATTTCGAATCAGCATTTTGAAGTCTTTTTTTTCAAGCATCTTTGGATCAACTCCTTCATCTGGTGATGCTATTCTGACATCAAAAGTGTTTTTCAGCTTCTCAGCAATCTTCTTAGAAGCCCTCCGACCAGCCTTATCTCCATCAAGCATAACCACGATGCTCTTTGGAGAAAGTTCAGCTATAAGCCTTATGTGTTCGCCCGATAACGAAACACCAGACAAAGCCACTGAGTTCGGATAACCCTCTTGAAAAAGCTTCATTACTTCACGGGCTGCCTCTGTTATGATTAGATGCTGGCATCCCACCTTCACATCATCAAAACCAAAAAGGATTTTCGATGTCTCCATTCCTCCTAGAAACAATACTTTTTTGTAGTCTTTCTCCGATCTCATTGGGTTCCGACGAAGCCAATCCTTTTGTCCCCATTTATCGATTGCCACACAACCAACAACCTCTCCACGGAAATGATAAGGTATAACAATCCTATCATGGTATTGACCCCACGTTCTTTCAAACGCTCCATAGTGGCGCAGTGTTTCCTTCGTGATATTTGTTGGTGCTTTTCCAGGAGGCTTCATGAAAAAGCTAAGAGCAGATGTTGAAAGAAACCCACGATTGGACTCTTCAATGACACTTTGTAGTCCAACTATCTTCTTATCCGATGATTCTCCGTTTGCCAATCGAACATCGTCAGGCAGTTCCGTTAAACCCTTCAACTCAAGAGCTTTCAGGTCTATCGCACCATCTGAACCAATCATCCACTCAACAGCCTCTGATGGAGAACACTTTCTAAGACGTGCAACAGTAAAAACAAAATTTGAACCTCTCGGCTCCGTTCTACATTTGCATTGTCCAGTCTTAAGATTCAGGCTCCATTTTGGATCAGAAGAAGGATGACCAACATACAAATGATGGTCTGGACAAAGAGTCACCAGTTCTTCACCGTTGATCTTTATCAAAGCAGGAGGGATGCCCAGTCTCTCCAACACAGACCGGGCATCCACCTCTGCCATTATTCCTTTCAACAGATCAGGTTGTCTAAACCTGAAGTTGTCTTTGACACCCACTGATTACCCCTTGAAATAGCGGCGCTTCGTGACAGGGTCATGTGCCGTGAATGTCTCTTTTCCGTTGACATCATTCGCAATAAAATCAGAAGCATCAGAAAGTTCTCGAACAACCGCAACCGAACCCTGAAGCACAATTGCCTCACGAGTCATCGGTTTGATTCCATCAGGCTCAGCAGAAACCATTGCGTGCATAATCCTATCGGCAACAGTTTCATCCAGTTTGATTTCTGATTCCTTCCTTGCGAAGTTAATCCTGTTCACAGTATTCATCAGCTTTGAAAGCCCGATATTGAGTGAACCAATCAACACTCCACGGTCAGTCTCTTTTGGCGCACAATCAATGATATCGAAAGCATATGCAGCTCCGATACGATGTAGCAAGGCTGCCGTCAACGCAATGGCTTTCTCCTGAGCCGTAAAACCAAAACGCAAAGCAGTTGCCTTCACTGACTCCGTCACGGCAATAGTGTAGGAAAGCAATCCACCAATACGACCATACGAAGGGAAAGCCGAAGCAGGTGCTGTCTCGAACTTCTTCACGAATCCATTTCGAAAGATATCGGCAAGGATAGCCGAACAAGTATCGTTCTTGGACTCCGCATCATATTCCGTAACCGATGAAATTATTTCGGCAAGACTGTCCTTGTCCGTCTCAATGGTTTCGGACAACGGAACATAGTTCGACATGTCCTCTGGTTCTTCACACTCAGCGATATTTTGAGCGACGATACTCTTGTTTCCCTGATATTCCTCGACGGAAAAAGAAGCCTCAACCCAACAACTCGAAGCGTTAACCTCACCCCAGAAACGGGCAAAAACACTACCAGACCTATCCCGCAGAGTCAAGTCAGAAAATTTGTTTCCATTCTTCGCAACACGGATGAAGCTCTTCTCAAGGTAATACACCCCTGAAAATGTTTCACCAACTGCAACGTTCCGCAAAAACACATGCTCGACGCCCGAAGCGGACGCCACACCAGACTTCTTCATCTTGTTCTCCTTACGCCTTCAACAAATAAAAAACGGCCATCATGGCCAGCCAATAACATATTATACGAACATCAACCGTCTTTATTTCAGACTTTTTTCTTTTTATGAACGTTTTTTGCGAACAATATCAGTTTTCACAACAACAGGCTCATCATCGGTGAAATCTGTCGTTGTTTCGGGGAATGTTTCGGGGAAAACTTCTTGAGAACTTTCGGATTCTTTCTGTTCTACCTTGTTCAATGTTGCATCGAAATCTTCAGAAGCCTCGTTTTTTGCGGCAACAGCGGTCGTTGTGAATTGGTTCACAACATTGTTAACAATTGCCCCATTGTTGTTTATCTGCTCAACACGACCAGTATGAACAAACTGTCGAGCCTTGAAAAAGAACGGCGCACCATCTCGGTTCTTCGCAACCTCTATCAACCAAAAACAGTCGCACTCACGCTCGTCTTCATAAGTACCCTTGCCTGTTGGTGGTTTAAGCTGAGAAATATCTCGCCCTTCTTGAATGACAAACACGAGATTATTACAGGAGTGAACCTTCCTCTTACTTCCATATACATCCAGCTTCCCGAACGACCGACCCTTCTCCTGCTTCGCTTCAGCAGCCGTAGCAGCCTGTGTTGCCGTCATCACCGGAATATTCAAGGAAACTGCCAACGCCTTGATGTCCGCTGCAACCTTGCCCTGCTCGTCGTTTTCACTCCAACTCTTAACGACAGGCAAAAGATGGTCCATATAGTCAATCACAATCAGGTCTATCTTATAACCCAATTGCTCAAGCTCGTAATACGTTCTCGTGATTGCAAGGCAGTTATCGAAGTGCGGAATTTCCTTGATGAACAACCGCCCGTGCTTGTTCGTCTTCTTCAGCTCGTTGATGGAATCCTCCCATACCTGAACCTCGTTGGGAGAAATCGTCGCATTCTTGAACGAAAAATAGTCAATCCCAGAAATCAGAGCATCATACTTCATCTCAACCTGCGCACGGGATTCTTCGTTTGTGATGTGCAGAACGTTTTTTTGAGCCTTGCTGACAACGTTCGCAGCTACAGCCTTCATAAACGTTGACTTTCCAACGCCAGTCACAGCCGACACAAGCGTTACCTCGGCAGGAAACAATCCACCCGTCTTAAGATCATACGTCGGAAAACCTGTTTTGATTCCGAGGAACTTCAACGGGTTCTCTTGCTTGTCCTGAATCAGCTTCACACGATGCAAATGGTCTACGATTTCGATGGTAGGAATATCATCGTTCTTTGAACCAAGCATTACCGTTTCAGACCGAATCTTGTTTACAGCTTCCTCGACAGAGCCGCCTTGAATCAAAGTGGCAACATCACGACAGATGGTCGAAACCTTTTGTGCGAGCAAAGCCTTTTCGAGGGCATCAAGAATGGCTTCTGGAGACTCCTCAACGTCCAACCCACAGATAACCGTCCACTCAGCCATATACGAGTCTTGGTCGTCGTCTGGAACGCTCTGCTTGACGTCAAATTCAAACAGAGCATCTGTCATCAAACCCGCTGTCTCAGAAAACAATCTCTGCATTCTATCGTAAATAAATTTTCTCTGTGATGTGACAAACATGTCGATGTTTGCTCGATGCATGTAAATCCGAGCCGTCATCTTGTCCTGTGATAAGAGCTTCAAAAGAGACTGTTCAAGCAACCGTGTTTCGAAAACATTTGCCATATAAATTCCCCATTAAAGAAGTTTCGCAATGTCCTTAGCTCCAAGACGAGAAACTATCTGATCCTCTGTCTCATCTCCGAGAGTTTGTGATGATATCGCACCTTTGGTCAAAAGAACATCTCTTATACGTTCCTCGACAGTATCACGACAAATGAAATTCACCACAGTTACAACATTCTTCTGCCCAATACGGTGTGCTCTGTCTTCACGTTGTTTCATGATTGCTGGACTCCATGCATCATCATAATTGATAACATAGTCAGCCGACGTAAAGTTCAACCCAGTCGACATAGCATCTGTACCAATCATCAGTTGAATGGACTCATCATCATTGAACTCTGCCTGCATCGAGGCACGAGCCTTCTTTGGAGTGTTCCCGCAAATATATAAAAACTTCAGCCCCATCTTTTTGACAACCTTGCACAATATATCGCAAATCGTCGAATACTGGCTGAATATAATCGCTTTGTGTTTGTTCTCGACAACAACCTCTTGAATAATCTCCCTGAAGGCAACCATCTTCTCGCCCTCATACTTCTCACCAAGTAACTCTGGCCAATCGCAGAACTGCTTGCAACGAATAATAGCAGTCATCGCCTGCGCATCCTGTGTTGCGATGTGTCCCCTGTCGGCAAGCTCCTTGTATGTTTTCAGCTCCTTCGCCGACAAAGTGAGATATCTATCCTTATACACCTTGTCAGGCAAATCTTTCAAAACATCCTTCTTCAAACGACGAAGAAAAAATGGCTCGATACGCTTCTTGACTTCATCAATGGCTTTATACCTAACAACACGACCCCAAAAGTCAAACTCGGCGTGCTTCTGTAAGAATCTTGTCCTTGGCTCAAACAACCCTGGTGCAACCCACTCCATAATCGAATGCAGGTCTTCAAGCTTTCCATCCATAGGCGTTCCAGACAACGCCATCCTAAAGCCCGATTTGAGTTTTTTGATATTTCTTGTTCTCTTTGATGCATGATTCTTTACACTGTGACAGTTTGAAACCAAGGTATTTCCAACAAAATAATTATGGTTATCAGAAACCTCAATGTTGTAAGTAGTACAAGGAATCTTATACTTCTCTTTCAAAAAAACAGAGCCCTCATACATGCGTTTCTTAATTACAAAATCTTCAGAACCAACGTCAAGCGAATACTCTTCACAAGAGCAGCTTCCGAGCTTGTACCTCATTGATTCTGGGACATACTTTGATATAATAGAGAACAACTTCTTTGTTCCATCTTGCGTCAAGCTAATGTAAAAATATCCATTGCTTGTAAGAACGCTTGAAGAAATTCCCCATCGTGACAAAAGCCATCCAGACAACAACTCAACCTCTTCACAACAAAACCCTTCTGTGTGAAATCTGACATATTGTTTTTTTGTCGTATTTCTAGACCATGTTTCAAAAAGAGAACCTTTGCCCATGTAATACTTTTTTGCCTCACGAGCAACATGCTCTGTTATCACATACTTCTTTGACAGAGACCTTCTCGACAACAACAAAGCATCTTCGCTTGATATGTTTTTTACAATTGATATATTTTCCATCCAACGATCAGATGGAGAAGAATCCACAACAGACCCGTCATCTAAAAACCACAACGCAAGACCAAGATCATTAACAAGATCGAGCCATTCTTGAGATACTCTTTTCTTTCCATCAGGACATATCTTTCTATACACTGTTTCAGAAAGAAGGCTACGAGTTCGGACAGAAACCAACTTGTCTCCAAACCCTTTATTTTCAACAACCACACAATTGCCTCCAAAAAGAATATGTTTGAAATGTGCATATTCTTCTTGTTTTGTTGAGTGATTCCACCTAACACGATAACGCCTCTTGCAAGATTGTGAAAGCTCTGACCTTTCCTTTCTTGAAGAACCACAATCAATACTTCCATCTCCCAGAAGAGAACCAGCCAACGCTCCAACCTGAACATCACTGAAACCAAAATCAGAAAAAAGAACCTTACTACCAACACACAACTCATCTACAGTTTTTTCACCATATGGCGTGATGTATTTATGAGAACCAGTTGGGTAACTTGTTCCTCCATCTGTCGTCACTTTGTAACACTGACGAACACTGTTCTTAAACCATCCGATAACTGGCTTTTGTTCAATTTTCCCAGTCTCGAAGTTAAAAGAATCAACCAAAACATCAAGCTTGTTGACAACGATTTCTGATATTCTCTTCAAAGAACCGTCTGCGCAACGAACACGAGCATCAGGGTGAAAACACTCATCAATAGCCATCATGTCCCAGAATCGTTCCCTCACAGGAGCAAGCACTTGCATTCTATGTTTCGCTGATGCCATCTGTTTTTCTTTCCGCAGAATAACCGCCGCAGAATCGTCATCATTCAAATCAATCTCTCGCCCGCCAAAAAGGTCCTCAAGCACGAGTTCATAGTTCACGATATGAAAGAACACGTCTGCTCGAAGCCACTGGCGAATACGTTCCTCAGGTGTACCATCAACAACAACATATTTTGCATCTGTAAATTTTTCAATCTCAAGCGGCCAATTCCATTTCAAACTCGCAGGGGTAACAACAAGACAGTTCTTTGCACCCTCATACTCACGCTTCCAACAAGCAGTAGCAATACACTGCAGGCTGTTGTGAGTGACAACAAAATCCTTCACAACAAACAAGTGATCCTCTGCGTCAACACGAAGACACTGCGCTGGCTTAACACCAATCGGTTCCACCTTAACGATTGCCCTTGTTGGTTTATACTTTGCACGAATGTTTGGATAGATACTTGCCTTGCGACTCAGCCAAAACGGACAGACTCTTGAAGGAAGTGCAATGGTTACAATCCATGCTTTCCTGCAAAAAACTTTCTTACTGTTCTTGTCGTAATAAAACGGATTGTCTTTCGAGGAAACCATCGCTACCTCACCACGAGCGCGACACAGGAAAACGACATCATCTCGCAGCTTATCTGATGTCGTGCAAAACTGAGCAGCATCCCCTCGTTTTCCTTTGGAAACCGTACCATCCGTATCCATCAGCCCACGAAGCAACTCCAGACGATCTTCTACCGACGAGAATAAAAACTCTTTCGGAACAAACTTCTCAAACGACCTCTTCCCCTTCACCCCAGCATAACGTAGGTAGGCATGCGTCTTGTCATTTGGAACAATGCTTGTACGACAAACCTCATAAGCGTATTTACCACAGCACTTTCGAACGTGCCAATCGTTTCCCATCAACCCAGCAATGCGACCAACGATTTCTGGATCAGCAGATGTGAAACTCAGACGGTTCTTCGTCAACGACCCATCACCAAGCAATACACCAAGAACATAAGGATGAATCGGAAGAGTCGTTTTCTTAAACTCTACAGGATCGACCATTGGAATGTACCAATTCCAACGATTTCCATTTTTTCCATTCTTACGAGTTAGCCCAGACTGCATGATTTCCCCGAGAGTCATCGTCAAAAACGGACAACCTCGGTTTATCCGTGTCGGCGTATTCACAGACCACAAGTGTTCATCACAGCAATCCACCGAAGCCCCGTCAGAGAAAGTAACTCGATAGATTTTCTTCTCACCCTGTGGATACACCCCAACAACTTTTGTTGAATTTCCATTCCTACCAACAACTTTGTCCCCAATACGGATATCCCCCATCATCTTCCAACCAGACGGAGTCAGAACATCTGAATCAAGCGTCAGGGCTTTACCGAGACCCATCTCGTCACCAAGCAAAAGACCAGGCATTCCTGCCGTGGCATACATGACACCAATCTTCTGATAGTTGTAGAGGGAAATTTTAACACCAGGAACACGAAATTTCACTGGGGTATCTTTTTGAGCCAGCTCTCGTAATGACCTCAGTTTTTTGTCAATCTCACCATCTCGCTCCAATCTTTCAGCAACAACATCTGATATCGTTGCATTTGTAAGATTCTCAACGAGGAACTCAACATTCTTAACCGTGAATGCTGCAATCCATGTTTTTGAAGGTTTGTCCCATCTTGCCCCGACACTTTTGGCAATATCTTTTTCTTCAAACGAACAATGGATTAACAGGGAACCATCCCTGCCAAGGTCAAGAAAATTGTCAGAATATGACATAGCAACCCCGATTAACGGAAATAAAAGAACACAAAAACTACGCCTTTGAAAACTACGCAACAGAAGAACGAAGAGTGGTAATGCCTTCAAGCACTGTATAATGCTTACCAGAAGCCAATGTCACCTGCACATCCCACAAATACTGACATTCTGTTTCAAGGGATGACGTATCTGTTGAAACCAAATAGAAAAACACTTCGCCTTTATTTGCAGCTCCAATTTCACCCTGACCAACAATAGCCGTACTCTTTTGCAAAACAATAGGGCTACCTTTTTCTTTACGCCATGTCAACACAGCAACTGCCCCAGCAACAGATACAGGATTCAAATCCCTGTCTTTGACATATACGACATATGTTTTGTCGTCTCCTGCATACAAAATAAGATTTTGAAAAAGCACTCTAGCTCTCCCCGGATAGCTATCGATTTGTCCGTTAAAGCATTCTTTGTACTGAAGCTCGCCAACCAATTCATCAATGCTTCTCGAACTAGGGTCTATCCATTCAAAACTCACAGGATACTCCTATTCGCTTTTCTTAAACTCAAGTCCACCATTTTGAGGAACAAGCCCATCCGTGAAAACATCTTTCTTTGATGAACCATAAATACCTGATTCTGCATTCATCTTTTCTGCATATTTATTATGCGATTCAATCACAGACCTAAGAGCCGCCTCATGAGACAAAAGTATCTGAAAGTTCTTTACAACAACAGCACGCTCTTCTGGAGAAAGCTTCGCCATCGTAGCACCAGAAATGTTTGAAATATCTGCACGCTCAGGAATATTGTAAACAGGCTGACGAGGATAGACAAACACCGTCGGCGTCTTGCTGCTTCCTTCAGTTGTCGATGTTATAAGGCATCCACTAAGACTTAGAATTGACGTCAGTGAAATCAAGACCACCATCAGGCGCAACAATATTAGGGGTGTTTTCTGCTGCATTTTGAGCCGCTCCTTCTGCCGCTGCTTCCTGCTTGTGAGAATCTTCAACAGTTTCCAACGCACCCTGAAGTGCTGTGTTTTGATTCGAAAGCTCGTCGTTCTTCTTGTTGGTGAAATAACCAAACAAACCTTCAACGACAACCTTTACAAACAACTCAATAATTGATTTCAACATATCAAGTCCTCCTTCTTTACTCAGAAGGATATAAAAAAACTATCAACAGAGGGGAAACCATTCGGAAGCCCCTCTGTTGACTTATTTCAGTTGTCCTGACGTTCGCCTTTGGTGTTTATGATTTTGGACTTTACTTCTGGAACAACTACCTTTTTTATCTCATTGTCAACAATCGCATCGACCGAAGTTGTCGGTTCAGAAACAATTTCCTCATGCCGAACCAGCTCGATAACGGCAAACGGGTCAACAACACGCATATGAGCAAGAGCAACATTCGCAAGCGTGCCATCTGGAAGAAAGACGATATAACGGTTGTCGGTATCCTTCGCATCCATCTCGCCACGACTCATCTTCTTGTAAAGCTCGAAAACTTCTGCGGTGATGTAGCCCCAACGAGAACGAAAATCCTGATTCAAACGCTTCTTTGTCTCTGGATCATTAATCGATTCGCCATACGTCACCACAACATTCGCTGTCACAACATCCATTTGATATCCCTTTCTATTATCCGTGGGCGAAGTCCCACAGGAAACGAGCAACCTATCATACAACCATGTCGACTCAAAAAACGCTAAAAATCATCATCTCGAATAATAGGCATGTCGGATTTTTGAGAAGGTCTTTTTACAGTCAAATCTCCAGGAATAACACTCTCCACTCGTTCGTCACTCAATATGTCCCTCATTGTATCAGCCACTGTAAATTCAGGAGCTTCACCACGATATGGCTCGCCTACTTCAAAACCACTTTCAAAGCCATTATTCTTTCCCCAGTAATCTAAAGCAACACGAACGGCTTCTTGATCTACAGAAGGGTCATCAGACTCCATTAACTCACGAATCTTCTTCGGTCCAAGGTTTACATAAGCCGAAGACTTGACCCACACATCCTCGTTGTGGATTAGCGGAGGTTCAGGCTCATAATCAAAATAGTCATCCCGCTTGAACTCCTGAAGCATCTTCGAGTCTTTAAGTCCCACTTAACATCTCCTTATCCATTCTTATTCCAATCAACAATTGCAGAAACAACACCTTCTTCAATTGTTTTGAAATCACCACTATATCCTGCTCCTCGAAGAGCAGTCAGGTCAGCGCATGTGTTCATCTGATATTTCCCAACCAACACCTCTGGAAACGGAACATACTCCACACGCCCAGAACCGAGAGCCCCAATAACCGTATTCGCAACATCGTTGAAAGAACGAGCCACACCAGTTCCAACATTGAAAACGCCCTTAACAGGCTCTGTCTTAAACGCAAAATACTTCATCACAGAGATTACATCCTCAACAGAAACAAAATCTCGCTTCTGCTCACCCGCCGCACAACCTTCAGTTTCTCCAAACAAATTGCAAACCCCATCCTCTTTTATCTGTTTCCAGATTTGATAAGGCATACTCGCCATTTTTCCCTTACGGGCTTCGGAAGGACCATATACATTGAAGAAACGAAGCCCAACAAAAGTGTTTCTTAGTCCATTTTTGTTTTGACGAAGAATATTGTCGAACATCAGTTTTGACTTTGCGTACAAATTTATAGGATTCTCGTTCGAACGTATCTCTGTTGACGAATCGCTGTTTCCATACACCGCCGCACTCGATGCATACACGGTCGGAATCTTTCCCTTGGCAGCGAGCCACATAATATCCTTCGAGAAAACTACATTCGATTCCATCATAATGGACTCATTTGTCTCCATCGTATCTGCGCACGCACCAAGATGAAAAATATGGGTCACGTTGCTACCAAGGAGACTTGTCCTGATTCCCTGCCTGAACATGTCTGAATCCATAAGGTATACATTGCTTGGAAAATTGGCTCCAACCATTTTGGATGCAACATCAACTGCCGTAATCTCGTGTCCTTCGGAGGCCAGACTTGCAACAAGGTTCGACCCAATAAACCCACACGCTCCAGTCACAATAATCACGGCTGCTTCCTCCAACAACATTTTTTGAACTTGCGACCAGACCCACATGGGCACGGTTCGTTTGGCTTTACCTTCGGGGCAACACGGGTAATTGGCATAGGAGTACCTGCGATGAACCGAGGGAATCCCTTTGGAAGCCGTGTTGGGGCTTGTGTGGCTTCCTTGGCGGCTTTTGAAGCCTGTATCTGCTCACGACGCTTCTTCATCTCTTCGATAACGTTGACAGACTCTGAACTGAACCCATTCATTCGTCACCTCTGACAAACAAATTGCAGTGGCACTTTCCGTCGTCCTCGACCTCATTAACATGAAACGGACAAGGGCATGTAAAGGCAATCGCTCGACATGGACAGTTTCCTTCGTTTTTGATAATTGAATCCATCACCTTCTCAGATTTATCAGAGAGCCGAAAACCCTTTGACTCTGCATACACCTCAAGAGTATTCCGAAGAAACCTTCGCATATAAGCCTTCTCTTTCATGATTATCCTTTCTGTTTCAATATACTTGTTGTTTTCACAATAAGAACAACCGCAATCAAACCAACAATTATACTGCCAATCGTTCTCATTATTTCGTGTTTGTTATCAACCTTTGAGTAGCCTTATCCATACATCCTCACAGGAAATCCAGATAACCGTGACAAATAATCTTCTGTTTCTGAAAATATCGATTCAGATGTTTTGTCATAAAACGAGTTGTAATATCCATCTGGAAAAGCATGTCTATAATAGAGCATACTTTTATTTCCAGGTACACGAGACCCACCAGCATGATGATAGAAAGAACCATAGTAGATTGTACTCATAAATGGGTGAGGCGACCACACATTCGTTTTAACCAAAGGAAATAATTCATCCCTACTCATTCCAGAGCCGATATTTGAAACACCTCGTCCACAAACATCATAACTGACAGTCATGTCAAATAGAGAATCCAAAACAGATAAAGACCTCCGAGGAACAAGCCAAACACAAGGATGCGGAAAAAGGTCCAAACACTCCATTCGAACCGCTGCTGCCCACTTCTTCTTCCTCTCGTTCATCTGCTCTGGAATAGTCTTCTGCCATCCACTCGCTATCGGAAAAGCATCGCTGTCTAGAATCAACAACCACCCAAACTCAATCTGTCTTCTAAACTCATCGATTATCGTTTTTAGACCATTGACATGTTCAAGATAATACTGCTCGTTTTGTCCCTTGTTTTTTTGTCCAAGACGACTCAAATGAATCCAATACGATTCGGATTCATATTTCTTTTGAAGAAAAACATGGTCTCCGACAAAGTTATCCTCTTCAGCACAAACAAAATGTTGATAGTTCTTTGTGGTTGATTTCAGAAACTTCGTCTGAAGTTCATACCATTGCCTATTACGTTCAACCCCATCTTTGCTATACACAGAGCCAACAAACAGACGACCCATAGACATACTACGCCCTCATTTTTTTTCGTAAATAAACCCAAGAGAGAACAACTCAGCACGAGACAAAAAATCATGACCCTTTGGTTTAACTGGGGAAAACGCTTTTTCCGAATTCCGAATTGCAAACATCTTTTTCTCTTGTTTGAACTCGGAAGACGCTTCTTCACCCTTCGCTTGCGTCATCAACAGATGTTCGTACATGGAAAAGTCTTTATTGTCCTTATACCTCTCAGACATAACCTTCAATTGACCCTTCCAAGAACGATAGGCATCTGGTGACATAACGAAACTATTTGATCCATACATGGCCACCGCTGCACTGCTATAAATCTGAATCCGACGGTTCGACTCAACATAGTCCCACCAACCAATTCCAGACTTTCCAAGCAAATCAGAAGGTCCCCACATTGGATTCATACTCCTACGCAAGTACAAACGATTTGGATTCCCATTTAATCCTCGAACAAGAACAACATCATCCGAACGAATATACCTATCCTTTGTAAGATCAAGTAATCCTTGCGCAGAATATTTCGCCGCAGACAACTGCATGGATGTGCAACCAGAAACACATAAACATAAAACAACAAAAATAGGAATTCGATACATTCTAGTCCTCCTCATAAACGGCATATCCGCCTTTCGGGCAAGCATGAATTACTCCAAGACGAGAATTGACCATCCGGTTCATTTTGGCGTTCAACCTAATAGCTTCTTCTGACATTACTGGGCTAAACCACTTCTCTCCAAGAATCCCCATGTTGGCCGTCCACTGCTCACACACAGCGGCAATCTCTTTTTCGTCATGCCATATAGTAGGACCAAAATTCAAAATAAAATAACTCTTCAGATGTTTGTTTCTTATCGCTTCGAGCTTCGAGATGATATCTTCTGCTTCATCAATATCACTTTCCTTGATGAAAGGATAATGCTCCATTGTATCAAGTTGAACTCGACCACCACGTTCTGCTGTCAAATCAATCAACCTCAAAAGAACATCCCAAGAAGTCCCCTTCTGAAGAACTTCATTGATTCTTTGCGAGAAAGACTCAGCACCAACAACAAGAGTGAAACCCTTCAAGTCATCAGAACTCTCAACAACATCACAAATGCACGGTTCAGCACGAACAAATGACCTCATTTTTACTCGACGATGAGCTCCAGATTCAAGAATCATTCTGAGAACCTCTGGAGGTGTCGAAGAAAATCCAGCAAAGACCTTTGTTGGTTTTCCTCCTATCCTTCTTATTTGCCCCAACAAGCGCCCCAGTTCGCCTCTAGCGAACATTTCACATCCATTTGATATATGGGAACAAAAACGACACTTACCCCAATAACAGCCCGAACCAAGCGTCACACAGATATATACCGATTTGCACGGATGCCTCAGAACAAAATCTTCAAAGTAATAACTGATGGCTGGAATATATGGAAGGTTAAAATACTTTTCGGCATGACCTTCTGTCAAAGAACCTCGGCAAAAAGTATTTGCCTTCTTCAAGACAGGAACAAGAGGTCCACCCAAAACCCAACGCTCATCTATCAGAGGAGCCACGAAAAACCAATTCGATGGCGTAGATACCGAACAAAATATTTTTGCATCTGATGGAAACTTTGACATTATCATCGAGGCTTCATCTTGGGTCGTTTTGGATTGATCTAAAAACACATCCACACCTTCAAGACGACTACGAACAAAAGAGAATCCGTTACAGCCCACCAACGTTCCATCTTTGTCTTGTGAAACCAAAGTCACAAAGA